>Ga0207419_1001792_pt1 | contig 15292 bp, 6 predicted proteins | sample ElkSloMetagenome_4_FD_184723 | JGI IMG/M metagenome (GOLD analysis project Ga0207419, IMG submission 184723) | Hot spring microbial communities from Elkhorn Slough, Monterey Bay, USA - MD2A (version 2) | ecosystem: Environmental > Aquatic > Marine > Intertidal zone > Estuary: Microbial mat ...
GCCAAAGAAAAACAAGGTGAATCTATAGTTGGGCCTGGTCGTCCTGTGGAATAAATTTCCCCCGTTAATCGTGAAAGTCGATTTTCACCGAAATTAGATCGGTTTAGTTCGGGCGATCGCACTTGTTTATCATCATAAAAAGTGATTAACTTCCAAAAATTTGTTCAACTGTTAACATTAGATTGGATAAAGTCGGGGAAAATAAGCGATCGCTAACTTTAAATTGCTGTAATTCATATTCTCCATCCACCAATTGACCGATTGTAATCGTCGGTTGTTTGGGATTACCAATAAAGCGCCGCCCGCCCAATGCAGCATAATCAACAATCCAATATTCCGGGATACCCAAAGCTTCGTATTCTCCCAGCTTCATAAAGTAATCATCGCGCCAATTACTAGAAACAACTTCTACAATAATTTTAATCGATTTACCCAAAGTAATTATAGAGCCACTTTCCCAATTGGATTCATCTATCAGTGCAGGTTCATCGAGAACAATCACATCCGGTTCATATCCAGAATTCCCATCAAGAGAACGGACAATGCACTCTTTTGGGATAAAATAAGGTAAGTTCGCCTGACGAATGGCAGTACCGAGATCGTAAGCTAAATTGCCAGACACTTTTGAATGTTTCCCCCTCAGTTTTGGCATCTCAACAATCACTCCACGATGTAATTCATAGCGGCATTCAGAAACGGATGGTAGCCACTCGATAAACTCATCAAAGGTAATCGGTTGTTGTAAGATTTGAATCATAGATTGACTTCCCTGACCTTGACTGAATACTGTACAATTATTATTACTCAGTTCGTCATTGTTGCTTCAGTCTGAGGTTTGGTGCGCTAAAGCGCAACGACAAGCTTTTTTAATCACAACTTTAATCAAAACGGGTTTTGGGCTGATGTCATAAGCCCCTACAGAATTGGGTAGAATTTCAACCTCAGACAAACTAACCCTTGTCTACTGTCCCCTCTGTGGTTCACAATGAACATAAAGGATCGCACCAGGAGAGGTAGAGTGAGTGATTTTGATTACGATTTAGTGATAATTGGCGCAGGGGTGGGTGGACATGGTGCTGCCCTCCACGCCGTTAGCTGTGGCTTAAAAACCGCGATTGTGGAAGTTGCAGAAATGGGCGGAACCTGCGTTAACCGAGGCTGTATCCCATCAAAAGCCTTGTTAGCTGCGGCAGGACGGGTGCGAGAGTTACGCAATACTCATCATCTACAAACGTTAGGAATTCAACTGGGACAGGTTAGCTTTGACCGAGGAACGATTGCGGGTCACGCCGAAAATATTGTCACGAAAATTCGCGGTGATATGACCAATAGCCTCAAACGTTTAGGGGTTGATGTGATTCAAGGTTGGGGAAAAGTCGTCGCCCCGCAAAAGATCACAGTTGAAACGTCGAAGGGTGACAAAACAGTGACGGCGAAAGATATTATTTTGGCGCCGGGTTCTATTCCGTTTGTTCCACCGGGAATTGAAGTCGATCACAAAACGGTTTTTACCAGTGATGAGGCGCTAAAATTACTATCGTTACCCCAATGGATAGCCATTGTTGGCAGTGGTTATATCGGTTTAGAATTTTCCGATGTTTATACCGCTTTAGGGTGTGAAATTACCATGATTGAAGCGTTGGATCAATTGATGCCCACTTTTGATCCTGATATTGCTAAATTAGCCCAACGGGTGTTAATTTCGCCGCGAGATATTGAAACTCGGGTGGGTAAATTGGCAATGAAAGTAACGCCGGGTTCTCCGGTGATTATTGAATTAGCCGATGCCAAAACCAAAGAAGTTGAAGAAGTGTTAGAAGTGGATGCTTGTTTGGTGGCAACTGGGCGTATTCCATACAGCAAAAACTTAGGGTTAGAATCAGTTGGGGTGGAAACAGATCGACGCGGTTTTATTCCGGTTAATGATGATTTAGCGGTGGTTTCTAGCGGTGAACCGATTGCTAATTTATGGGCGATTGGAGATGTAACGGGTAAAATGATGTTGGCGCACACCGCATCTGCCCAAGGGATGGCAGTTGTAGAAACCATTTGTGGTCGCCATCGCCAAGTCGATTATCGCAGTATTCCGGCTGCGGCTTTTACTCATCCTGAGATTAGTTATGTGGGTTTAACTGAACCTGCGGCGAAGGAATTGGGTGAAAAAGAAGGCTTTGAAGTTGCTTCGGTGAAAACCTATTTTAAGGGGAATTCTAAGGCAATTGCCGAAGGAGAAACCGACGGGGTTGCTAAGGTGATTTACCGCAAAGATACGGGTGAAATTTTGGGGGTTCATATTTTTGGGTTCCACGCGGCGGATTTAATTCAAGAAGCAGCAAATGCAATTAGTAATCGTCAGTCGGTGCAAACTTTGGCGTTTTCTGTGCATACGCATCCGACGCTTTCTGAGGTGTTGGATGAAGCCTATAAACGGGCTTTGAGTGCGACGCATTAATCTGATCCAAAAGTTGTCATTAAGCTGTAAAATATCGGGTGGGTTGAGAACAAATATATCTTCTCAATCTACCCTAATCAATGATTGATGGTAAATCCCTAATTCCTAAAAATGCAAATTCGTCGTCGTCGTCCGAACCCGTCTGTGAATGTCGCTAGTTTACTTTATACGGTGGCAGTACCGGATGATCAACCCCAAAATATTCTCGAAGAAATTGTCTGGGAAAAAGAGAAAGAAGTTGATAGAAGACGGGAACGTTTACCGTTATTGCAGTTACGGAGTCGGCTTGAAAATTTACCCCCAGCCAAAGATTTTATCGCGGCGTTGAAAGCAAGTCCAACTCAACCTGCTATTATTGCCGAAGTCAAAAAGGCATCACCGAGTAAAGGGGTAATTCGCGAAGATTTTGATCCGGTGAAAATTGCCCAAGCTTATCAAGAAAATGGGGCTTGTTGTCTTTCAGTTTTAACAGATGAAAAGTTCTTTCAAGGTAGCTTTGAGAACTTAGGAAAAATTCGCTCTGCTGTTGATATTCCGTTGTTGTGTAAGGAGTTTGTAATCTATCCGTATCAAATTTATCAGGCTCGAATTTATGGGGCAGATGCAGTTTTATTAATTGCTGCAATTTTATCTCAGCAAGATTTACAATATTTCGTTAAAATTGTCAAGACTTTGGGGATGACTCCGTTAATTGAAGTTCATACCCTTGAAGAACTCGAACAAGTTCTCTGTTTGCAGGGTGTGAGTTTAATCGGGATTAATAATCGCAACTTAGAGGACTTTTCGGTTGATCTTGACACAACTCGTCAACTGTTAGACGCTAAAAAAGAGCAAATTCAATCTCAGGAGATCTTGATCGTCAGTGAGTCGGGAATGTATACTCAAGATGACCTCAACTTCGTGAAAAATGCCGGGGCGAATGCCGTTTTGATCGGGGAGTCTTTGATCAAGCAACCTGATCCCGGAGAAGCATTACAACAACTCATCGGTCGTGACTAGCCAAATGCGATCGCTATCCGGTACTATAAGTAGCTGATCAGATGCTAATTTTGAGGTTCCACAATATTAGCTTATAATCTCACCCTATGGAACCGATTCCTTTACCCTCTTACATTCATTACGAACTGCTGCTACAACTGCTAGAACGCAAAACGCGAGTCGCACTTTACCACAATTCTCGACAGTATGAACAAGTCAATCAGCTAATCATCACCCTTCGCAAAGCGCTCGCCCTACAAAAGCAACTAGAGCAAAGCTGTATACACGCAAATTTGCCAACGGAGTCCTGTTGGTCTTTAAATGAGATTAACCCAGAGGCGAATAGCAGCTCATTCCCTGATAATTAACTCATAAACATAGACACACAGATTAACGCTATGGATGACAAATTAATGCTGATGATTCCGGGGCCGACCCCCGTTCCTGAACAGGCCCTTCTAGCGATGGCTAAACACCCCATCGGACACCGCAGTGGGGACTTTAGCAAGATCATGGCGGAAGTGACGGAAAACCTCAAGTGGTTACACCAAACTCAAAACGATGTGCTGGTCTTAACCGCCAGCGGTACCGGGGCGATGGAAGCCGGAATGATTAACTTTTTGAGTCGTGGCGATCGCGTTTTATGCGGAAGTAATGGTAAATTTGGAGAACGTTGGGCTGAAGTTGCCAAAGCCTATGGTTTAGAAGTCGATGTCATTTCTGCCGAATGGGGTACACCGTTAGATACTGAAAAATTCCGCGAAAAGTTAGAAGCCGATACCAAAAAAGAGATTCGGGCGGTAATTCTCACCCACAGCGAAACCTCAACCGGAGTCCTCAACGATCTCGAAACCATTAACCGTTATGTCAAAGCCCACGGGGAAGCGTTGATCATGGTTGATGCGGTGACCAGTTTGGGGGCGGTGAATATTCCCATTGATGAATGGGGTTTAGATGTGGTCGCCAGCGGTTCTCAAAAAGCTTACATGATACCGCCCGGGTTGGGATTTGTTTCTGTGAGTGCCAAAGCCTGGGAAGCGTATAAAACCTCTGATTTGCCTCGTTACTATTTAGATTTGGGGCCTTACCGCAAGTCAGCGGCTAAAGATACAACTCCGTTCACGCCTCCGGTGAATTTGTTCTTTGCGTTGCAGGCGACGTTGAGGATGATGAAGGCCGAAGGTTTGGAACAGATTTTTGAGCGTCATCAGCGTTTGACGAAAATTAGTCGGGCGGCGATGAAAGGATTGAATTTACCTTTATTAGCGCCTGATGATGCAACCAGTACAGCGGTGACAGCGGTTCGACCCCCAGAAGCTGTTGATGCCGAAAAGGTGCGTTCAGTGGTCAAGAAGCAGTTTGATATTGCCCTCGCAGGTGGACAAGATCATCTTAAGGGCAAAATCTTCCGCATTGGTCATTTGGGATTTGTTAGCGATCGCGATATTTTAACTGCGATTTCTGCGATCGAAGTGGCATTGCGAGAGTTAGGCTATGAAGGCTTTACACCGGGCGCTGGAATGGCTGCGGCGACGAGAGTTTTAGCTGAATCTTAATTTGTTTAATCAAGGAGTGTAGGTGTTTTTAACTTGAGTAAGTTAGAGACAAGACTTCTTTTTTCTAAGCGTTTTTCAGCGAGAAATTGACCCCAAAGATACAGAGAAACCTGAGAATTAATCTTCGTGACTTTGTATCTTTGGGATTTTTTCTTAGATTGTTGTAAAGTCGTCTTCGGTAATCAAGGTTGAATTAATCCGGTTGAGTGTGACTAAAAGCTGACCCTCAAAGCGAATTAAGGTTGCTGTTTCACTTTGTTCAATTGTGAGTTCATCGAAACTCAAACCAATAGACAAACCGAGTAAATCTTGGCTGTCAGTAAAGTCTACAATCACATCAGAACCCGAATCTAATAGGAGGGCAAAAATATCCGACCCTTCGCCACCGAAGAGAATATCATCTCCGCCATCACCTGACAAGAAATCATCCCCTTCACCGCCAATTAAAGTATCGTTATCTTCACCACCGTAGAGGCTATCATTGCCTTGATTTCCATAGACTACATCTGCACCTAAATCTCCATAAACTTCGTCATCGCCATCATCACCAAATAGTAAATCATCACCCTTACCCCCGGCTATAAAGTCATTTCCCTCGCCGCCACTGACGGTATCATTACCCTGATTTCCGAGTAAGAAATCATTGCCTTCGCCACCAACAATGGTATCATTCCCCAAATCTCCAAATATGGTATCATTTCCGGCTTCTCCACTGGCGAGGTCATTATCTTTCCCACTATAAATGAGGTCATTTCCTTCCCCTCCAATTAACGTATCTTGACCTTGATTTCCAGATAAAGTATCATCTCCTTCACCGCCATCTAAAAGGTCTTCACCGTCTGTATCAGGTAATACTAGATTGTCTGAACCGCCAACCAAAGAATCATTTTCTGAACCCCCAATTAACGTATCACTCCCAAAACCCCCGACGAGAACATCTTCTCCGCTACCGCCATCAACGACATCATTTCCATCCCCTGCATTGAGGGTATCACTGCCAATATTACCGAAAAGATTATCACTTCCGCCAAAAGCATTAATTTGATCATTTCCGGCTAAACCGACAATTTGTTCACTGATTTCAACACCAACTAAAATGTCATTAGTTTCAGTTCCTTCTATGGAAGTTTCAACCGCATTCAAAGCAATCGATTCGCTAATAAAGCTGTAGGATTGAGAAAGTCCGGCGAGTGTAGCTGTAAATACTAAAAACTCTAACGAAATATCTGTCGGAAGGGTGAGAATCTGAGAAGAAATACTCGGAACTTCTAAGGTAATTCGGCTAGCCCTCGAAGTGAATCCAATACTATTGGTAGCCGTATAACGGAGTTGAAATTGACCAGAAAATGTCGGAGTCGGAACAAAACTGAGTTGAGAAGCCTGTTCAATTGTTATTTCTGTAACTTGGCTAAGACGAGTAACAACAGTACCATTTAAAAAGAGTTGACCTTGTGCTTCTAAAGGTAACTCCTGTAGTGAGAAACTGACAATTTCTCCATTGATATCATTTGCAGTTAAAGGTGGAATTTCAATCGCTGTTCCATTATTCGGAATTTCAGGAACAATGATTTCATCCGCGATGGGTTCAGACTCGGGAATATCAAAGTCGATACTGGGCGTTCCAACTAATACATTAATACTAATTTCAGCCGGTTCAGAACTTTGACCATCGTTGTCATTGGCGACATAATTGAGAACAATATCTCCGACAAAATTTTCGTTGGCTTCAAACCGCAAACTTCCCGCTTGTTCGGGTGTAATTTCACTAACTTGAGTGAGGTTAAAGACTTCAGTATTACCGAGGAATAATTGACCCTGAGAAGGACTCGGAATATTTTGCAGGGTGAAGCTAACAACGTCACCATCTTCGTCACTACCAACGAGGGTGGGAACAGAAACAGCAAAGCCAGTCGGGATAATACTGGGAAGTTCTAACGGTTCAACAGTCGGTAAGATATTGGGAAGAATAAATAACGAGACTTCTCCAACTTGGCTAGAGGTAATTCCGGCTGTATCTGTCGCCGTAAATTTAAGAACAGTTGAACCACTAAAATCGAGATTGGATGTAAATGTGAGTTGTCCGGCTTGGTCAACAGGAATGACTTGATTGACTGTAACAGGTTCACCATTGAAGAAAACTTGTCCGCCGATGGGAAGTTCAACTAAGGTAAAACTGGCCGCATTTTCAGTATTAAAAGTGGTTAAAGGCGGAAGCGGAACTTGAGTGGAAATATTTTTCAGTAACGGCGTCCCCTGGTTGGTGGGTAGAGGCGGTACATTCGTGACATTCACCACCAGGTTGTAAGTGGCGGGTGTCTCATCAGTACCCCCTTGGTTATCCGTCGCCGCATAGCTAAATTGGGTTAAACCGCTAAATTCAGCGTCGGGGGTAAAGGTGAGTTGGTCGGCTTGGTCTGCGGGAATGACTTGATTGACTTCAACCGCCGTCCCACCCAATAACAGTTGACCCCCAACAGGTAATTCTGTAACCGTGAAACTGGCAATATTTCCATCGGCGTCGGTTCCCTCCAAAGCGGGTAAAGCAACCGGTGTAGGTACATTCGGAATAATTGGCCCAATTTTATCGGCGGTAACGGGGAGTATATTCTCAGTTGTTAACGCCGGGAGGGTAACGGTTGCAGGTGTCGGGTCTTCATTATTTTGAGCGTCAATGGCGGTATATTGGAAGCTATCTCCGGTAAAATTTCCTCCACCCACATAGGTGAGGTTTGCTGCGTCTGCAACCGCAATTTCGGGAGTCGTTAACGGCTGACCGTTTAATAACAGGGTGCTATTTTTGGGAAAATTAGTGATGCGAAAAGCGGTGATGTTGCTATCGTCGGTTGCGGTTAATTCGGGAATAGGAATGGCTGTGTTATTACCGGGGTTGGGAGTGGCTATTTTATCTGCGGCGACGGGAAGTTGATTGGTACTATTAACCGGAATAACAACGGTTGCAGGGGTTAAATCGGACGCATTATTATCATCAAAAGCAGTGTATTCAAATTCTGCTAATCCGACAAAACCCACTTCGGAAGTAAAGGTGAGATTTCCGCTATCTTCGAGAGAAATGGTTTGATTTGCAGTGACCGTTTCACCGTTGAGTTGTAGTTGACCGTTTTCAGGTAAACGAGTAATTTGAAAACCCGTAATCGTCCCCTCAAAGTCACTGGCAGTTAAAGCCGGAATTGCAACGGTCGTCGCCGTATTCGGAATAATTTCTGTGAGTATATTTTCGGTAACTGGCGGTTGATTGGTGTCGGTATTAACCGTAATTGAAATTTCTGCGGTTGCGGATTCTTCTCCGTCATATTGGACGCTGTAGGGAATATTAACGCTTCCGGTAAACCCAGTTTCAGGGGTAAAAGTGAGATTCCCTTGTTCGTCTACCGTGGCATTTCCTTGATTATTTAAACCGGTTAAATCCAGTTCAACGGTACTCGGATTAATAATACCATCCGGGTCAAAATCGTTATTAGTAATATTGAAGGTAATTGGGGTATCAATCCGGGTAATTACACTGTCATTATTGGGGATTGGGGGAGTATTAACTGCGGTAAGATTAACCGTTGAAAAAGCCGTGTTGCTGGGATTTGTTCCATCACTGACAATAATCTCAACTTCGCGAGGTTTGGTATTGGGTGTAGCAGACGTATTGTTATAAACAATTTGGGATAATCCGGTTTGATAGTCGGCTAAACTCGCATCTCCGGTTAAAGTTAATTCTCCGGAAATGGGATTATAATTGCTGGCGGTAATATTGGCTGGTAATGTACCAACAATAGAAAGGGTTTCTGTTCCTGGGTCTAGAGGATTTTTTAAGCTAATACTGGCAGTGGTTAAAGTTGTGCTATCTGCATCGGTAATGGTAATATTGTTAGCGATCGCAACAGATTCTCCCCCTTCGGTAAAGTTAATATTATCTGCTTCTAAACTGAGGACAGGCGAAACGTCATCATCGAGAATATTTGCAGTTGCAGTTAAGTCACTATTTTCAACATCAATTCCATCAAGATTGGTGAGGTTAATGCTAAAACTTTTGTCAGGTTCTTCTAAACCATCATCGAGTAAAGGAACATCAAAACTAACAGTCGTTTGTCCGACAGGAATGGTTAAACTTCCGGTTGTTGCGGTGTAGTCTAAACCTGCTGCTGCGGTATCATTGCTAGTTGCATAATCAAAACTAGCTGCAAAACCACTAATCTTAGAAGCGGTGACGGTAAAAGTAGCTGTTCCGTCTCCTTCGTTAACCGTAATATCGCTAACGGAAATGCTAGGAGGTGCGTCATCGTTAGTAATGGTTCCTGTTACTGAAGGAGTGATAATATTGCCATAACTCGCATTATCCAAACTAACGTTAAAAACTTCATCCCCTTCAAAAGTTATATCACCATTAGCCTGAACTGTTATCGTTTGACTCGCAGGTGTTTCAGCAAAGGGATTTGCCGCAAATGTTAAGCTACCATCATTATCAACATAGTCATTATCGGCGACGGTTGCGGTATCATCATTGGTGGTGTAATTAACAACAATATTCTGGGTTGTGGGTTGATTCAGACTAACAGTATAAACGTAGTCAACAGTACCCTCATTGCCTTCATTTTGAGCGAGATTTTCAGTGATTGTAATTTCAGGTAAACTGACATCTACCCCAGTCGAAAATTCTGACGTGTTGTTATTGGGGTCTGTTGCAGTTGCGGTAATGAATTGACCGGATAAATCACCAGTTTCGGGTAAATTGGCGGTAAATGTTGCATTTCCTTCCGCATCGGTTGTGACTTCTGTTGTGCCGATAAAGGCTTGACCTTGACCATTACCAACCGGATCAACTTCAACGTTACTAAAGAATTCTAGGCGATAAGTGGTATTCGGTAAACTGTTTAAAATTCCAGCAATAGCCGTATTATTATCAACCGGTTCAGCTAACACCAATTCTGGATAATTTTGGAGTGTATTCGGTCCCGTATCTTCGTCTAACGGGTCATTAGCGGTTACGCCATCGTTGGCGAGATCAATCCCAATTTCAGTATCCTCTTCTGCACCATTGGAGAAAATACTATTCCCCAAAATCCCATTATTAATCGCCGTATCGTTGGTGACAGTAACACCATCTCCGCTATTGAAAGCGATAGTATTACCAACTCCGGCTTCTAGTCCACCAATAATATTATTAGCCGCATTATTAATGAGAATTCCACTGTTAATATTTGCCAGTCCACTCGTTCCATCCGCAGCAACTCCAATGCGATTTCCTTGAATTTGGTTGCCGCTAGAAGCATTAACAATTGAAACCCCATTAACCGTATTACCCGAGATGAGATTTCCAATTACACCATTGCCAGTCGAGTTATCAAGTTCTAAACCATTATTAACATTAGCAACCGCAGCGTTACCCGCACGATTTGTTCCGATGAAATTTCCTAAAACTTGATTGTCATTAGCTGTGCTTAAAACTAAACCGTTAATTCCGTTTCCAGAAATCGTATTTCCCTGATTTGCCTCGCTTCCCCCAATCGTATTTCCTGCGGCATTACTAATTAAAATACCGTTGCTTTGGTTGGGAACTGCTGTGACTCCGGTGGCATCCAAACCCATTAAATTACTTTGGATTATATTGGCGGTTGAATTCAATTCAGGAGTCGCATTTATCCGGATTCCATCAACAAGATTCCCCGAGATTGTATTCTGTTCTCCGGGAGTATTTCGACCGATAATATTATTGCTAGAATTGCGAATTTCTACACCAATTCCGCCATTAATTACCGCCGGGTCGTCGGTCGCTTCCCCGTTAGGAATGGCAGCATTTCCGGCCGCATTGGTTCCAATAAAGTTACCCAAAACTTTGGTTTCGTTGGAACTATTGGTAATCAATACTCCGTTAATTCCATTCCCCGAAATAACGTTGGGGTTTGTTCCGGCAATCTCAGGATTTTCGAGTCGATCTAGTCCGATATCATTATTCGTTGAACCGTCGATCCGAATCCCATGATTTGCATTTGGAACTGCCGCATCACCCGCAGCATTAACACCGATAAAATTCCCTAGAATAGTGTTTTCGTTGGCTGCATTTGTAATCGATATACCATCGACACCATTTCCCGAAATCGTATTCCCTTCACCGGGATTAACACCGCCAATTGTATTCTGGGTAGAAGCATCAATTTGAATCCCTTGTCCGGTATTCGGAACTGCCGTATTTCCACTTTGGTCAACGCCGATATAGTTGCCTAAAATCTGGGTATTCGTGGTAGGAATCGGAGCATCTACCTCGGTCTGAAGTAAAATTCCATTCCCATTATTACCTGAAATAATATTGCGATCTTCGGCAGTAATTCCACCGATAATTGTTCCCGTTGTATTTCGGATGATGATCCCATCACTATTGTTGGGTAATGCTGTTGTAGCATCGGGTGCAACGCCAATAAGATTACCTCGAATTACGGTATTATTTGAACCTTCAGAAACGAGAATCCCTTCAATTCCATTGCCGGAAATAACATTCTCAATCACTTGAGTTCCTGTTGCTCTGGCAATTTCTATACCTTGATCACGATGTCCGAGTTGAGGTGTACCATTTGCATCAGTACCAATAAAGTTATTGATGATTTGAACATTGGTTATTGTTTCAGCAGGGTCAGCATTATTAGGCGTAAATACAAAGATAGCATTCTCTTGTGCGTCTGGAGTCGTTGAAATAAATGTATTCCCTTGTATAACACTATTACTACCCGACAGAGAAACACCCCGACTAGTATTATTTTGTAGGGTACTATTGGTTAGTACCAGTCGGCTGCGACTCACAATTCCAAACTGAGTATTATTGGTAATTAAGCTGTTATCAATTTCTAATATACCTTCCCCACCACCATACTGAATTCCAGTGCGAGCATTTTGAACAGTTAAGCCTGAAATGCGGACAACAGTTTCTGGGTTAGAAGTATTAACTTGAAAAACAAAATCATCACCGGTACCATTAATGATTAAGTTCTCTGCTCCTGGGCCGTTAATGGTGAGATTATTTCCATTATTATCGTTTATATCTAATCGATCAGTTAGGTTAATTGTTTGACCAGACAAAGCCGGAGCAAAGTCAATAATATCAGCTTCGTTGTTAGCGTTAGCTTGTTCTATTGCATCTCGTAAGGAACCCGCACCCGCATCATTAGCATTGATAACGGTAAACGTTGCTAACACTCCAGCATAGCTTTCTCGAACCGACTCAGTAAAGGCTAGAGGCGATAAAATCTTATCGGTTTGTACGTCTAACTGCCAATTTCCGCCTAACTTGTTGTTTCCTATTTTTGTGGATGAAGCGGCTATCTTCGCGGCTGTAAGTTGTTGTATCTTTTGAATAAATGGTGAAACAGATGAGTGAGGAAATGCTGATTGATTGGTGAGATTAAAATACGGATAGGATTTTTGACTTTCTTTTTGACCAACGTCACACCCATAGAGTAAAATCTCTGTATCCTGGGTGAATGCACCTCTCCACTGTTGGAGTTGATCCGCGTAGAGATCTAATGTATCGACATTGAGTTGAGTGTTCCCCAGATACAAACATCCTGGCGAACCATGACTCACAATATGTAATGTTTGAATAGGGGATGACGGATGGCGACGAATACGATTGCGTAAATGTTCCGTAATTTGTTCAACCCCATCCTGATTTGAATTCAGGAGAATGACCTCAGACCCTAGTAGAACCCCCTGACAAAGATATTTGTAGTCTTCAACTTTAGCGTCAATGCAGATCAAATTTTGGCTAGGAGTGAATGATACCATTGTCAGTTTTTATTAAATACTCAACTAGCTTTTTATTGTAAATGCAAATTCACCATAAAGCCAAACTTTTCTTAGGAAAACTCGAATTGATTTCGGATTACTATGTTTTCTGGTTGTAGTTGATCAAACATATCCTAGACGACTCCCAATGCAATTTGTTTCTACCTTTCTTTCTTGTCAAGAATATATTTATTAATGGGTTGACAATTAGCCCACTTTATGTATTGTTCACAAGTATTTCGAGAAAAAAATCAACCTAGTTTTGTAAAGATTGAGAATAGTTTTATAAATTTTTGGTAAAGTTAGCTGGGTTTATACTTTTTAGTAAGCTTGAATATTGAGTAATATACTCATTGGAGTTTCTGACCAATAAAGGAAAGGGTACTGGGTCTGTACCCCGGTGACGACTTTAAGCTGCTTGTGGACGACTCGGTAACGAAAGACTCGACGCCAACAAAATAGGCGGTTCTGAGGGAAAGGTGCTTAAGTCGAACCAAACAAAAGCAGTCCCGTCTGAGTTGGGTTGTTCTCCAAACTGAATAGAACTTTTTTGACAGGAAAGCACAGCACTACAATATCACTGGAGTTTAGACTAAAGATTGAATAATCAGTTAATATAACAGTCAGATTAAGATCGATATTTTCTCGGATTCCGATCTTAATCTCGATTATTTTCTCAATTTCCTATTGATGAAATAGAAAACTGGAAACAACAAAATCGCCCCAACAGTTAAATAATGATTTAACTATCTTCATCTGAGAGAATTAAATTTAACCCTTGATGCAAAATCGCTTCTTGATTAACTTTTTGTTTTAACTCTCTCGAATCATAACGCCCTTCTTCAACTTCTAGAGAAGCTTGATCGATCGCGTTTAAATAGGCTTCTTCTAAGGTTTTGAGTAATTCATCTTGATTGAGATAATAACCCCCGGCTTTCCGACGTTTATTTTTTCGTCTAACCTCTCGAACTGAATTGCGAATGGAAACATCCCAAGAGCGAGTTGTGCGATTTTCGGCTTGTTGTTTAATCAGATAAAGGAGTAAAATAATCCCATGACTGCGAATATTATTAATAATATCATCTCGACTCATTTCTTCTAATTCCTCAACAATCGCGAGTGAACCTTTGATGTCGCCTTTGAGCAGTAATTCTTTTAACTCTAGAATTTCTTCCATAACATCAGAATCAGGAGAGGATAGATTAATATTAGCGTTTGAGTGCAAATTGTAGAGTTCTGATACACAAGCTACGCGATCGCAATGCCTAGAAACGTTATGCTTGAGAAAGAATGGCTATATGATTATCAATAAACCCGTTAAACTCCCCCTCCCTGCGATATGCGGCTGCAACGCCAGTTCACCGGACAGAAAATCACCCTAGATACCAGCAACCTGATCGCCAGTGGTGGAGAAGGTCGCATATTTCCGGTTGTCGAAGATTCCTCATTGGTTGCGAAAATCTATCATAAACCGACAGAGGAAGACGCCGACAAACTCACCGTCATGTTTAATAACCCGCCTCAGACGTTAACGGTAATGCCCGGAGTCACGGCGATCGCATGGCCTGTCGATCTTCTCTGTACCCCCGACAACAAGCGAAAAATCGTCGGGTTCTTGATGCCCAGTGTAACGCGATCGCTACCCGTCCATACCTTTTATACCCCCAAAACTCGGCGGGAACGCAAACCCCTCTTTAACTACCTCTACCTACATCGTACCGCCCGCAACTTAGTCGCCTCCGTCACCGACTTACACGCTAGTAACTACGTGATCGGCGATGTCAACGAGTCCAATATCTTAGTCTCCGATACTGCTTTAGTCACCCTAGTTGATACAGACTCCTTTCAAGTTCGAGATCCCCAAACCAAAACCGTTTATCGCTGTCCCGTCGGAAAAGCTGAATTTACCCCCCCAGAATTACAAGGTCAAACCTTTCGCGATCGCGATCGTACCTCAGAACATGATCGGTTTGGGTTAGCAGTGTTAATCTTTCAACTCTTAATGGAAGGAACACACCCTTTTTCTGGTGTTTATAAAGGGAGTGGTGATCCGCCCGCAATTGAAACCCGCATTAAAGCTGGTCATTTTGTCTATGGAGACAACCGGGTTCCCTACAAACCGATGCCGTTGGCACCTTCATTTGAAATCCTCCATCCCAAACTGCAAGAATTATTTTTGCGGTGTTTCCAAGATGGACACACAAACCCCAAAGCCCGACCTGATGCCAGAACTTGGCTATTAACCTTGATCGAAGCCGAAGAAAACCTTCTCACCTGCGACAAATACAGTCAACACCGTTATGGTCGTCATTTAAACACTTGTCCGTGGTGTGAACGCACCTCCAAACTGGGCGGACGTGATCCCTTTCCCTCTCGCGAAGATGTTCAACAGGGACTCCACCTCAAACCCCTCAAACCGAAGCGGAAAAGGCGTTCAACGCTGCGATTGGCTTCGCCACTACGCTCCGCGCAATCACTGATTCCGACACAGACCGCTATTCAACCTCGGGCGACCGTCAGACAA
>Ga0207419_1001794_pt1 | contig 15290 bp, 7 predicted proteins | sample ElkSloMetagenome_4_FD_184723 | JGI IMG/M metagenome (GOLD analysis project Ga0207419, IMG submission 184723) | Hot spring microbial communities from Elkhorn Slough, Monterey Bay, USA - MD2A (version 2) | ecosystem: Environmental > Aquatic > Marine > Intertidal zone > Estuary: Microbial mat ...
CGTAAAAAGTACCAACTGCTGCCAGCCCAGCCAGGCATGGTTGTAAGTTCATATTCATATTTACTTTGATACTTCCAGTCTTTAGCTCTACCTAGCGGTGGTTCACCAGTTTCAGTAGGTTTATATTCATCTACCGGTGGTAGTTCAAGAGGCAATTCATCTAGTGGTAGTAAGTTTGGCAAATTATCTTTAAAATATACGGGTACAGGTTCACCCCAATAGCGCTGACGACTAAATACCGCGTCGCGCATTTTAAAATTAATCTTTGCTTTTCCAAACGTTTCTACTTCTGCTTTTTCAATGGTAGCTTTTATTGCTTCAGTTGAATCCATGCCATTCAAAAAGCCAGAATTTATCATCTTGCCATGTTTTATTTCTGTTGGGTCATCCAATTTTTCGGTACCTGCTATTACCCTTATTATGGGTAAATTAAAGTGATTGGCAAAACGAAAGTCTCTATCATCTGATGAAGGAACTGCCATCACAACCCCTGTACCATAACCTGCTAATACATAATCTGCTATCCATAAGGGTACTTTTTCCTGGTTAAATGGATTGATGACGTAGCTGCCGGTGAAAACGCCGGAGACAGATTTTACATCGGCCATTCGTTCTCTTTCCGAACGGTTTTTCGCCTCGGCCACATAGGTGTCAACTGCCTTTTTTTGGTCGTCGGTGGTTAAGTCATTTACTAACTCGTGCTCAGGAGCGAGAACCACATAAGTTACACCATAAATAGTATCTGGTCTTGTAGTAAAAGCAGTTAAAATAATGTCTTTATCTGCTACCTTAAAATCAAGCTCACAACCATAAGATTTGCCAATCCAGTTGGTTTGCATGTCTTTCATGGATGTGCTCCAATCGAGCTGGTCAAGATTTTTCAGTAAGCGATCAGCATACGCGGTTATACGCATCATCCACTGTTTCATCTTTTTCCTTTCAACAGGATGCCCTCCTCGTTCGCTGAATCCATCTTTTACCTCATCGTTGGCCAATACCGTACCTAGTTCAGGACACCAATTCACGATTGCCTCGGCAGGGTAGGTAAGTCTGTAATTCAGTAGCAGATCTTCCTTTTCTTTGTCAGAAAATTTTAGCCATTCTTCAGCTGTGAACAAAGGTGTATCTTCATCGCAAGCAGCGGCAATATTTTTATTACCATGCTTTTCAAAAACAGCTATTAGATCGATTATGGGTCTGGCTTTATCCTCCTGCTGGTCATACCAGGATTGAAATAATTGCATAAAAATCCATTGTGTCCATCGATAATAGTTCGGATCACTGGTATTAACTTCTCTTGACCAATCAAAACAAAAGCCGATATTAGTCAATTGCTCTTTGTAGCGCTTAATATTCTGAGAGGTGGTAATGGCAGGATGCTGACCTGTTTGAATTGCATATTGTTCTGCCGGCAAGCCAAAAGCATCAAAACCCATCGGGTGCAATACATTAAATCCTTTATTGCGTTTATAACGGGACACAATATCGGTGGCAATGTAACCTAGGGGGTGTCCTACGTGTAGTCCGGCACCTGAAGGGTAAGGAAACATATCCAGTACATAATACTTTGGCTTATCGGTCGTCTCTTTTACTTGATAAATTTTTTCTTCATCCCAAGTCTTTTGCCACTTCTTCTCTATTTCCTGATGATTGTAATCGGCCATTTTTAATTTATATTTTCTTCAATAAAAAATAAGGATGCAAAAATAGAGTATTTGATTTAATGCCTGAAATGCTGGCAAAAATAAAATTTTACATTATTTATAAGTTGTAGAAACAAAATTTAGCTAATCATTGTCTATAAAACAAATCATTAATGATTTATACTTAAATTTGAAGCATCAATAAATATATTAATCAAGTGAAATATTTACTCATTGGTATCCTGCTTTATGTAAATGTCTTAGGGTTAAAAGCTCAAGAAAATACTACTGATACGATTAGCAACAAAATATTGGTGGTAGGCTTTGACACCGCTCAGTTTTATTCCAATGTTTTTTATCTCGAAGATTTGGCTTATTATAATAATACCACATTAGACAGCGTAGTAGAAATGTACCGAGGCAAGCTGCTACAAACATTGAAATATTTTGAACATGAAGGGTATGACTTTATAGTTGCGGACTCGGCTGACCAAGCCTTGGTGCATCAATCGAGCGTGTATTTGAATGTGCAAAATGATTATGATGAGGATTTCATTGGCCTGGCCGCCAGCGATAGCATAGATGAACCCTATCTGACTGATTTGATGGAGAAATATGAAGCCGGATACTTGTTGTCTATTAACGCGTATGATATATTCCGTGATAAGCCACCTCAGTACATCTCTTATAGCACCAAAACACAACATATCATTCATTACGATTTATTCAATCGTGAATTAAATGCTGTGTACAGTGGAATAATACCTTTGACCAGTTTTGCCAATGAAAGCTTTTACATGGTAAGTCGATATGAAGCATTTGCCAAAGATATTATTTTACGATTGAAAGCTTATTTAACTGCAGATGATAATGAATCTGCTCGTACTCGATATGAAGAATTGAAGGAAGCAAGAGTGAAGAGAAATTGGGGGTTGGGATTGAGTGCAGGTTTTGGTTCACCTTATGGTTTGCTTGGCATACATATGACCCGGTATATCTCGCCCTCCTTAGATATTAATTTTGGTGTAGGATTTGATTTTAGTGGTATAAAATTAGGACTAGGAACCCGGATTTATTTAATGAATTTTGAAAGTGACTTTAAGCCTTTTTTAGCTTTTAACTATGCCTATGCTACCGGTAATGAATTTCAAATGGGTGGTAGTACTGATGAATTTGGAAATCAACTAGATCCTGACGATGTGAGTAACTTTAAGATTTTTAGTGATCATGCATTGCATTTTGCCGGGGGTGTACGATATCTAATTGATAATCAGCAAATTTTGTTAAGCGTTGGATATAGTTTTCCAATTATTGGTGATAACCCTGAATTGCTAAGTGGAAAACGTAGCGAAAGCAGGATGAACTTTGTGGATGCCATGGCAGTGGGTGGGTTGGATATCACCCTGACCTATTCGTTCTTTTTAGTACAATAATTATAACATTATTTCATAGGTTGTGGTCTGTAAAAATACATTTTTCCTTTCGATACATTTTCCAATTTAAGATCACTTAAGCCTACTTTTTTGCCAGAAAAACTTGTGTTTTGATGTGCTAGTTGATAATGACCATCGCCATAAACTTTGTAGACTATTGCTGTATGGTGAGGCATTTGTTCCCGGTATTCCGCATCGCCAATTTTATATTTTAGTTTTACTTTTTCAAACTGGATCAGATCTCCAGGTATGATTTCATCTTTCCCCGGATTAATTTTTTCACCATAAATGTAAATGGTCTTCATGCTGCTTCGGTCAAATTCAGCATTACTGGCAGTTAACGCGGCATTGGCTAAGTCCCAACATTCACCCCGATCCACTTTTTTTCCTATTACAGATTTTACATACTTCACCACATTTTGGTTGGTTTCAGGTAATTGAGCAAAAGCTAAAGTGCAAATAAAACTTAAGGTAAGTGCCAAATTAAATTTTTTCATTCTCTTCTAAATTTTCAGCTAAAATAATTACATATTTTCAAACGAACTTATGATAATAAAGGTGTGATTGACATATGTAATATTTCAAGAATTTTTTATTGAAGACATCCTTTCATTTGCTATTAGATTTTTTGAAAATTTAAGTATTTCAACTTTATTCCAGAATCCTTAGGGTTTTGAAGCAGGTGATTAACTAGCTCATACACAAATAATTGCTATTATAATTAGTTTAGCAAGACGCAACTATTTATAATAAATACTAGGAATATTAAATTTAGCGCTTAATTTTGAATTAAAAATCAGGGAAAATAGATGTTATGGTGCAGCATGAATATGAGATTTACCTTAGTTACGATGCTAAAGATGATTTGAATTTTCGAAACAAGCTGGGATGGGTTTCTGAGTTTCGTAAATTCTTTTCATTAATGATGAAACAATTACTTGGCCAAGAACCTGTATTCAAGCATATTTCTGAATTGAAACCGCAGTCAGGTGTACCGCAATTTTTGTTTCTATTCCTATCTAATAATAACCTTCAATCGCATAAGCTAGAGCAGGATTTTAATTATTTTATTGAAATAATTGTGGGAGACGATAGCGGTAAAAGGAATAATCTTATCAAGAAGCATATTTTTAAAATAAAAAAATACCCGGTTCCGTATCAATTAGAGCCGGACTCGATGAAAGAGATTATCAATCATAATTTTTTTGGTAAAAATGTTGAAACCGGCAAAAGTGATATATATAAGCCTTTCGATTCTAACAATAATGCAAATAAGGCTTATTGGTTCAGCCTGTCCGAGATAGCTTATAATGTATACCGCATCTTAGAAAAGCTAGAACTACCCACCTCTTTGGAGGAAGTATCCCCAATAGTATATTTGGCTGAAACAGGTGCAGATTTAATGCTTCACAGGCTGGTGATTAAAAGAGAGTTGCAACGATTGAATTATAAGATTTTGCCAGAAAAGAGTTTTCCTGAAGACTCTGAAGCACTTAAAGCTCAAATAAGAGAAGATTTGACAAAGACGGACTTACTTATTCATATGGTAGGTCAATTTAGTAGCAACGACAGTGATGAACAAGAAAGCATAGCAGAAATACAAACTCAAATCGCCAATGAGTTGAGTGAAAAAGAGAATTACAACTTTAGTAGACTTACCTGGATACCTCCCGGATTAGAAATTACCGATGCTAATCAGCAAAAATTCTTCAATAACTTGAAAAAAGAAATGGAGAGTAACGAAAAAAGTGATATAGTACAAACAAATATTGAAGATTTAAAAGCCATTGTTGAGCAAAAATTTAGCAAAAAATACCATGCTAAAGAAACCAATAATGTATCTACAAATGGAACTCTAGTTTACTTGATATATGATCATGTGGATAAGGGCAAAGGCAAAAAACTCGCGGAGCAATTGAAAAATATTGGCTATAGTGTTTTGCAGCCAGAATTTGCAGGCAATTTTATTGAGTTGAGAGAGAAGCACAATTATAATCTGAAAAAATTCGATAAGGCAGTAGTATTTAGTGATAAAAGCAATGATAACTGGTTGAAGATGAAACTTATGGATTTGCTTAAATCTTCCGGTATAGGTAGAGATAAACAGTTATTGGTAAAAGTTATTGTCACTTCGAGTTCTGCAGTATCGGTAGATAAATTCCCTAATTTTAAAGTAGATGTAAATCACATTGATTCTGATTTGAATTTGAATTATGAAAAATGGCAGGAAACATTCGCTGAGTTCGATGAATTAGTAATGCTGAAACCATATTAAATTCCATTCAATTGCATTTAAATATTACATAGCATATCGTTATCTGCTTAAAATTTAATCGATTACCGCGATTTTGTATATTTTTATGAAAAATTTCAACTGCTATGCTAAAGCCGTTATTGCGTGTACTTAATGTTGAAAAGGGAGAAGAAAAGCCCGTGCTATTACTATTGGCCATGGGTTTTTTTATGGGGTCATTTCTTTATACTTATAAAATTGTAGCGGAAGCACTTTTTCTTTCTACCTATAGCGAAGATGCTGTTCCCACCGCGTTATTTATTTCAGCACTATTAGGTGTAGCATCAACTGGCCTTTTTGCCTCTTTGCAAAATAAAATTCCATTTGCCAGGCTGGCAATTTTCAATTATCTCATTATTTTTTGTTTTTTGGCAATCATCCGTCTTTCATTTGCTTTTATGCCAGAAACGGCTCACGATATTTTAATTTTTATCTTGTTCGTGTTTTTCCAGCCTGTACTATCTATTTGTATATTAGGCTTTTGGGGATTATTTGGGCGGATGTTTAACCTACGACAGTCCAAAAGAATTATTGGTGGAATAGATAGTGGACAGTTAACCGCAGCTATTTTAATATCCTTCGCGATAACCTTAATAAACCAATACATACATAATTATGATATCCTATTGATAAGTATGGGTGGCATTTTGGTGTCAGGTTTTTTTCTTGTACTTATCATAAATCACAACAAGCTGGAAGCAAATAAAACCGGCGAGGAAGAGCAAAAAGTTACCACGAAGCTTCGGAAAATATTTAAAGATAAATATGTAGTATTACTCTCTTCCTTTTTGTTTTTATCCATGCTCTCCTACATGATTATCCATTTTTCATTTCTTACTGCTACTGATTTTTACTTTTCTTCCGAGCAACAGTTGGTTAGCTTTTTAGGCATTTTTAATGGCTCTATTATGATATTTAGTTTGCTTATGCAAACATTTGTAAATGATAGATTAATAGCCATGTATGGATTGAGAACTGCATTGCTTGTATTGCCTGTGGTTTTGTTTTTACTTACTATTGTATCAATTATAATAGGTAGTGCTTTTGGTATTATTCCTGGTAGTCCCGACTTTGCCTGGTACTTTCTTTTTATTGCTTTAAGTAAATTATTTATGGATTCACTTAAAGATGCGTTGGAGACCCCATCTTTCAAACTCTTTTTTATGCCACTAGATATACGAATCCGATTTGATATTCAAGCAAAAGTAGAAGGTGTTGTAAACGAAGCTTCCAGGTTTATAGCTAGTATTGTAATTCTGGTTTTAGGCTTGCTAACTTTTTTCGAAATAATACATTTTTCCTATTTGCTCATTGCTGTTATTTTTGTGTGGGTTTATATTACTAATAAGTTGTATCAAGAATATAGGCACAATGTAAAAAAGAAATTACAAGGTCATGAAAATGATGAAGCATACAAGCAGAAAAAGATTAATTACATTCGAAATATGCTCTCTCAAATAACCAGAAGCACATCTTCGGAACACATTATTTTTTCATTAAAACTAATGGAAAGATTTGAGCCCAACATAATTAAATCAAACTTAAACGAGTTATTAACCAATGGAGATAAGCATGTGAGAAAGTTTGCTTTAGAAAAGGTTGAGAAAAATAAAGAAACCAAAAGTAATATTAAGCTCAACCTAAATGGTAAGGTAGATGAGATAGAAGCTATTTTAAAGAACAATATAAAACTACAACAAAAACAGGATCGCGATCAATTAAAAGAATTAATTACCTCTGAGGATAGAACCAACAGGCTTTTTGCTATAAACAGTATTAAAAATGATTTGAATAGCGAAAATGCTTATTTGCTATTAGATTTCTTGTCAGATACTGATGTTGAAATTCGCTCGATTGCCTTACAATCCGTTGTTGAGGTCCCTAAAGTAGAGTTTTATCCAATCCTATTAGAAAATTCACTTAAAGCTACTTATAATGAAGTAGCCACGCAAAGCATGATAAGTATAGGACACAAAATGTTTCCCTACCTTGAGTCTGTATTTTATAAAACGAGGCAAGATTTACGACTCATGCTGAAAGTATTGCAAGTTTATGGATTGGTAGGAGGGAGCAAAGCTACTGAATTGCTATGGAATAAAATTGATTACCCGGACAAAAAAGTAGTAGCGCAGGTATTAGTAGCATTAGGCAAATGTGGATTTAAAGCCAAAAATGAGCAAATTACCAGGATTAAATTGTCAATCCAAGGTGATATTGCAAACTTTGTCTGGAACCTGGCAGCACTCGAAGTAATAGCAAACCAGAAAAACTCTGAAACATTGCGCCAAGCTTTAATAGAGGATAATCAACACATTGTTAATCATGTATTTATGTTACTTTCTATGATTTATGATCCACATTCTATCCAATTAGTAAAAGAAAATATAGAAAGCAAAACCAGTGAAGGTGTAGCTTATGCCATCGAACTTATAGATGTATTTTTATCAGATGATATCAAGGAACAAATTATTTTGCTCCTGGATGATCTAGGAGATTCAGAAAAATTAAATAAGTTTCAAAATCATTATCCACAGTCAGATCTAACATTTTTTGAAACCTTAAAGCATTTGCTCAATCGGGATTTTAATCAAATAAGCAGGTATGCTAAGATTTGTGCTTATTTGTATATTGGTAATATGAAGTTAAAGAATTTCAACTTAATTTTAATTGCTAATTTATTTAACAATGACTGGTTGATTAAAGAAAGTGCTGCTTGGACTTTGTATCAATCAGATCCCGATGCTTACCTGGAAAACATTAAACGGCTGAGCCAAAACGAACAAATACTGCTCAATCATGCAGTAGTGAATTCAGATGAGAATAGCGAAAAGGCCTTGACAAGATTTCAAAAAATTGAACTTTTGAAGCAAATTGACATATTCGATAAAATACCAGGCAATTTATTGGCAATACTTGTGGAAAATATAAAATCATATGAACTAGACGCTGATCAAACGATTGATGTTTCGAATGAAATTCATCAATATTTCTATCTGGTAAGCCACGGAACTATTAATTTAAAGTACAACAGTACATCTAAAAAGCAATATACCACAGGTGAGTTGCTCATGGAATTTGTTAAGATTAACCCTTCTGACAAAGTTGAAATAATATCATCCCAAAAATGTGAGCTTCTAAAATTGGATAAGGATCATTTTTATGATTTCTTAGCGGAACATTATGATTTGTCACTCAAAATAATCGATGCTTTTAAGCAAGAAGGACCTATTCAGGAAATCGTGTAAAAAATTCTTAATTCTTACAAAAAAGCCAAAAAAAAAGTAAAAATATTATCATTGCAAATAGTTACTTCGCTGATTAAATTATTTTATTATCGATACTAATGTAATAAATATCAGTATATTAAGTAAAAAGTACTACTGTAGATGAATTAATTTTATAAAATATCGATACTCATTTGCAGTAAGTTGCATAAATTTGAGAATATTTTTTAGTAAAAATAATATTTGATTCTAACATTAAGATTACTTAATCGAATCGCTTTGGCTAATGAATGAAAAAGAAACAACCTTAGTAAAGAATAGCACGAAACAAAAGAAGGTTTATGCAAATCCTTTTCCTGGATTGCGTGCCTTTACTTTTGAGGAAAGCCACTTATTCTTTGGTAGGGAAGGCCATTGCGATGAAATACTGCTGAAGCTCCATAAAAACCACTTTGTTTCCATTATTGGTAGTAGTGGTAGTGGTAAATCTTCCTTAATGTATTGCGGTTTATTGCCTATTTTATACGGCGGTTTTATGACAAAGGCCGGGTCTCGCTGGAAAGTTTTTACCTCAAGGCCAGGGTTGTCACCAATTGATAATTTGGCTAAGTCGCTGTACCTGAATGGAAGAGAAAGTAAATCCGTAGATGAGCAAGAATTAATAGAAGGAACAGCAGCAATAAATAGCTTACTAAGAAGTAACCCTCATGGGCTGATTGATGTAATAAAGCAACGAGTAAAATCAGAAAATCAAAATATTCTCATTCTTATTGATCAGTTTGAAGAATTATTCAGACTGATAAGAGATAAAACCGGAGATGTATCTGAAGTACTTGCATTCATAAATCTACTTACAGAAGCAGTTACTGATAAGCAGGTGCCTGTTTATGTCGTTATCACCATGCGATCTGACTTTATCGGTGAATCGGCAAAATTTCCACAGTTGACCAAGCTCATTAATGATAGTCATTATTTAATTCCACAGCTTAACCGGAATGAACAAAAAATGGCTATTGAAGGACCTATTGCCGTAGGTGGAGGGATTATTGCCAAGCGTTTGGTTCAGCAATTACTTAATGACCTAAGCAATAATGCCAATCAATTACCGGTAATGCAACATGCGCTAATGCGAACATGGAATTATTGGGTGGCTAATCACGATATAGATGAACCTGTTGACCTTAGGCATTATAATGCTATTGGTACCATTGACGAAGCGCTATCATTACATGCTGATGAAACCTTCAATGAGCTTAACTCAAAAGAGAAAGAGGTTTGTGAAACTATTTTTAAATCGCTCACTGAAAAGGGTAAAGATAATAATGGCGTAAGACGACCGGCAAAACTAATTTCCATAGCTCAAATTGCACGGGTAAGTGAATTAGAAGTCAGTGCTATTATAGAAAAATTTAGACAACCAAGTAGATCACTTTTATTACCATCCATTCAAAAGCCTTTAGAAAGCGATACCATCATTGAAATTTCTCACGAAAGTTTGATGAGGATATGGGATAGGTTGAAGATTTGGGTTGATGAAGAAGCAGAATCCGCCCAAATGTATTTGCGTTTGTCCGAAGCTGCTGAAAGATACGAAGCTGGTAGTACTGGAGTATGGCGACCACCGGATTTGCAATTGGCATTGAACTGGCGCAAAGAGCAAAACCCCAATTATGCCTGGGCCCAACGCTACAATCCCAGATATGAAAATGCTATCAATTTTCTGGAATTCAGCGAAAGCCAATACAAAGAAGAGCAAGACAAAGAAGCGAAGCGACAAAAGAGAAGAATAGCGCGTATAAAAATGGTTTCTTTGTTGCTAGGTTTAGCAGCAGTAGTTTCTTTGTTATTTTTCATATTTGCCATTATGAAAAAAGGAGAGGCTGATGATAATGCCGCGGAGGCATTGGCATATGCCCAAGAAGCAGAGGATAGTAAGATGGAGACTGAACAAGCTTATTCGGAATTACAAATAAGTTTGAGCAAAGAAAAGGAATTAAGAATTTTAACTCAACAACAGCAAGACTCAATCGTGCAGGCCATATTAAAAGCTGATTCATCAGCAATGGCAGCTATGAACCAATATGAGCGAGCTGAATATGAAAGAATTAAAGCTCAAAAAGCTACAGCTGAAGCAGAAATGAGTGCTGATATTGCAGCTAAAAAATCAAAAGAAGCAGAAGCTAGTGAAAAGAAAGCCAGACAAAGCGCGGCAGATGCCAATAGGCAACGATTGCTGTCAATTGCACAAAACATGACCTTGAAGTCTCTGCAGGTGTTGGATAGAGACTTACAGGGAGGCCTGGCATTACAAGCCTATACATTCAATCAACAATATGGTGGTAATACTTACGACAAGCACATTTATGATGGATTATATTATGCACTCAAATCTTTAAAAAATAAATCGGAAATTTATAAAGTAAAAAAACACAATGGAGCGATAAGATCCATCGCGATTGATGGCAACAATATTTATAGCACAGGCAGTGATGGTGTGATCAATAAATTTAATATTGACAATCCCGAAGAATCCATAGTAATACATAACAATAACTTTATTAACCGAAATATACAATTGAGTGAAGATAGCCGGTGGTTAATCAACGCCGGAGAAATGAATTATATTCAACTTTTTGATATGCAAAACCCAAATCGGGTTCCGGTAAACATAAAGGGGCATAATGACTTTATTTTTGATCTGGCTTTTTTGCCAAACAATCAATATTTTATATCTACCAGTGCTGACAGCACATTCAGACTTAATGATTTTACAAGTAGTAGGCTACTAAAGAAGAATAATGACCAGGTAAAGAATATTGCTATTTCTAAAGATGGCAAATACATAGCCGGAGGTACAGTTAGTGGAAAAGTATACCTTTGGGAATCTACTAATATGGATAATGAAAAAGTAATCTTAAATTCTAATACCCCAATTCACGTGGTTACTTTTAGTCCATCAGGCAATCATTTGGCCATTGGCGATGACGAAGGTAATTTAATATTGATTACATTTGATAATAAAACTAAAAGTATAAAATCAAAAATGAATTTAGCGCAACATCGATCCAGAGTAAACGATATTCAATTTAGTCAGGATGAATTTTTTGTTGCCTCCGCCGGTTTTGATGGTCGCATTCATATGTATACTATGAATGATCTTGATGAATTGCCCATTACCATGGTCGATCATAATTCATATGTTTGGTCGCTTAATTTTACTGAAGACGGGGATTACTTAATCGCCGGAAGTAAAGATGGTGCAATTAAATTATGGCCTACAAACCCGCAAGAGTTTGCCAGGCAAATTTGCGATTTGATGGAAAGAAATATGAATAGACAAGAATGGAATAGGTATGTAGCAGACGATATTCCTTTTCAAATGGCCTGTCCTGATTTAATAGCTAATTAATAATAATGGTTGAGGTGAAGAAGTTGGCAAAAAAGAGCGTTTTAATTATTGGTTTGATAACCTTTTTACCATTAATGGCTGCTGGCCAGATATGTAGTGAAATACTCAATCAGGCTGAAGATGAATATCAAATCGGACATCTTTACGCTATCCCTTCATTACTTGAAGATTGTTTGAAAAGAGGATTTTCGAAAGAAGAAAAAATAAGGGCGTACAGGTTGATCACTTTATCCTATTTATATACCGATCAACCCGAAAAGGCTGATATTTCTTATTTAAATTTGCTAAAGTTAAGCCCCGAGTTTGCACCAAATGAATTAACTGATCCGATTGAGTTGTTTTATTTACATGACAATTTCATAACAACACCTTTTTTTTCCTTATATCTTGTACGAATAGGCACAAACCGAAGCCAACCTAAAATTACCCAGAATTTTAATTTAGATGGAATGGGAGATCAGGTCAATGTGTTTTTCAATCCAACTGAAGAAGAAAGTATTAACAGAGATTACCAACAAAATTATAATTCCTCCTGGGGTTTCAACATAGGTACAGGTATTGAATACGGCTTTAGTCAAAGATATAGTATCGGAATGGATTTAAATTTAACGTATCAAAAATATAGTTCCAATGAAAATTTATTGGGAGGTATTGCCCGAACAGGTTTTTCTGAAGGTCAATGGTGGATTGACTTACCTTTGTACTTTAAATATAATTTTCCTGATACCAAATACAAACCCTATTTTCTCACAGGTTTTCAAACGCATTATCTCATCAATACTCGATCCAGTGACCTTAGATCGATTTTTGAGCAAGACCAAACAGATATTCCACAGGAAGAATTTGTTGATTTTTCGGATCAAAGAAGGAAGACTAATTTTTCATTGTTGGTTGGTGCAGGTGCAAAATACAAAGTGGGTATAAATTATTTAGCCTTTGAGGTAAGGTATCATTATGGATTAATTAATTTAGATATTAATGATCAAAGATTTGCCGATACAAGTTCAGCTAGAGACCCTAATACAAACTTAATGTATTCAGCGCTTCATGTAGATAATTCTTTTTTTATTAATAGCCTTAATTTCACTGTCAATTTTATAAAACCTATCTATAAACCACGCAAGAAGAAATGATAAAATATTTATTGTTATTATTATCACTTGGATTTTTAATGAATTGTCAAACAGAAAATCTGGAGCCTAGTAGCAATGCATTTTTCAAAATCTACGGTGGTCAGTATCAAGAGGAAGGTATTGATTTACTTGAAACAGATGATGGAGGGTTTATCATTGTAGGTTATACTACCTCATTGAGTAAAGGAGAATATAAAGACATATTTGTTGTGAAAACCAATGAGTTTGGTCTGGCTGAGTGGACGAAAATTTTGCTATCAAACAATGGATTAAATGACGAAGCAGTAAGTATAAAAAGGACATTTGAGAGTGGTGAGAATTATGTGGTAGTAGGAACATCGGGAATAAATAAAACTGACTCTATCCAAAGCAATATTTTTGCCTGTAAAATATCGGTTGATGGGAATGTATTTTGGGAAAATACCTATGATACCTTTATAAGAAACGAATCTGATACTATTAAAAACAGAGCAGACTTTGGCATAGATGTACAGCTTAGGTTAGATGGAGAAATGGTGATTGTTGGCAATTCATTATTAAATGATGGATATGAAATAATAGCTTTTAAAGTAAATGCTAATGGAGATCGAATTGACGATATGTTTACTTTTGGTCTTGAAAGCGAGTTAGGTGGTGTTGTTAATGATATCAGTAATCGTGTTATAAACAATGAGAATCCTCTTGTTTCAGCTTCAGGATTAATTTTAGGCTCTACAAATGCATCTTTATCTGGTAATGATGAAGGAGATAACGTGTACATGTTATACTATTCCGACAATTTGACTAATATAAATGAATTTACCTTTGGAGGGCCAGGTAACCAAAGAGCAGATGATGTAGCATGGTCATTGGATGGGGGCTACATGGTGCTGACCACCAATGATTATAATGAATCGGGCTTTGGCAATATAAATTTAATTAAAGTAAATGATAATTTAGAAACTCAATCCACCTTGATTAATGGAAACGATCTCAATTTTGGAGTAAATGAAGAAGTAACACGGGGAAGATCAATAATCAGGAGTAATTCCCGATATATATTAGCAGCGGAGTATAAAGAAAGACCCAATGCTGATAGCGACATATTACTAATGGAAACCGATCAGGCCGGACAAGTCAAATGGTTTCAATTTTATGGAGGTGATAATTCAGATAAAATTAATTCAGTTATACTCACCCAAAATGGAAGTATAGCATTTACTGGAATGTTGTCTTTCGTTGATTCTGACCAGGTTACAAAAATGATTCTAGTGAAAACTGATCCCAATGGAAAAATCATTCCCTAAATATGGAATGTAATATAAATTTATAAGGTTACAATTTTATTGTAATGAGTATTCAACCAAAAAGATCATAAAAAATTTTGAGAAACATTTGTACAAAAATTTTTCTGCTATTTTTCTGCTATTTATTCTCAAAAGGAATAGCTAATGCTTCTGTAAACATTACTTTAGGGTCAGCCTCAAATCTCTGTGTGGAATCCACTTACACCCCTATTACTAATATTTCCATTGCCGAAACATTAATTGCTGATATGGCAATTGGCACAAACGTTACTTTCAATTTAAATTTATCCTCCGACTTTCAATTTAATACCCTCGCGACCCCAGTTGTTAGCTATACTGCTGGCAGGGATATTACAGCTATAAGTGGGGCTTTTACCAGCCAATCTAATTATGTAATAACATTATCTATATCCGGCACTTCAAACCTTGACAATATTGTCATTTCCGGTTTGGAAGTAAGAGCTACTAATTACGGTATTACGGGAGAGATAATTCGTTTGGGTGGTAATGCAACCATTGATGGATTTGAAGATTTTGTAGTAGCGGCAAATGTATCAAGTGATAATGCCCCTACCATTTCCGTTAACCCATCTGACAAAGAAATTTGCGAAAATAATTCAACTAGTTTTACCGTATCTGCTTCAGGAACTTCTTTAGCTTATCAATGGCAAGAAGATAGTGGAGGTGGTTGGACAAACCTTACCAATATTTCTCCTTTTGCAAATGTAAATTCGGCAACACTTAATATCAATAATGCTCCTTCATCATTAAATGGTAACTTGTATCGGTGTGTGGTGACGGAAATAGGAGAATGTAACATTAATTCAACGTCAGCAGTATTAACAGTAAATCCCTTACCGGCCAATGGT
>Ga0207419_1001795_pt1 | contig 15288 bp, 12 predicted proteins | sample ElkSloMetagenome_4_FD_184723 | JGI IMG/M metagenome (GOLD analysis project Ga0207419, IMG submission 184723) | Hot spring microbial communities from Elkhorn Slough, Monterey Bay, USA - MD2A (version 2) | ecosystem: Environmental > Aquatic > Marine > Intertidal zone > Estuary: Microbial mat ...
GCAGGGTCGGTGGCAGTGGTTCGGAGTTGCGCCCGGAGCCCTCACTTCGATCGAACAGTTTAGTCGGGATTCAACGAACCGAACACCCCGCCGTGAGCCACGATCCGAGAAAACGTAGTGGACACCCATCGTATGATTTGAATTCTCCAGGGTTGAATCAGTGCTAGTTGTGTGATAACTCAAGTTTTTGCGCAGAATAAATACAGCCATGGGGATTGAGAAACCCCAGGCTAAAAATCTTATATCCCGAGCCACTTTTCAAAAAAGCCCATTGAAAAGGCCAGCAGCAAGTGGCTCAGAACTGTAATTGAAAACAGCGATATCAAGACTACGTTCTTTGGTCGCGTCAAGAAGATCAAGGTTGAATAGAGCAGGGCGGGCAGGGCTATAAATAGAAAGCCCGCCAGCGTAACAAAGCCCAGAAAAGTGGCGGTATCGCCGCTGGAAGCGGTGGCGCCCAGCCAGAAGCACCAGAGCAGCAGGCTGATCGCCAAGCTGGCTATCATGCTGTAGTTCATTTTAGGATTTGCTTGTGTATCCATTTATCGGTTCGATGTCTAGTGTGGCTTATGGGACTGGCTGCAGCCATGTTCACTGCATTGAGAGGGGACACCAGGACAGGCATGAATTGAACGTCTTTCGTCCTCTCCGATCTTTGTCGGTTCGTGGATTACTGAGTAGTCGTTCGATAACGTCAATAGGATCATCCGGCGATTCGCGCGGTTTTCAGAAAGATTGCCTAGTTTCAGGCACAGTGTGCACCCTCGATGTAACGAGCGATTGAGGATTTATCGTTCTAATGAGGTTGTGTTGGGTGCTGACTCAGCCATGTTTGTGGAAGCTTGTTGGCTACAACCTTCATCCAGGCCCGAGCCAACGCTTTGGCCTTGGCCATAAGCGCTTCGGTCGACACGATTGCACGGACATAGAGGCTTTCGGTGCCCCTTGTCTGGCGAATCCAGGCTTTTGAATCCAGCGTCAATAGTGAAATCACAGTTGGTGGGCACTCATTGTGCATCGAAGGAAAAACCGGGACAGGAATGACTTGAAACTGCGTATGGGTGCCCATCCATTGTTTCTCAGCTAATCTGTTGGTCTGACCAAGGTGCCCTCACGACTGAGTGTGCGACACTGAACGGCAATTCCCGTTGCAGATCGTGGCTGCAGGCCACTCTCGAAATGAATATCCAGTGCCACCGCGACTTGATTGCGGCCGCACCGGCTCCAGCGCCCCCAATGATCACTGCAATTTGCCTGCCATTTTCGCGGGCGATTGATCACGCCATCAATCTCATCAAGCTCCGTAAGAATGGTCAGGCTTTCATAGTCTGGATTGGGTTGCTTGCCCTCGATTTGTATGCCTTTAATTCTTGTGCGTCGTTTATTCATGCATACGCGCAACCCGGTGATGTAAACCGGCTGCGTAGTTGCAGCCGTGTAGTCATAACGACCACCGCCGTACATAACACTGCGTTTGGAGCGTTCTGTAGGCCCGAATTGGCCGCAACGGCTCACTTCGTTATTAGGGGTATCAGTGGATGATGTGGTAGATGTCAAATCGGTGGTACGTACCTCAAACCAGCAGGGTTCATCACTGCGTTCGCCCCAGCTAACCTCTTGCAATGCAAATTCGTCCTGAGCATCCACCGGGCCAATCGTAACCACTCGATCTGAATTTCGTACACCAGAAACCTTTCCGGACTCTGCATCTCCTCGATATTGAACCCAGGCCATTGTGGGAGTTGCAAAAGCCATCAATAAGAAAAATGTAAAAACGAAACAAACTATATATCGCATCGTTTTCTCCATTGCTTTCCGAGCAACCAGCCATTCTGATTTGCTGTGCTGATTTCATCTTATCAAAGTAAGTCGCCAGGTATACAAAAATCAAGTCAGGATCAACGTTTGACATTCGTTGCAGTTGAAGTGCTTGATTAACGGTTTCAAATAAGCAAAGATGGGTCGTAATCAATTATTGATCGATGTATGTATGGGTGCTCAACATGTGCTTAACGATATTGAGAGGCTATCTGAACGATTAAATCAATCACTTTCAAATCCATCGGCAAATACAAAGTTTTCGTCATCGATGATGGTGATCGTTGCAACGGTGGGCTCGCCGAGCGAGCCGTCGTTGCTTGGATTGCTCAATGAGACGGTAAAGGTCTCATCGCTTTCGAATAAAGCGTCATCAATCAGGTTGATCGAGACACCGAAGAAACGGTCGCCATCGTTAAAGGTTAAAGTTCCACTGGCACCGTTGTAGTCCTCACCTTCGATTGCGCTCCCGGACGACGTGCTCCAGTCGAGATCAACGCTGCCATCAGTACCGCCGACGCGCTCGATCGTGATCGAAACCGATCCTGCGTTCTCGAATGCGGTGCTGGAGGCAGCCAGCCAGCGAAAGCTGCCGGGCTGGCGGCGAAGCTCAGCAGAAAGCGCATCGACATCCGCAGAGATCCAGCTCGAATCAAGGTCGCGCGGCGAAAACGCAACGAGCTGAACGGTATCGACACCGCTAGGGATTACTTCAACTACGTCCTCGTCAAAGGCAATCACATCGCCAAAATCAAAATCTACATCCGTGCTGATGAGCATTCGGTTATCGGGAAGTAACTGCAAGCCGTCGATATCCACGCCGAACAGATCGGCCCGATACAAGGAAAATCCGACGCCCGGTGCCCAGCCGATCAGATCTCCGGACGAATACATAGCACCCTCGAGTTCAGTGGCTACGTTGATCGAGAACACAATCAGGCAGCTGGCAGGGTCGCGGCTGACTGCATCAATATTGACGCCGCCAGGTATGCCCTCGGCAGAACCATCGAACTGGATGGTCCCAAAATCATCGAACAGGTCAGATGGTTCAACGGTTCCGCCGGGTAGTTCGATGGTTGAGTCCACACTAAACATCCGCATCCCGCAATTATCAGACGGATCTTGATACGCATCGATATCCGCGCCCCCGATATCACCCAGCCAGTTGGTGTCATCACCCAGCAAACTGGTGATATCAATATCAATGATCCCATGGTCAGAGGAGAGCAGCGTACCGAAATCGGCTGGCACCCGAACATTGATATCCGACGACAGATTGATTGTCGTCAGTTCGGACGCTATTTGCGCATGGATGCTGCTGCAAATCAAGGCCCAAAGGATTGTCATCGAGAGCGATTTTGTTACAACTGAATATACTTTGGAACTCATTTAACAAAGTGCAGCATTACAGCGATTTGGTGCCGTTTGAATAGGTACGATATTCACGGTACCACCACCGTTTCCAGCAATTAGATTTCCGCCAAAGACGGCTTCAAAGGCAAATTGAACACCAATGCCATTATTTAAACGGATCACATTTTGGCTGAGAAGGCAGCTAGTACAGCGAACGCCACGCCCACCATTTTGTTGCGAAATGTTATTGATCAGCACACTGCCCGGATTGGCAAAAATTCCATCACCGCCATTGCCAATGGCTGTTGAGCCCTCCACTCTGCCATTGGCGAGTATGCCAATACCCCCATTTCGGGTGGCTTGAACGTTGCGGAAGTTAATATCACTGTTCCCACTAGAAATGCCATGATTACCATTCGAGACTGCACGCAGGTCATATACATTGCAGTTGAACCCACAGGCTAAGCCATCAAATCCCATGCCTTGAATAAAGCCGTTGTAAATTTGGATTTGGGCAAGCTGATCAACAGGAGTGATGATCCCTGAGCCGGTTCCAGTCGGCGAACACGAAGTGGTAGTAGGGAAGCCACTACATACAGTCGGGCCAACAATGCCAAATCCGTTAAGATTGATGGAAACTCGATGTGCAAGCACTGCGATTCCGTTTCTGTTGGCTGGACTGGGGCTTCCGGATACATCGATATCACTGGTCAAGACATAGCTGCCATTTTCAGTAATTTCGATGGGAAAGCCTGGCGAGTCACCCGGGAAGCAGCCAATCTGGGCGCAGGTTTGGTTGATTTCAAATACGCCGTCTACACAGTAAGCCATGCCAGGAATCAGCATTAGAATAAACAACAAGGGGCGAAATAACATTCTGGTTCTCTCCATTGATTAAGGCCATCTACCCCTGTTAATCGAAAATCAACCCTATTTCGTGCCAGATGCTGAATTTAAGAACCGTACACCCATCAGCCTTCTTGAACATACAGATTGATCGGAGTCTTCAAACAAGCTGGATGTTCTCACTTAATGAAAAACTGGCATTCAAAGCTTCACATCACCGATTTTCCGAATTTCGGGCACCCCAATTCTCGGCCAATGGCCGTTGAGCGTTAAGCTGCAGTTGCGTTTTATCTACGCTGGGGGAAATATGGATGATTGGTTTCCATCAGGTTTTTATCAGTATTTTGCTTTCATTGGGCATAATTAGCGAATATACAGGAGTTCATTAATGCTTAAATTTTCTTGGCTTACTTGCATGGCATTATTAACCCACGTCGTTTCAGCGGATGAAATTGTGCCCGTTCGCGACTGGGATCATTATCGCGACCAATTAATAAGTACAGGTTATTCCCCGTCTGATGCCGATGAACGGATTGCAACTTCCCTGGGTGTGCTTCGATCCATGGACCGCAATGCCGGCAGTGACCGTATCGGCGAACTCGCGCCGGCGTTTGAATTTGAGGCCTGGCTCAATTCTGAGCCGTTAGACATTGAACAGTTACGAGGCCGGGTATTGCTCGTCCGATGGTGGACAGATACTTGTCCGTTCTGTGCCAGTAGTGCTCCCGCTTTGCGCACTTTGCACAACGAATATGAAGATGAAGGGCTGACTTTAATCGGTGTTTTTCACCCCAAGGCTCGTCGGAACGATCCACTCAATATGCCAAGAGTTGAACGGGTCGTGAATCAGCGCGAGTTTGAGTTTCCCATCGCCGTGGATTGGGACTGGCGCAACGGCACGCTCAAGGACTGGTGGCTGACCGGTCCAGATCGACCGGCGACATCGGTGACTTTTCTGGTGGATAAACAGGGTGTGATTCAGTTTGTTCACCCTGGTATGGAATACCATGATGAAAGTGGGCCGGCTGACCATGCCATGTGTGTTGATGACATGCTTGCGATCCGCAGTGAAATCGAACGGTTATTGGCCGAGTAGGCGTGTATTGGTGCGTGAATTCATGGCCACCTAAATTATCCCGGCATCAGGATTGGTTAGGCATCAGCTGCACAACTGACTTTTTGAAAATCATTTGCTAAATCCTCCAGCCGATTTCGAAGGCGTTCGATCTGGCGAGCATCAGCCAAATCGAAAATGTCCACCAGGGCATTCAGCATAATGGAACGGTTGTGGGCCATGGCTTGTTGGGCGGGGTCGGACTCCGGTCGTGAATCGGGCTGTGTGAGCTCGAACAGGGTGTTCATGCGCCGTTCGAACTCGGCCGGATCTTCGCGCACGGCGAGGGCTTCGATAAACTGCTGGTCGCGCGCTTCGCGGCGTTGACGCTCGAAGTTCGCGGTCGGTTGTCGGTCGCGGGCCCACTGGTCCAGGCGCAATTTTTGCCCGGGGTTCAGGCGGCCGAATAGTCGCCGGAGAAATCCGTCCATACGCTCCACGCGTTGTTCGCGTCGTTCTTCGGGCGTAGATTCTTCGAATTCCTCGCCCAGTTCTTCGTTGCGTTCGTTGATGTCCGCGATCAGGGCATCAACCTGTGAATTATCCAGGCTGGAAAGTAGCTTCATGACGCTGGGCTGCGCTCGATCCAGCAGGCGCCGGCCAAACGCTGATATGGTTTCGCCATAGTCGTCCAGCCTGTCCACGGTGATGTTGTCCGACGCCAGGTCCCGATCGATGCGTTCGATCAATGCGATATAGTCAGGCAGCTCGCGTTCGCAGTGCCAGGCCAGCTTGCCTTCAATGGCCCTGCGGGCCAGGCGCTCCTGTTCATCGCTCAAGTCGATCTGATCGTTGAGCCAGCGAATGGCCAGCCAATCGAGGTTGTTATAGGTCGTCCGCACGCCGCATCCGATCAACAGGGCGGCGAGGCAGGCCAGGAAAAAGGGGCGAATACATACCATCAGTACAGAATACCTGCTGGTCATTACTCCACAATGAATGCAATCAATGTCGGGCAGGCGAGATTTCACCGACTGTTGATTAAATTCCGGATTCGACAGGACTGATTCTGCACATAGCAGCGCACTCCAACCCAGGGGCCGAGGTGACGTTCAGGTCGCCTCACTTGCCTAACGCTCAATCTTCCCAGAATAATTTATGCCTATTGTGATTCGAGCTTCTCGACTCCTGTTTTCAGAGCATAGGATTTGATGCGTACGGCTTTCCAGCCAATCAAATTCATCACTCATCACGATTCGCGCATCAGAAAATTCACCGAAATGGTGAATCTGATTGATTAGATTGATGCCGGGTAATGCTTTATGGTTGGTGGACTCGAGTATGGTGTGAACAATGTATTTCCATTTCACTGTAGGAAGCATCAGAAAATGAAGATTGTCGTTCGTATTCAAGGCTTGGCCAACGTCTGCATGGTGCTGTTACTTTTGCCGTTACTCGTAAGTGCGCAAAACCGTCCAATCAATGGCCAGTTGCAGGCCATTGAGTCAAAGCGGGCGCAAATAGAGCGTGTCCTGGCAGCGCTGGACAACACCTCGCCGGAGCTTCGGGACGGCATGCAGTTTCGAATTGATTCGCTAACCACCGAATTGAGCGCCCAGATACTGTCGTTTCCGGTCGATCAACTTCAGACGGAGGCGCTAGAAGATGAGTTTTTGGATCAACTCATATGGCTTCAATCGTTTGTGATTGAACGATTCGAGCGACTGCAGGGCAGAATTCGTGAGGAGCGCACAGCGTTTGATGAATTCGATGACAGCATGCCCGCAACAATATCCAGAGCCTTTCAGCAGGATCTCAGAAAGCTGTCCGCTCAGTATGTCGATACGCTGGCAAATTTGCTGGATTTGCGCGAACAGCTCGGCCAGGTGGACTCTCAGGGTCGTTTGCAGCTTCGTGAGGCTGTTCTACTTGCTGCCGAGCGATTGAGCGGTCAGATCATGCTGGACACGATGACGCTCGTGGAATTGCGTCAAATGCTTCGGGTCGATGCGGCCAACACGGACCTCATGAAGGCTGTTCGGGCTTTGGAGCGCAAGCAAAACAGGAGCCTGGAATCGTTGGAAAGCTTTGTTGGTCTGATGGAGCGTATGGAAATCAACGTCAGCAACTATCGGGCATTGTTGTTAGACCAGCGCGGTACCGTTGGCGTCGAGTTGCTGAACCGTGACGTGTTCATGACCATGTTAGGTAATCGATGGAATGCTGCCGAGCAGCAGTTGGTTACCAAGGGCCCGAATATTGTCTTCAAGGCCATTGTATTTTTGTTTGTGGTCTTGATCAGCTACATCGTTGCCAGGCTGGCTCAAAAACTGATGAAAATGATTCTTCATCGTGACTCGGTCAAGCTTCATCAACTGATGGAAAACATGCTGGTATCGCTGTCGTTTGGCGTGGTTTTCCTGATTGGAGTGGTGGTCGCGCTATCGACGATCGGCATTTCGCTGGTTCCAATGCTGGCCGGACTGGGTGTTGCGGGTATTGTCGTTGGCTTTGCGATGCAGGACACGCTATCCAATTTTGCATCCGGATGGATGATTCTGATTTACCGACCGTATGATGTTGATGACCATGTCAAGATCGGCGGAGTCGAAGGGGTCGTCAAACGCATGAACCTGGTATCAACCACCATTGCAACGTTTGATAACCAGAGTCTTGTTATCCCGAACAGCAAGATTTGGGGTGACGTCATTACCAACCTGACCTTCAATCGAACCCGGCGTCTCTCGATTACAGTCAGCGTTGCGTTTGGCGAAGACCTCGATCGTGTCGAGCAGGTGCTGCGCGAAGAGATTGACAAGCAGGATGGCGTGCTCAAAAAACCCGAGCCCAACGTGTTTGTCGATACGCTGGGTAGTTCCGAGATCGTCATGATGACGCATGCCTGGGTGCGAACCGAGGATTACTGGCGATTGTTGCGATCGCTGACCAAGCGGCTCAAGCAGCGTCTGGATGATGAAGATATGGAAATCCCGTTTCCGCAGCAGGATGTGTATATTCGTTCGTTTCCGGGCACTGTTCAAACCGAGAGCCAGAAAAAAGAACCGCATGGGCATGACGCTGCATCGGCGGAGACTACACAGGATTCTGCCCAGAAAAAGATCGAAGGCCAGTAGAAGCAAGGGGCCCATCAGTGGATTGGGCAACCATCTGTTGCCCCGGTTCAGGGTTGGCTGATTTCCATGCAGCTGCCAGCTGCAAAGTAAATCGAGTTGGAAATGAATCCCTCGTATCAGCAATCCGTCAAGACCTCCCCGGCAATACAGTGGGCAGTAGCCTCGGCTCCGCACAACACGCGGCCACATGCATGTTGGTTGCCGGTGGTGCTTCATGGAGCACCACCCAATGAATGTGCCGCTCATCCAGCGGCTATTATTTGGCTTGTAGCCAGCGCCTCGCGCCGGGTAAGAATCTACACGGCAGGTTTTTCGCCAGGCTCGCCGGCGCCACTGTTGTGAAGTATTGCTGACGCGCTGATTGCTACTCAGTAGCTGGAATTGGCACGAAAATTTCCAGATGGCTTTAAAGCCTGTAAGTGGTTACAGTACTATCTGGTCTGAATAGCGGATGTGTGGTTAGAGCCGCTTACGGCATTGGATGTATAGCGACTGATCATTAATCTAAACGGAAGTAGCTTATGGCCAAAACAATCGCAGGCATTTTACTGAGTTTGGTCGGTGTTGTGATTCTTGCCGGCGGTGGCTGGTATGCCTATGAAGCATTTCAGTTTGTTGGCAGCACCGAATCCACTACGGGCACGATTGTCGAGCACAAGTTTACCGGTGGCTTGAACCGGACCACAAGAGAGGGTGGGTCCCGGGTGACTGAAACGGTCCCCATGTATGCGCCGATTGTCGAATATCAAACCGGAGCAGGGCAAAACGTTCAGTTCCAGGCCAACTGGAGTGAAGGGGATCCACCAGCCATCGGCACCATTGTGAATGTGCGCTATTCTCCGGATTCCCCAACAGCTGCGCGTATTTCCAGCTTTTTCTCACTGTACGGCGCGGCCTTGATCCTGTTTCTGATCGGCGGAGTGTTTGCAATGGCTGGAGTGCTGGTCCTGAAATTCTCGAGATGACCCGTTGGCTTCCTAGAGCTCAATTCGACGAAACCAATACGATTGGACTTTCAAAGCTGTCGGCAAAGATTTGATCGAAATCGCGACCATACACGACGTAGCTGCGCCCGGATTGTGAGCCATTCGGTGCAGCGTTCGGTGCGCCGATGACAAGATCGTCAATGCCATCATTATCGATATCTCCGGCAGCGCTGACCGATTGACCCGATTCCTCCAAAAAGTCACCAATCAGCCCGATTCCGTTGGTGCCGTCCAGGCTGTCGAGTTGCAGAGGGTTTAAGAAGGGAAAGGATGAACCATACAGAACATAGCTGATGCCAGGGCTACCGTTGCCGGCATCGGGAGCCCCGATCACGATATCGTCGATTCCATCTGCGTTGATATCTCCAGCGTTGGATACCGCTGTGCCGGCTTTGTCGCTTTGTGCTGCACCTTCAATGATGAACCCCGCTGAACCACTCAGCGTATCGAGGTCCAATGGGTTTGGCAGCTGCTCATCGGTTCCGAACACGATATAGCTGCGACCTGAAAAAGAGCCGTTCGGGTCTGCAAACGGTGCGCCGACAATGACGTCGTCGAAGCCATCGCCATTGATATCACCGGCACCGCTGACCGAATACCCGGCGCTGTCTTCGAAGGCTTCCCCATCCAGCGCGAAACCCGTTCGATCCGCGAGCATATTCAGATCAAAGCTGCCGGACGCCCCGATCTTGTCGGATCCAAACACCACGTAGACACGGCCGGACCCATCGGCGCCAGGATCGGCGGATGGTGCCCCGATGATCACGTCATCAAATCCATCGCTGTTGAAATCGCCGGCACCGCTGACAGAAGACCCGGCACCGTCTCCATCGGATTCACCAACAAGAACAAACCCATTACTGCCGTCGAGATTGTCCAGGTCGAGTTGTGCGGGAAACCGTTGGTCATTGCCAAACAGTATGTAAGCCGCGCCTGAATTGCTGCCTCGTGGCTCGGCACCGGGTGCCCCGATGATCAGATCATCGATGCCGTCGCCGTTGAAGTCACCGATAGCGCTGACAGAAGACCCGGTCTGGTCAAATGCCAATAGGCCATTAAGAACCAGTCCGGTTGTTTCGTCCAGGCTATCGAGCTGAAGGGGGCTGATAAAGGGCGTCGTCGAACCGAACACGATGTAGGCGCGGCCAGAAAATGAACCGTTAGGATCCGCTGATGGCGCGCCAATCACGAGGTCATCAATGCCATCGGCATTGATATCGCCTGCATGACTAACCGAAACACCGAAAAAATCGCCTTCCAAGTCCCCATCAATCGCAAATCCGTTGGCTCCGTTCAGCTGACTCAGGTCGAGTGGGCTGGTTAGGCCAGAGTTTGATCCGAACACAACATAACTGCGTCCGGAATTCGAACCATTCGGATCCGCGTACTGTGCACCTAAGATCAGGTCCTCAATACCGTCGCCGTTGATATCTCCGGCCACCCCCACTGCGCTACCGAAGCGGTCCCCCAGGAGCTCACCTTCGATGATCACGCCGTCCGCACCATCCAGACCGGTCAAGTCAAGCTCAGCCGGGAAGGGCTGAGCGTTGGCCTGAAAAGCAAAACTTGCCCCGAGCGCGAGCACGATTGCTTTGGACAAGCCTGATTGCCTGGTTTGATCCGGGGCACGTTGATGCAGCATCCTTGAGCGGGTTGATCGAAATGAATGCTCGTCTGTCATTGTCGTTCCCATGTTGAGTGGAATTCGGTCAGCCTGCCTGGTCATCAAGACCTGGCAGCTGATTCAGGATGTCGGAATCGAACCTGAAGATCATGCAAACAATTTGAAATATATTGAAAGAACATGAAATGAGGCAATAATCCTGTATACCAATTCATTCAAACGCCTGCTTGCGCAGGGCATTGTCAGCGCAGGCGCGATCTCCGAAATCAATAGCTGAAGAGTGACGTAGCGCTATACTACGCGCGACAATGTTCAAGAAATACAGGCACTGGCATGCGCATCGGCACGACGTTAACCAATTACACCATCAACAAGCAGAAAGGCTTTGTCGGGGCCAGCGGCACGTTTACCGGGCTGCTGAATGATATTGCCGTGGCCTGCAAGCGCATTGCCGATCTGGTCAACAAGGGCGATCTGGTCGGCGTGCTGGGGGCGGTTGATTCGGAAAACGTGCAGGGCGAGCAGCAGAAAAAGCTGGATGTCATCAGCAATGACCTGATGATCGAGGCCTTGCGCCATAACGGCCATATTGCCGGGCTGGCGTCTGAAGAGATGGACGAAATCTACCAGCTGCCCGAGGGTGCCAGGCGAGGGAACTACCTGGTGTTATGTGACCCCTTGGACGGTTCGTCGAATATTGACGTCAACGTATCCGTCGGCACCATCTTCTCGGTGTTGAAGGCGCCAGACGGCAGCGACAACCCGACCCAGGAAGATTTCCTGAAAGCCGGCACAGAGCAGATTGCGGCCGGCTATTGTCTGTACGGTCCGTCCACGATTCTGGTCCTGACCACCGGCGACGGCGTCAGCATGTTTACGCTGAATCGTGATTTCGGCGAGTTCCTGTTGACCAAGGAACACGTCAGGATTCCGCAGGAAACCTCGGAATTTGCCATCAATATGTCCTACCGACGTCATTGGGATGGACCGGTCGAACGCTACATATCCGAGTGCCTGGCTGGAAAGGAGGGTGAGCGCGGCAAGGATTTCAATATGCGTTGGGTTGCGTCCATGGTGGCCGAAGTGCACCGCATTCTGACCCGAGGCGGCATCTTCCTCTACCCCTGCGACGCCAAGATCCGCGCTGCTGGCCGGGAAGGCAAGCTGCGCTTGATGTATGAGGCCAATCCAATGGCCATGATTGTCGAACAGGCGGGTGGTGCGGCCACCACCGGCACCCAGCGGATTCTTGAGGTGAATCCGGAAGAAATTCACCAGCGCGTGCCGGTGATTCTCGGATCAAAGGCCGAAGTGGATCGAATTGCTGATTATCACCTATAGCAGGCGCTTGTATTCGAAACTACTTTGACTGATCGCTTGATGATGCTTTATCGAGCAAACCTTTCGCCTTCAAACGATCTTCCAGCTTTTTGACCTTGCTCTGCGCATCAATCGCGAAGATGAATGCCATGGCTGCTGCCATCATTGCGATGAATTCCATTGCATTGAATCCTGTATCGATTCGAGGCTCATTAGTATTGAGCGCATAAGCATGGTTAGCCCAGTTCCTTGAGCAGCGCATCCATCGAGTCCTTGGCGTCGCCATAGAACATCCGCGTGTTGTCCTTGAAAAACAGCGGGTTCTCGATGCCGGAATAGCCGGTCCCGCGACCGCGCTTGCAGACAAACACCTGACGCGATTTCCAGACTTCCAGCACCGGCATGCCGGCGATCGGGCTGCCGGGATCGTCCTGGGCGGCCGGGTTCACGATGTCGTTGGCGCCGATAATGATGACGACGTCGGTCGACGGGAAATCATCGTTGATCTCTTCCATTTCCAGCACGATGTCGTATGGCACTTTGGCTTCGGCCAGCAGCACGTTCATATGGCCGGGCAGGCGGCCGGCGACCGGGTGTATGGCAAAGCGCACAGTCTTGCCCTGACCGCGCAACTTCTTGGTCAGTTCAGACACTGCGGCCTGAGCCTGGGCGACGGCCATGCCGTAGCCGGGCACGATGATAATGCTGTCAGCGTCCTGAACCGCAGAGGCCACCGCATCGGCCTGGGCCTCGATCATTTCACCATCCACCGCCTCGGCCGACGTGGTTTCACCGCCCCAGCCGCCGAGAATGACCGAAACGAACGACCGGTTCATGCCTTTGCACATGATGTAGGACAAGATTGCACCCGACGAGCCGACCAGTGCGCCGGTCACGATCAGCAAGTCGTTGCCGAGCGTAAAGCCGATGGCCGCAGCGGCCCAGCCCGAATACGAGTTCAGCATCGAAACGACGACCGGCATATCCGCGCCGCCGATCGCCAGAATCAAGTGACAGCCGATGGCGCCGGCAATGACCGCGACCAGCAGCATCGTCCACAGGCCCGCACCGTCCAGATACAGATAGCCAAGTACGAAGCAGGCAATGATGGCCAACAGATTCAGCAGGTGACGGCCTGGCAGCGTCAATGCGGCCGAGCTCAGTTTGCCGGACAGCTTGCCGTAGGCAATGATCGAGCCGGTAAAGGTGATTGCGCCGATCAGAATGCCCAGGAACAGCTCGACCTTCAGAATGGAAATCTCGACCGGCGTTTTCTTGGCAATGGTCGCAGCAAAACCGGCCAGCTCGCCCACCGTCCCGGTTGTTTGAGCGGCCAGAGCGCGGGTCATTTCGATGTGCGCGTTGATGCCGATAAACACCGCGGCCAGTCCAACCAGGCTGTGGAAGCCGGCCACCAGCTCGGGCATCTGGGTCATCTGGACCCGCTTGGCAACGATGGTGCCAGCGATACCGCCGGCAACGACCATCAGGCCAATCAGGATGTACTGGCCAATGCCAGCGGCAACACTGGCGGCGGCAATGCTTGCGGCAACGGCCAGCGCCATGCCGACGATGCCATACCAGATTGCGCGCTTGGCTTTTTCCTGGTTCGACAGTCCACCCAGCGCCAGAATGAATAAAACGGCTGCGACAACGTACGCTGCCCCGATCAAGCCTTCGGAAATCAATCCTTGCATCATCGTGATCTCCTCAAGACCGTTGGAACATGGCGAGCATGCGGCGGGTGACCAGGAACCCGCCAAAGATATTGATCGAAGCCATCAGCACCGACAGGGCCGCCAGCAGCATCACCAGGAAACTGCCGGAAACAATCTGAAGCAGTGCGCCGACGATAATGATTGATGAAATCGCGTTGGTAATCGCCATCAGAGGGGTATGCAGCGAGTGTGCGACGCCCCAGATGACGTGGTAGCCGACGAACACGGCCAGCACGAATACAATGAAATGCTGCATGAAGCTTGGCGGTGCCACCATGCCCAGCGCCAGGGTCAGCAAGCCGCCGATGCCCAGCATCAGGCCCGTGCGGTTCAGCGACTTCTTCATGGCCGCCATTTCGCGCGCGGCTTTTTCTTCAGCGCTTTCTTCCGGTTCTTTCTTCTTCGGCTTGGCCGCGGCAATGGCCTTGATTTTCGGTTCCGGGGGCGGCCAGGTGATCTCGCCTTCATGGGTCACAACCGCACTGCGGATCACATCGTCGTCCATGTCGATGACGGGCGTGCCGTCTTTCTCCGGCGTCAGGTCATCGACCATGTGGCGAATATTGGTCGCATACAGGTTCGAGGACTGCGTGGCCATGCGACTCGGGAAATCGGTGTAGCCGATGATGGTCACGCCGTTGTCGGTAACGATCTTTTCATCGGCCCTGGTCAAGGTGCAATTACCGCCTCGCTCGGCGGCCAGGTCCACGATGACCGAGCCGGGCTTCATCGCTTCGACCATGTCCTTGGTCCACAGCTCAGGGGCCGGGCGGTTTGGAATCAATGCCGTAGTGATGACGATGTCGACGTCGGGCGCAAGCTCGCGGAACTTTTCCAGCTGTTTCTCGCGGAACTCGGGGCTGGATGGTGCTGCGTAGCCGCCGGTTTCGGCGCCGTCCTGCGTTTCTTCATCGAAATCCAGGAAGACGAACTCCGCCCCCATCGACTCGATTTGCTCGGCGACTTCCGGACGAACGTCGAAGGCCATGGTGATGGCGCCTAATGACACCGAAGTGCCGATGGCGGCCAGCCCGGCCACGCCGGCGCCGACCACCAGAACCTTGGCTGGCGGCACCTTGCCGGCGGCCGTCATCTGGCCCATGAAGAAGCGTCCGAAGTTGTTGCCGGCCTCGACCACGGCACGGTAGCCGGCGATGTTGGCCATCGATGACAGCGCGTCCATTTTCTGCGCGCGGCTGATGCGCGGCACCATGTCCATGGCCAGCACCGACATGTTCTTGGCCTTCATGGCCTCGAGCAGCTCTTCATTGGCAGCAGGCCAGACAAAGCTGATCAGGGTCTTGCCATCAGGAGCAGCGCGCAGTTCTTTTTCAGAGGGTTCGCGCACTTTGACAATGATGTCGGACTGCTTCCAGAGGTCAGCAGCCGTTTGAACGACTTCGACACCAGCATCGGTATAGGCCTGGTCGGTAAT
>Ga0207419_1001796_pt1 | contig 15287 bp, 14 predicted proteins | sample ElkSloMetagenome_4_FD_184723 | JGI IMG/M metagenome (GOLD analysis project Ga0207419, IMG submission 184723) | Hot spring microbial communities from Elkhorn Slough, Monterey Bay, USA - MD2A (version 2) | ecosystem: Environmental > Aquatic > Marine > Intertidal zone > Estuary: Microbial mat ...
ACAAGGGTTTAGAACCCTTGTTAGGGTTGATAATTTCTAAAAAACTCCATCAAGTCCTCAAAATCCTGATCCTGCAAAGCAGGGAAATTAGCAATGCGAAAACTGTTGTTTTTCCATGTACCGTAGCCATTGCCTAATAGAAAGCCTTCATTTTTAGCTGCTTTTTTTATTGCGGTTATTTCTTCTGCTTTTCCTTTAATGCCCAAAACCGTATCTGAGCGAACCGAACTGTTTTCTACCAAGTTGCGGTAGCCCAAATCTTGAAAAAACTTACTGATTTTTTTGCCTCTTGCTTTCATCTTTTTCGATACCGTTTCAATAGGTTCTACCAATTCCAGCATCCTCTTCAACAAAAAAATATTGAGTACATTGGGCGTATGTGTGGTTTGGTAGTCTTGCATTTTTTCGTGCATAAATACTAAGCTGTTGTAGTGTTGGTTGTGATCGGCATCTAAAGCACGTTCCAAAGCTCTGGGCGAACAAATCATAATGGCCATACCGGCAGGCAGTCCAAAGCATTTTTGCACAGAGGCAAACCAAATATCTGCATAATTCCATTCTAGTTTAATACCCGCCATAGAGGAGGTGGCATCCACGCAGATTAGCGCTTCGTTAAAATGCTTTTTTATTTTTTTAATGTTCTTGTTTTTAACTTGGGTACAGTTTGAGGTTTCGTTTTGGGTAATACATACCAGTTCTGGCATGGGTTGTCTCCGTACTTTATTCATGCTGATCTCCTTCTGAAAATGGAAAGGCATCTCAAAGGCATTGGGCATGATTTTTTTTCGGTACTGAAACCATTTTTCCCCAAATGCCCCATTGTAAATATGTAGGCTGGATTTATCTATAAAAGACTCTGAGATAATTTCCCAACACTCCGTGGCAGAAGAGGTATAAAAAATGGTGAAATTGCTCGGGATAGAAAGCTTTTTTCTTAAACCTTGTTGGCATTGTTGCGAGAGTTCTACAAATTCGGGGCTTCTGTGGTTTACGCTTAAAATGCCACTTACTGCTGCTTCATGCATTAAGCCCTTTATTTGTGGATAAATTTGCGAAGGCCCTGGATAGAAAGAAATCATGGCAAGCTTTTTTTGAACTTTGAACAGCGAAGATATGTAAAATTGCCAAAACAGCATTTGTAACCCTTCTTTTCTGATGTATGGTCGATTTTGGATGCGGAAGAAATCATATTTTAAGTGAAGCGTGGTTAAAAAAAATTGAAATGCTATATTTATCAATTAGACAAAATTTCTGAAATTAGAGTCAAAACGCGAGTAATGGAAAGGATTATTGGAGACATAGGAAATAGCGAAAGCGGAAAATTGATTCTGTGCATGGGTGCTGTGCACGGGAATGAAATTAGCGGAATGCTTGCCCTTGAGCGTGTGTTTAATTTCCTCAATCAAAACCATATACAACTCAATGGTAGGTTTGTAGGGTTGAGAGGAAACCTGCAGGCCATAAAGCGCGGTCAGCGCTACATCGATAAAGATTTAAATAGAGTTTGGTCAGATGAAATGATTCAAACAGCTTTGGAAAAGCCCTATCTTTTTGCCGAGTATTTAGAGATCAAACAGCTTTTTGAGACCTTTCAAGAAATAGGTTTTTCTGATTATCCCGAAAAAGTATTTTTGGATCTGCATACCACTTCGGCAGAAAACGGTACTTTTACCTTAGTGGAAGAACTTGCCAGTACAGCATATATGGCTGAGCATCTGCACGCACCTATTGTTTTAGGCCTGCACAAAGGTTTGCTCAATACGAGCATCCCTTACATGCACATGCATGGTTTTACCGCCATAGGCTTTGAGGCAGGCAAAATCGGTTCGCACCAGGCCATAGATAACCAAGAACTTACCATTTGGCAAGTGCTGTATTTAAATGGGTTTTTAGAATGGGAACAAGTGCCCGATAATGTGCAGAACTACACCATTCTTTTGGAGCAAACCTCGCATTTGCCAGAGATATTAAAATTGGATTATTGCCACAAAATAAGGCCTGAAGATAACTTTAAGATGATGCCGGGCTTTAAAAACTTTGATCCCATTAAGAAAGGTCAGCTTTTGGCACATGATGTTAACGGAGAAATTCGCGCACAATCAGATGGTTTTATGCTCATGCCCCTCTACCAGCAAGAAGGCAACGATGGCTTTTTTCTTATTAGTGAGGTAAAAGAGGGTGAGGAGGAATATAGAGTGGGGTAGGTTCTATACAAATAAACTTACCACATACATAAAGTAATGAGCTACGTGGTAGGAGGTTTTACATATAGATTACAGTTCAATCTCCTCCGCTATTTTTTTATAGTTCTCCTCCATCTCAGCCAACTTTTCAGGGTTTGATTCGGCTAAATCGTTTAACTCTGTCAAATCTTTTTGGAGATTGTACAACTCCCAAGCTTCATTGTTGGCGCGTACTATTTTCCAATCGCCTTCGCGGTACATCCTAAATTTATCCAGGCCAGAAAGTATAAACTTAGGGGTTGGTCTTTGCTCACCCTTAAATAAGGGGAGGAGTGAGCTCCCGTGTAATGGTAAAGAAGGATAGCCTTGTATAGAATCGGGATAAGTGGTTTGGGCGACTTCGGTGAGCGTAGGTAAAATGTCTACTACATGCCCTACATTTTTATTGATGCTGCCGCCCGCAATTTGCTTGGGCCAATGGGCAATAAAATGGGTATTGCAGCCGCCCTCGTGCCCAAACTGTTTGTACAAACGAAAGGGTGTATTGCCTACGTTTGCCCAAGCGGCGCTCAAAGTTCGGTAAGAGTTGGCTGGCCCAGGTGGTACATCAAAACTTTTGTTGCTATCATAAGGGCAAGAACCATTGTCGGTCAAGAAAAGGATAAGGGTATTGTCTAAAATTCCTTCTTTTTCCAGCCTATCTATTACCCTGCCTACATTTAGATCGAGTCTATGAACCATAGCTGCAAAAACAGTCATTTCTAAAGATAAATCTTTCTGTTCCTTGTTGGTAAGGCTTTCCCAAGGCCTGTAAAGCGGGATTTTTTCTCTAATGTCTTCGTCGCCTTTGGGGTGACCTCTAAATTTGTTTATGTTATTTTCTGGTGGACTAAGTTGGGTGTCTTTCGGTATTATTCCCAAGGATTTCATCTTCTCAAATCGCCAAACTCTAATGCTGTCCCAACCGATGTCGTATTTTCCTTTGTATAGTTCGATGTCTTCAGGTCTGGCTTGGAGTGGGTAATGGGCTGCATGGTAAGGTAGATACAAGAAAAAAGGTTTGTTGTTTTTAATGGGTTCTTCTATCCATTTTAAACCGTAATCGGTAAATGCATCGGTTTTATAAAATGGCTCTTGACTGTATTCTAAGTCTTTTGGGAGTACTTCTTTTCCATCTAAAAATAGCGGTCTTTCAAAACCTCCTTCAGGATTCTCAAAATATTCTGTAGTGGCCCAAAAATGGAAAGCTCTATCAAAAGTGCTATCAGCATAGCAATACTTGGGTACCCAATTATCAAAATGTTCTTTGCCGCTTTGGTAAGTAGCATAGCCTGCATTTTTAAGAATGGTTTGCAGTGGCACTGCGCCATTTCCCCCTTTGTACAAGCCTGTAATCATTGAAGAACGGGTAGGGTTACACTTGGCCATATTGTAAAACTGGGTAAAACGCATGCCATTGTTTGCCAATCTATCTAAGTTGGGTGTGGCGATTTCACTTCCATAACAACCAATGTCAGAAAAGCCAATATCATCTGCCATGATGAGCACGATGTTGGGCGGCGGCTGTTTTTCTTGGGTTTGTTTAGTTGCTTCTTGTTGGCAGCCAATAATAAGCGATAAGATGATTCCGAGGATAAAAAAATGCTTCATCCTCTTAAATTATGAGGTTGTAGCATTTAATACAAATCCCAATTGCCATTTCGGTAATAAGTGGGGAGAACAGGGTTATGGATCATGTTTACTTCAACCTCAGAAGAATCTAATTTTATTAGTCCTTTGCCAAATGAAGTGATGAGCGACATGGCATCGTGGGTGAGCCAACGGGTTTCGATATCCTCAAAATGCAAGGAGCGTAACGTAGGTTTGAGTTGCTCTTGAGGGATGGATTTTGCGCCCAACACCCAGCCCCACTCGCCCAAGGTCAATACTTGGTTGTGCAAAGGAACGGTGTTGAATCCAGCCTCGGCCACTGTTTTTTCTATACAATAAAAGGCCTTGCTAGCATAATAGGGACTGCCCGACTGCACAATTACTACGCCATTGGGGCGTAATTGCTGGTAGCACAATTTATAAAACTCCAAAGAAAATAGTCTGCCGATTTCTATGCTTTTTGGATCGGGAAAATCTACGATTATCACATCGTAGTACTCATCTGTTTTTTGCAAGTAGGTATAGGCATCGCCGTTTTGTACGGTTACTTTTTCATGGTTGAGCGCATTGTTGTTGAGTGTGGTAAATATGGGATGATTGCTTGCTAGTTCTGTCACTTTTTCATCTAAGTCAACCAATTTGATTGTTTCTACTGATGGATATTTGAGTACTTCTCTAGCGGCACAGCCATCACCTCCGCCCAAAATCAACACATTTTTTACCCCTGGGTAGAGCTTCATTGCAGGGTGTACCATAGGCTCATGGTACAACCATTCATCAAAAGTGCTGAGTTGCTGATTGCCATTGAGGTACAACCAATGGTGGTTTTTCCATTGGGTGACGACGATTTTTTGGTATTTAGACTGGTCTTGGTAAACCACTTTATCTTTGTAGCGTTTTTGCTCTCCGTAGTTGATGATATCATCTGCAAATAAAAATCCACCGATGATTACTGCCATAACTAAAAGAGCGCCACTTCTTATCAAGAAAAGGTACCTGGCATCAATGAGTTTTCTGAATTGAAAGATAAGGCCAATAGCCACTAAAAAGTTAACTGCACCTAAAACAAAGGGCGTATACGTTAAACCAAGAAAGGGCAGGCCAATAAAAGCAAAGAATACACCGCCGAGCAAACTGCCGTAATAGTCCTTTTCCATTACGTTGGAGATGTTTACTCGTAAATCTTCATAAGCTTCGTTAAGGCGGGTTACCAAGGGGATTTCCATACCGATAAGCAAACCAATGAGCATGCTCATCATGTAAATGACCGTGCCGTCTAATTCAAAAGAATAGATGTAAAGCTTATCATTAAAGCTAGAATAAATGGAAACTACATAAGCCAACAAGGCACTGAGCGAAACCAAAATAGATAGTGCAAACTCTATGATGACAAATTTTTCTAGCAGGAACTCATCCATAAACTTACTGAGCCTACTACCCAAGCCCATGGAGAAAAGCATTAACGAAAGTATCATGGTCCACTGAAATACCGAGTTGCCCAAAAAGTAGGTTGCTAAAGTAGAAAGCACATATTCGGCAACAATACCCGAAAGCCCTGTGGCAAAGAGGGCTGCTTTTAGGATATTGGAGTCGCTTGAAAAGTTGCTGAATATTTTGCTAGAAAGTGATTTATTTTTAGCGTTAGCTTCTTGGTTTTTGGTCATTAGACTTTGAATGATAAGTTTTATGAAGGGCAAATTTATTAAAAAAATGTGGTGCTTATGTAGTTCGTAGGTAAAACAATAGAGAGTGGACTTTGAGCCCATCATACTGTAAATTTAGAGATAGTAAATGTATGTTAAGATTATAATAAATACCCATTTTTGAGTTGCCTTAAAATAAGTGCTTTATTATAATTGCACTGTAATAGAATCCCGACCTACACACAACCTCCCTTTATTTTTAACCAAACCCATTTAAGCACAAGGCCTTTGCGCTTGGCAAGTACTTTATTGAAAAATAATTAAAAACAAGGAAAGGCCATGTTCGGGGAACAAGGGCTTTCGGGTGACCTGTGCGGTCTTTACCCACTACCAAAGTGTGGGCAATTATCAAAATGTAACTCAAAACTAAACAAAAAAGAAATGAAAAAATTCTTTTCAACAAATCAACAAATCAACAAATCAACAAATCAACAAATCAACAAATTTTTATTAAAGGTCTAAAGCTGTGCTTACTCTCTATTCTGCTTTTGGTGGGGTATGGGTGCGAGGATGATTATATAGATGTTGATACTTCAGAAACAGCCGATATAGTATTAAAAGAATCAAAGAGATTGGAAGCTATTCCCAAAGGACTGCTAAACATTGTTTCTGAGCCAAATGGGCGTGTTAAAAGCATCGTTACTGATATTCAAGATCTGACATTTGTAGATGAATTTAATGAAGAATCGAAAATTATAGGGATGGAAATGGAAGATGAAATTGAAAATTTGACCACTACTCTATATTACAATCCCAATACTGCGAGCCTGACTTATAGAATTGAGGAAATACAATTGACAAATAACGAATATCAAATTAATTACATGTCTCCAGACGGTATGTATATTTTTATGCAGCTTGAAGGTCCTAAAGAAAAAATGCAAGTTACATTTATGGCAAATGAAGAGAATAGCCCTATATTCTTAGGAGAAGACAATTTAATTGAAAATGGTAGAATAAAGAATTGCAGCGCAGATGGTTATGTCAATGGTTTTACCGGATGTTTGGGTAAGTTATGGGAAGATACATATTTTAAAGGGATGCTGATAGCTGGTACTTTAGCTGGATATAGTGGATATATTGCAGCTGGAGCTGTTATAGGTTGTGGCATACACGCTTCTTATCCTTGTTTATGGGATTGGACACATAGTGGCCGTATCAATAATAATGAATCTGATTTTTACGACCCAATGGGAGGGTATAATTTAAGAGACCATATTAATGGAGATGGTTCTTATTCAGATAATTTTGTTAGTTTTAATATCGTAGGTCTGTAATTTCTCATTTATTAATCGTATAAGTTATGAAAAGAAATACTTATATTCTGCTATTCAATATTCTTATATTAATGCTGTTTTATGTAGAAATATACAATGTTGGTTATTTATTTGGATGGCTTTTGATTTTATCCTTTGCCGTTCTAATGGGTATCAGAAACAGAACTATAGGCTATCCATTTTTTTTATGGCGCTGGAAAGATGTCAAAGAGAGTTTTTTTAAAAGGTTTTCAGAGCCTTGATTAAAAGTAATTGATGTTTAGGCTTCAAAACTCCCCAAGGTTTTAAATCTTGGGGAGTTTTTTATAATTTACCTCCTACTATAATTCGGGGCCCCATCTGGTCGTAGGGTCTCCCTACGATTATAAGCCATCAGGCTTGAAAAAAGGTCTTAGTGAGACACTAAGACCAGTAGTGAAAATAAAAAAGGCATCAATATTTGATGCCTTTTTTTAAACTTCTTTAAGAAGTTTACTACCTCCTACTATAATTTGGCGCCTCTCTAGTTATCGAGATATCATGCGGGTGACTTTCTTGCACGCCTGCGGCGGTAATTTTTGTGAACTCTGCTTTTTGTAAGGTTTCTATGTCGCCAGCGCCACAATAACCCATGCCAGCTTTTAGTCCGCCAATGAGTTGGTAAATTACTTCGCCTACTTTGCCCTTAAATGGCACTCTGCCTGAAATGCCCTCAGGTACTAGCTTTTTAATATCGTCTTCGGCATCTTGGAAGTAACGGTCTTTAGAGCCAGAATCCATGGCTTCTACCGATCCCATACCTCGGTAAGATTTAAATTTCCTTCCTTCGTAAATGATCATTTCGCCGGGGGCTTCTTCTGTACCTGCCAATAATGAACCAATCATTACGCTATGGGCACCACCTGCTAAAGCTTTTACAATATCGCCAGAAAAGCGGATGCCACCATCGGCAATAAATGGTACTCCTGTGCCTTTAAGGCCTTCTGCCGCAGAAAAAACGGCTGAAAGTTGGGGTACGCCCACACCAGCAATTACCCTAGTGGTGCAGATACTGCCCGGGCCAACACCTACTTTTACACCATCAGCGCCAGCTTCTGCCAAAGCTTTGGCACCAGCTGCCGTACCTACATTGCCCACTACTACGTCCAAATCCTTAAATTCTGCTTTTACTCTTTTGAGCGCGTCTATAACGCCTTTTGAGTGGCCATGTGCAGTATCAATCCCTACCACATCTACACCAGCATTTTTTAAAGCATGGATGCGCTCCATAATGTCATGTGTTACGCCAACTGCTGCCCCAACTCTTAATCTGCCATAATCATCTTTACAGGCATTGGGCCTATCTCTGTTTTTAAGAATATCTTTGTAAGTGATGAGGCCTATCAATCTGTACTTGTCATCTACTATAGGCAGTTTTTCAATTTTGAACTCCTGTAGTATCTCCTCTGCCTTCTCTAAACCGATTCCCTCTGGGGCGGTAATGAGGTTTTCTTTGGTCATGATTTCGGTAACATTCCTGCTCAGGTCTTTTTGAAAGCGAAGGTCGCGATTAGTAAGGATACCAATCAGTTTTTGGTCTTTTTCAATTACCGGGATACCTCCAATCTTAAATTCCCTCATAATGCTATTGGCATCGCCCAGAGTTTGGTCAGGTCTTAGCGTAATAGGATCGAGGATCATGCCACTCTGCGAACGCTTTACACGCCTTACTTGCAATGCCTGTTTCTCTATGGTCATGTTTTTATGTATAAAACCAAGACCGCCTTCCAAAGCAATGGCAATGGCCAATTCGGCTTCGGTAACGGTATCCATAGCTGCAGAAACTAAGGGGATGTTCAGTTTAATATTGCGGGTGAGGTAAGTACTGGTCTGCGTATCTCTCGGTAAAACCTCTGAGTAGGCTGGCAATAACAAGACGTCGTCATAAGTGAGCGCCTCATATAGAACTTTATGATTTTGAGTGGACATGGCAAATTAATTTACTTGTTTAATTTGCGGGACAAAAGTAGCCACATTCATCGAGAAAAAAAATGTTTGACCTTTCGCTATAGTTTTTATTTGTAAAATTTAAGCCTGCTACTTCAAGTTTGTAATCAAATCTAACTCTATTATTTTAGTGTGAGAAAATTGCATGCCTTTGCGGGATACTAAAAAAGCCTATTTATACCGAATCATTATGGGTTTTTTACGCTATTATTGAAATATTTTGCGATTTTTACTGTGCTGCCTAAGATATTTATTCATAAATGAATGTTTGTGTTGATACCGACTTCAGAGAAATATCTTTTTACATTATTACTATATTTTACTAAGACCTTTAGGCACCAAAATATAAAAACCGCTTATTTGATTTTAAAGCAACTGATTATAAAAAATGTATGCCATAGTAGACCTTGAGACGACTGGAGGATTATCTGCCGTTGATAGGATCACTGAGATAGCAATTTTTATCCACGATGGCGAAAAAGTAATTGATGAATTCACCTCATTGGTGAATCCTGAGAGAAGTATACCTCCCTTTGTTTCTAGATTAACGGGTATTTCTGATAAGATGGTCGCCGATGCCCCCAAATTTTACGAGATAGCCAAAAAGGTAATAGAATTAACTGAAGGATGTGTAATCGTAGCGCACAATTCTGGGTTTGACTATGGCTTTTTAAAACACGAGTTTAAAATGTTGGGCTATGATTTCAGAAAGAATAGCCTTTGTACCGTACAGCTCAGCAGGGTGATTTTACCAGGCCATAAATCTTATAGTTTGGGTAAATTGTGTAAATCTTTGGGCATTGCGCTCAATGGTAGGCACCGGGCTTATGGCGATGCAGGTGCAACGGTTTCCTTATTCGAAATGCTTTTAGAAAAAGGGCTGCCCAACCAATTTGAACAGCACTTGAGTTTGGATTTGTACAGTGCCAAGCATCATCCAAATGTACCCAAAGAGACCATTGAGTCCCTTACTGATGAAACCGGTATATATTATTTCCACAACAAAGAGGGACAGATCATTTACATTGGCAAATCGAAAAATATTAGAAATCGGGTTATGTCCCATTTTACAGGCAACACAACCCGTAAAGCCAAAAAACTCAGAAATGCCATTGCCGATATTTCATTTGAACAAACCGGCAGCGAATTGGTGGCATTGCTCAAAGAAGAAGCAGAAATAAAAAAACATCAGCCTTTTTTCAATTCTACACTTAAAAGGAGCGAGTTTAGGTTTGGTATCTATTCATTTAAAGACCACAGGGGTTATATTATGTTTTCTGTAAAGGATAAAAGGTCAGTTAGCGGCGAACCGGTTTGTTTTGTCTACTCTAAAAATAGAGGTGTAAAAATGATGGAGCAGGTGTTAGAGAAATTTAAGCTGTGCCAAAAGCTCTGTGGTCTATACGAAAGTAAAGATGCTTGTTTTAACCATATGGTAAGATTGTGCAACGGCGCATGCATTGGGCAAGAGGCGGTAAGCGTCTACAATCATAGAGCCAACCGTGCCATTGCTTACCTTAAAGGAAAAGGGCAGAACTTTTTTATTGTAGACAAAGGGCGTCATCAGCAAGAACGCACTGTAGTGCATGTAGAGAACGGAAAATACATGGGCTTCGGTTATGTAGATGTAAATGATACTTTTATGGATGCTAACTCCTTAAAAGAAGTGGTCAAACCAGGGATAGACAACAAGGATACGCTGCAAATCATTACGTCTTATCTCAGAAAAAAGAAAGTGGAAAGAATCATCAAGTATTGAGAGATCAACGATTCTGTTCTACAGGCACTACGGTAACAATCTTAAAGTCATCTTCATATTTTTCTATAAAGATATCTTTGAGCCTTAAGTCGTTTTCTTTGGCAAAACCCTCGATTTTTTCATTGGTTTCAGTAGCTGAGGGTGCTACTACGGCCTCGGCTTCTATGCTTGCCACTATAGCGCTGCCGGCTTTAAAGCTTTCTTGTATGTAGTTTTTTGGCGGTGCAATTTCTTCAATATGCATGGTGCCTACCAATACTTCTACCGTATCTGCTTCGTCGGGGTTTCCAAAAAAACAAATGCTAAAAGTTCCCGAGAGTTTTCCTTCAGTATAGGCTTGATGAGTAGCTTCAACCAAACTGTCTAAAGTGGCGTCTTTGGACTCTCCGATAAATTTTTTGCCGGTAATGTAAAATTTTTCCTGTTCTTTTAGTTCTATCTTCACTTCAGTAAAACCTCCGAGCAAGTAATAGGAAATAAATAAAATAATGCCCAAAAACGACCAACCTATTATATGTTTTTTTTGGATTTGCATAGAATATAAAAAGTGATTTTGAGTGATTACTAGAATGTTAGTAAGGATGCAAAAACTTCTAAGATGGAAAAGATAGTGATTACTACTAAATATATATTGAACAAGAGAATTGTTTTAAAAATGGTTTTGATCCAGCCTTGTTTATAAACTCGCCTAAACATAAGAAGTACGTAAATAGTAAAGATAAGCAAGCCGTATTCAAGCAGTGCCAGTTTGCTTTCATAAAAAAAGCTAATACCCAAAAAAATGGCTGCTATGAAGAAAAGGTAAGTATGTAGGTGCAAAGAGAAAATGAGGTGGTTATAATACAGTTTTTTAGAGTTCAGGTAAAATAGCTTTAGCAGTAAAGCAAAAAAGGGTATAAGAATAAAGAACATGATGGAGATGTTCTCGATAACCTCATTTATGATAATTTTTGGATTGCTCGTTTGCCCGATTTTTAATAATTGCGCTGCGGCCTTTCTGTTCCAAAAATTTTTTTCAGTGGCATTGAGTGAATCTAGAAATGCATCGGGCGTCATGTATGGCTGTCGCATCCACACAAGATAGGCCTTACTCTGATTAAATTCATAATTTACTCCAAATACAGAGGCTGTGGTTGTTCCCATGGTATCCAAGCTATTGGAGAGCAATTCGGTTTTCACCTTTACGGGTACTTGATAGGCTACAGAGTCTAAGTCGCTGATTTCTACGATGACTCCTTTTTCTTTGAGCATTCCTTCAAGTTCCTCTAAAGATTTTGTGGAGTCTTTGAGTACGTACTTGCCAAATGCCTCATCCAATTCTTTTTGATTGGTAATTTGCAAATTGCTGTTATCCAGATCAATGGCTTGAGAAAAAACAAAAAAGAAAACAATACTGACGATAAGGTACAATCTTATGGGATTTACATAAAGTTTTCTTCTTCCCTCAATAAATTTTACGGTTAAATGACCTGGCCTAAATAAAAACGGAAAAACACTTCTAAAAAATTGCGAGTCAAGATTGAGGTAATTATTCACAGACTCATACAAAAGATACCAAATAGCATATTTATAATCTGTGTTTTCTTGTCCACATCTTGGGCAATAGTTACTCCTTCGAGAAATCTTAAAGTTACAGTTTAAGCAATAATCACTAGGGTGTCTTATGCGCATTTTATACAATTAGTAATGATTCTCGAAAATAGGTAAACTGCTTTAAAAAGCTATTTGAACTTGTCAAAAATGCGATAATGCATCAAGATAGGTGTGCTATTTCAAAAATAAAAAAACAATAAGCACGGGTACGGTTTAAGTAAATCACAATAAAAATGTAATTTTGGCTTTCATTAAAATTTTTAGATCGAATTGAATACTTACGGGAAAATATTTAGGATTACGACTTATGGTGAATCTCATGGTAGGGCCTTGGGCGTGGTGATTGATGGATGTCCGGCGGGTTTAGAAATAGATGTAGATTTTATCAACAAAGAACTGCAAAGGAGAAAGCCGGGGCAATCTAAAATAACGACACAGCGCCGCGAGGAAGATCAGGTCGAGATTTTGTCAGGAGTTTTTGAGGGTAAGGCTACAGGTATGCCCATAAGCATGGTAGTATTCAATCAAGACCAACGAAGTAAGGACTATTCTCATATAAAAGATAAGTTTAGGCCTTCTCACGCAGATTATACCTACACTGCTAAATACGGTGTAAGAGATTACAGGGGTGGAGGAAGGAGCTCGGCCAGAGAGACTTTGTCTAGGGTGGCCGCAGGAGCCATTGCCAAACAATATTTGGCTTCCAAAGGCATCAATGTTCGCGCTTTTGTATCACAGGTAGGATGGTTAAAGCTCGAACAACACTATACAGAGCTAGACCTGGAGAAAACTGACAATAATATTGTGCGTTGCCCCGATGAGATGGCGGCCGACCAGATGATTTCCCTTATAGACAAAACAAGAAAGGCAAGAGATACCATCGGAGGTGTGGTAAGCTGTGTGGTCCAAGGCGTGCCTGCTGGCCTGGGCGAACCTGTTTTCGATAAATTACATGCCGAATTAGGCAAGGCCATGCTCAGCATTAATGCGGTTAAGGGTTTTGAGATAGGAAGTGGTTTTGAAGGAGTAAGATTGAACGGTTCAGAGCACAACGATCTTTTTTACAAGGACAAAGATGGCAAGGTCAGGACCAAGACCAATCATTCTGGAGGTGTTCAAGGAGGGATTTCCAACGGAGAGGATATTTATTTTAAAACGGCCTTTAAGCCTGTTGCAACGATCATGCAAGATCAAGAGAGCCTCAATGAGGCCAGGGAAGATGTTGTGGTTACCGGCAAGGGCAGGCATGATCCCTGCGTAGTACCGAGGGCTGTGCCTATCGTAGAAGCCATGGCTGCATTGGTCATTACAGATTTTTATTTGAGGAATGTAGTGGCCCAGCATAAATAGTCTAGATTTTTTCATCAAAACCTTAAAAGAAAAATATTTGTAAGGGTACTTTGTAATTAGTTTACATAATTCCTACCTTTGCAGACCAAAAAATAAGAGTTAAAGGTTTAAAATTCATTTAATAGATGCCTACTATACAACAATTAGTAAGGAAGGGTAGAAATAAGCAGACGTCAAAGTCTAAGTCTCCTGCATTAGATTCTTGTCCACAAAGAAGAGGGGTATGTACCCGTGTATATACTACCACTCCTAAAAAGCCAAACTCGGCCATGCGCAAAGTGGCTAGGGTTAGATTGACCAACGGAAAAGAGGTGAACGCCTACATTCCCGGTGAAGGTCACAACTTACAAGAGCACTCTATTGTGTTGATAAGAGGAGGAAGAGTAAAAGACTTACCTGGTGTAAGATATCACATAGTGAGAGGTGCTTTAGATACAGCCGGTGTAAACGGAAGGACTCAGAGAAGGTCTAAGTACGGAGCCAAAAAGCCGAAAGACGCTAAAAAGTAATTAGATAATAATAATATTGAGAAATCATGAGAAAGGGTAATCCCGCTAAAAGATACGTATTGCCTGATCCAAAGTTCCAAGATACTTTGGTGACCAAATTTGTGAACAGCCTAATGCTAGACGGCAAAAAAAGTACTGCTTATGGCATCTTTTATGACGCACTTGAGTTAGTAGAGCAGAGGCTTGGAAAAGATGACGAATCTGTAAATGGATTGGAAATTTGGAAAAAGGCTTTGAATAATGTAACACCTGGAGTAGAAGTGAAGAGTAGAAGAGTTGGCGGTGCTACATTTCAGGTACCTACAGAAGTAAGGCCTGAAAGAAAACTTTCACTAGGTATAAAGTGGATGATTACATTTGCCAGAAAAAGAAACGAGAAAACAATGAAAGAAAGATTGGCAGGTGAAATTATCGCAGCTTCTAAAGGTGAGGGTGCAGCAGTTAAGAAAAAAGACGACACCCACAGAATGGCAGAAGCTAATAAGGCATTTTCTCATTTTAGATTTTAATAAAAGTGGCAAAAGATTTAAAATTCCAGCGAAATATTGGCATCATGGCGCACATCGATGCCGGAAAAACAACTACTACGGAGCGTATCCTTTTTTACACCGGTCTTTCTCATAAGATAGGTGAGGTGCACGATGGTGCCGCTACCATGGACTGGATGGAACAAGAGCAGGAAAGAGGTATTACCATTACTTCTGCTGCAACTACTACATTTTGGAAGTACCCAACTGTTCAAGGGCAGCCTACACCTGATACAAAAGAATACAGGGTAAACATTATTGATACTCCCGGTCACGTTGACTTTACCGTTGAGGTAGAGCGCTCACTTAGGGTATTGGATGGCGCTGTAGCATTGTTTTGTGCAGTTTCTGGTGTTGAACCACAATCAGAAACAGTTTGGCGCCAAGCAGATAAATATAAAGTACCTAGAATCTGTTTTGTAAACAAAATGGATAGAGCAGGTGCTGACTTCTTCAAATCTGTAAATGAAATTAAAGAAAAACTAGGTGCTAATCCAGTTCCCCTTCAGATACCTATAGGTGCTGAAGATAAGTTTAAAGGCGTGGTTGATTTGATTTCGAACAGAGCGATAGTTTGGAATGAGGAGGACTTGGGTATGACCTATGAGTATATCGATATTCCAGAAGATATTGCAGATACAGTGGAAGAGTGGAGACAGAAATTGATTGAGTCGGTTGCAGAATATGATGAAGAGTTATTAGAGAAATTCTTCGATGATGCAGACTCAATTACAGAAGATGAGATTAAGGCTGCCATTAGAGCTGCGGTAA
>Ga0207419_1001797_pt1 | contig 15279 bp, 7 predicted proteins | sample ElkSloMetagenome_4_FD_184723 | JGI IMG/M metagenome (GOLD analysis project Ga0207419, IMG submission 184723) | Hot spring microbial communities from Elkhorn Slough, Monterey Bay, USA - MD2A (version 2) | ecosystem: Environmental > Aquatic > Marine > Intertidal zone > Estuary: Microbial mat ...
AAATCAGACTTCATTTGCTGTGATCTTTTTAGATCTCGATAGCTTCAAGTTTGTCAATGAAAGTTTAGGACATATTATCGGTGATCAACTACTCATTGCTATCGCTCATCGTTTGGAAACTTGTCTACGTTCAGGAGATATCCTGGCGCGTTTAGGCGGAGATGAATTTACTTTTCTTCTCAAAGATATTGAACAAGTTAGTCAAGCGATTACAGTTGTGCAGAATATCCAGCAGAAATTAACCTTTCCATTTGATCTAAGTAGTCATCAATTGTTTAGTAATGCCAGTCTAGGAATCGCACTGATCAGCCCAGATTATACCTACCCAGAAGAAATATTGCGAGATGCAGATATTGCTATGTATTCAGCCAAACAACAAGGAAAAAATTGTTATGCTATTTTTAACTCGCAAATGCGTAAAAAAAGTCAAAACCGACTTCAGTTAGAAACCGATTTGCGTTATGCTTGGGAACAGCAAGATTTTTTAGTCTACTATCAACCTATTGTTTGTTTGAAAACGCATCAAATTGTCGGCTTTGAGGCTTTAATTCGTTGGCAACATCCGACCAAAGGTTGGATTTCACCCGCTCAATTTATTCCAGTCGCAGAAGAAATGGGATTAATTATTGAACTGGGTTCCTGGGTGCTAAAAACAGCTTGTAATCAACTTAAAGCTTGGACTCAAATCTCTCCCAAAATGCAGCATTTAATGATGAGTGTCAACCTCTCAAGTCGCCAAATTCAAGACTATAATTTTGTCGAAAAGATTAATCAAGTGATGACTGAAACTCAGATCAATCCCCAAAATCTAAAATTAGAAATCACAGAAACAATATTAATGGAAAATCCTGAAGAGGTCAAAGAAAAATTAATCCAAATCAGATCGCAAAATATTCAACTCAGTCTAGATGATTTTGGCACTGGATATTCCTCATTAAGCTATCTACATCACTTCCCCATCAATACCCTAAAAATTGATCGATCTTTTATTACGCGGATGAATCTAAACCCTGAAAATGCTGCTGTTGTTCAGGCGATTATCACTTTAGCACACACTTTAGGAATGGATGTGATCGCCGAAGGGATAGAAAAAGCTGAACATTTAGAACGTCTTCAAGCGTTAGAATGTGAATACGGACAGGGTTATTTTTTCTCTAAACCCGTCAGTGCAATTAAAGCCGAGCAGTTACTCGGATCTCAACAGTTTTGGATTGAATAATTACTGTTTAAATCTTTAACTCTTTAAATCTTTATAGCAGGTCGCGCTGGTATGTTTACAAATCCCCGGAAATAAAGAATTGTGAAAAGCCTTACTGGACTAGGCTTTTTCCTCCCTTTTGCCTCTTGCCATATGAGCTCTTGCCTTGTGCGAAGCACTATAACATCAATTCTTTATTCTTGTCTAATTTTACTTTCTTGTTCAAACCAACTGACAACCTGTTTTAGTGTCAGGTTTTCTATCGGTTGCTGTTCTGACTGAGCGATTTGTTTTAAAGGCTTCAACGACGACAAGACTAAACGAGTAAAAAACAGTTCAAAATTACTATCGAGTTCAAGTTGTTGTTGAATATTTTCGTCTTTTTTAATCCAGTCAGAGACTTGTTGAGCGGTAGCGGCTTCGACTGCAATTTCTTTTTCAGCCGCAATTTGTTTTAAACACCTCAACGCATAAATCGCTAATCGAGTCGAGAATTTTTCTTTAGAGGACAATAAAGCTGCATCGACTTTAATTGCTTCTTCCGAGGTCAAAAATTCCATTGTAGGTTGCATAGCTTAATTAAAAATTTAACATTAAATCTACGTCATCCTGAGTAGAACGAAGGACTCTTAGCCGTCTTTTTACTACTGGTTAATAATTAAATATCCACACCGATGTTCGCCATTAACAATCCAGTGTGTTCGTTCCACAGTACAATCAAACAGAACTGCACTAAACATCTCTAATTCGTGGCCGCAAACACTCGGAAACGATTCCGCCACATTAGAAATAGCGCAGTTATGCTCCGTTAACACATACTGTTCAGTTTCCGGACTCGAAGACTCCATCGCATACCATTCCGCCATGTAGCCTTCTGCTTTGCGAAGTTCCACTAACCGAGCAACTCGTTCTTGAACTGAACCTGTTCCTACTTGTTGACGATATTCTAAGGCTTTACGTTGCCACTGTTTTTGTAAAATTTGACTGACTTGTTCATGTCCAACCGTTTCCGCTAACGTATCGAGGAACGAAATCGCAAACTCATCATATCGTTTAGGAAAGCGATCGCGCCCCTGACTGGTAAGCTGATAAATATGCTGCGGTCTTCCCATCCCCGCCTGGACAGACTCGTATTGAATAGCACCTTCAGCTTCTAGATCTTTGAGATGACGTCGAATCGCTTGGGGACTGATATCAAGGAACCCTGCCAACTCTAGTGCTGTGGCTTGACCCCGCTTGATGAGTTGTTGCACGATATCACGCTTGGTGGAATGCTGCTGAGTAATGGTCATCGGTATTTTTTATAAAAATTTACAAAATTAGACTTTGACAATGCACTTATTGTTAATGTAGCTTAAAATAGACTTAAGTAACAAACCTGTTGTTTAAGTTCGGAGATTAGGGACGGAAGGCTGAAAGCAAAAAACACTTGTCGTTAACAACCCAGTTCCGTCACTGGTCTACCATCGGTCAACAACTGACTATCAACTATCCCAGAAGAACCCTAACCCTATTAAACCTATGACTGCTTCAGTTAAAACCCTAGTCAACGAACCCTATAAGTACGGCTTTGTCACCGATATCGAGTCGGACTCGATCCCCGCCGGACTGAATGAAGACGTCGTGCGCCTGATCTCCGCCAAGAAAAACGAGCCAGAATTTCTGTTAAACTTTCGACTCAAAGCCTATCGGCAATGGCTGAAAATGAGCGAACCGACTTGGCCCCACGTTGACTATCCCGCAATCAATTACCAAAATATTGTTTACTATTCTGCGCCGAAAGTAAATGAAAAGAAAGGCAGCCTCGACGAAGTAGACCCGACACTACTCGAAACTTTCGAGAAACTGGGGATTTCCCTCTCTGAACAAAAACGTTTAGCCAATGTCGCCGTTGATGCGGTATTTGATAGCGTTTCCATTGGAACAACCTTCAAAGAAAAACTCGCCGAAGATGGAGTCATTTTCTGTTCCATTACAGAGGCCGTCAAAGAACATCCTGAACTGATCGAAAAATACTTAGGAAGCGTGGTTCCCGTTGGCGATAACTTCTTCGCCGCCCTCAACTCCGCCGTCTTTAGTGATGGTTCTTTTGTCTACATCCCCAAAGGCGTCAAATGTCCGATGGACTTGTCAACCTACTTCCGAATTAATAACGGCGACTCAGGCCAATTTGAACGCACGTTAATTGTCGCTGAAGAAGGCAGTTCCGTCACCTACCTCGAAGGCTGTACCGCCCCGATGTTTGACACCAACCAACTCCACGCGGCTGTCGTTGAATTAGTCACCCTCGATAACGCCGAAATCAAATATTCCACCGTCCAAAACTGGTTTGCTGGAGACGAAAACGGCAAAGGCGGAATCTACAACTTTGTCACCAAACGCGGACTCTGTAAAGGAGTGAATTCCAAGATTTCTTGGACACAAGTTGAAACGGGTTCGGCTATTACTTGGAAATATCCCAGTTGCGTCTTAATTGGAGATAATTCCGTCGGAGAATTTTACTCTGTCGCCCTCACGAATAACAAACAACAAGCCGATACCGGAACCAAAATGGTTCATATTGGCAAAAATACCCGTAGCACGATTATTTCTAAAGGAATTTCTGCGGGAAATTCATCCAATAGTTATCGCGGTTTAGTGAAAATGGGGCCAAAAGCAAAAGGCGCTCGCAACTATTCTCAATGTGATTCAATGTTAATCGGGGATAGAGGTCAAGCCAATACATTCCCCTACATTCAAGTCGATAACAACACCGCTAAAGTTGAACATGAAGCCTCGACTTCAAAAATTGGAGAAGATCAACTGTTCTACCTCACTCAACGGGGAATTTCTCCAGAAGATGCCGTCTCTCTAATTATTAGCGGATTCTGTAAAGATGTCTTCAACGAACTCCCGATGGAATTTGCCGTTGAAGCCGATAAATTACTCAGTCTGAAATTAGAAGGAAGTGTGGGTTAGTTCTTCGTCAATTAACCTCAAACCGAAGAAACAGATGTCGAGTAGCCAGAACCGATTGTAGAGATGTTGAATGCAGCGTCTCTACTCAATAAACTTGTATCCATTGTTCATTTTTCTGTGACTAGAAACCAAAATGATTCGAGAAAATAGCGAAGTGATTTTGTCTGTCCGAGATTTAACCGCCAATGTTGACGGAACACAGATTCTTAAAGGCTTAAACTTAGAGATTAAAGCCGGAGAAATTCATGCGGTGATGGGTCAAAATGGCTCGGGAAAAAGTACCTTTTCCAAAGTATTAGCAGGTCATCCGGCTTATGAAGTCACAGGCGGAGAAGTGACATTTTTAGGGCAGAATTTGTTAGAACTAGAACCCAATGAACGGGCAATAGCGGGGATATTTTTAGCGTTTCAATATCCTCTAGAAATCCCCGGTTTAACTAACTTAGATTTTCTGCGAGCGGCTTATAATGCCCGTTTGAAAAGTCAAGGAAAAGAAGAAATAGATGCCTTTGATTTTGATGACCTAATTCGCGATAAATTAGACGTTGTTAAAATGAAGCCCGAATTTCTCGAACGCAGTGTCAATGAAGGCTTTTCAGGCGGCGAGAAAAAGCGGAATGAAATCCTACAAATGGCATTACTCGAACCCAAACTCGCCATTTTGGATGAAACTGATTCGGGTTTGGATATTGATGCCCTCAGAATTGTTGCAGGTGGCGTGAACCAGTTAGCAAACGCTGATAATTCTATGTTAGTGATTACCCACTATCAACGATTATTAGACTATATTGTGCCGGATTTTGTTCATGTCATGCAAGCCGGACAAATTATCAAAACCGGAAGCAAAGAATTAGCCTTAGAACTCGAAGAAAAAGGCTACGATGAAGTGATTGAAGCTGCAAAAGTGGGAGTTTAATGGTTACACAAGTTCAAGATAAACCCGAAGTTTCTTATTTGCAGCAATTGTTAAACTTGGCGAAAACCCAAACAATTGTTCCTCAAAATTCGCATCTGCAAGATCTTCGCGATCGCGCCGCAACAGAACTACAAGACAAAGCCATTCCAACTCAAAAAGAAGAAGATTGGCGGTTTACAGATTTGTCAGGTTTGTTGCAGGTGAATTTTCAGGCAGCAAAACCAGTTCAGCTAACAAAAGAAGATATTTCACCCCTGACTTTACCCGAAGCCGAAAATAGCCGCTTAGTATTTGTTGATGGTGAGTATGCACCGCATTTATCAACCGTCTCCCAAACCGACGGCATCTTTGCCGGAAACTTAGGAAATCTACCTGCATCTTTCAGCGATCGCTATGATCATTATCTCGACAAACAACAAGGCAATTCCGAGATTTTTACCGCCCTCAATACAGCCTCACTAACGGATGTTGCGATCATTTGGGTGGGGAAAAATAAAGCGGTAGAAACCCCCCTGCATTTACTCTTTATTTCGACGGCTGATGATACTCCGAGAATGAGTCAACCTCGGGCATTAGTTGTCGCAGAAGCGGGGAGTTCTTGCACCTTAATCGAACACTATGCCAGTTTAGAAGATTGTTCGGGTTTCTCCACTCATCATCCCTATTTCGTGAATACCGTTACCGAAATTTGGGTCGAAGAAAACGCCGAAATTAAACATACCCGAGTTCAACGGGATGCCCCCCAAGCCTTTCATATTGGTCGAACTGCAATTTCTCAAGCCCGTACTAGCCGTTATACCCTCAATACTATCAGTTTAGGGGCGAAATTATCCCGTCATAATCTCGATCTTAATCAAACTGGAGAAGGAACCGAAACCACACTCAATGGGTTAACTTTAATTAGAGAAGAACAGTTAGCCGATACTCACAGTGCGACCTTTTTTAACCACCAGCACGGGATCTATAATCAAGTCCATAAATGTATTCTAGATGATCGCGCCCGAGGTGTCTTTAATGGCCGAGTGGTGGTGTCGCAAGCCGCCCAATTAACCAATGCGAACCAACTCAGTCAAAATTTGTTACTCTCATCCCAAGCTAGAATTAATACTAAACCGCAATTAGAAATTGTTGCCGATGATGTTAAATGTTCTCATGGGGCAACAGTGAGTCAGTTAGAAGATGATGAAATCTTCTATTTGCGAAGTCGTGGCTTGGATGATCGCATGAGTCGTCATTTATTAATTGATGCTTTTGCGTCAGAAATTTTGCAGAAGTTACCCTTAGACTCTTTACGACAAATACTCAGTCGTTGTGTCGCTTGTCGCACCGAATTAAGCTAACACGTTACAGGTTTGTCGTTGTGCTAACGGCACACATCCAATCGTGATTTCTAAAAAACGGATAAGGGCGTATGCCATGCGCCCCGACAGAGAATTATTCTGTAATATTGAGTTCCTTAATTTTGAACATACAGCAGAAAAAGGATAGAAAAAATGACTTTAATTCAAGAAAAAACATTAGGTGATAAAGTTCGTTCCGATTTTCCGATCTTACATCAAGAAGTTAACGGTCATCCGTTAGTTTATCTCGATAACGCTGCCACCTCTCAAAAGCCTCAAGTGGTGATTGATGCCCTACGAAACTATTACGAAGGTTATAACTCCAATGTGCATCGAGGTGTGCATACATTGAGTGCCAAAGCTACCGATGAATATGAAGCCGCTCGTCAAAAAGTGGTAAAATTTGTCAATGCTGCTTCCTATCAGGAAATTATTTATACTCGTAATGCGAGCGAAGCCGTTAATTTAGTTGCTTATTCTTGGGGATTAAATAATATTAAAGCCGGAGATGAAATCATCCTCTCTGTGATGGAACATCATAGTAACTTAGTGCCTTGGCAGATGCTCGCTCAACGCACGGGTGCCGTGTTAAAGTTTGTTGAACTGACGGAAACACAAACCTTTGATTTAGAGCAGTTTAAGAGCTTGATTTCGACCCAGACAAAGCTGGTTTCTGTGGTTCATGTTTCTAACGTTTTGGGTTGTATCAATCCCGTTGAAGATATTTGCAAGATTGCCCACGAAAACGGCGCAAAAGTCTTAATTGATGCTTGCCAAAGTTTGCCCCATATGCCTGTAGATGTGCAAGCAATGGACTGTGATTGGTTAGTGGGTTCGGGTCATAAAATGTGCGCTCCGACGGGAATTGGCTTTTTGTATGGAAAGTTAGAAATATTGAACGCCATGTCACCCTTTTTAGGCGGGGGAGAAATGATTGATGAGGTGTATTTAGATCGATTTACCTATGGAGAACTTCCCCATAAATTTGAAGCGGGAACCCCGGCGATTGGAGAAGCAATTGCATTAGGAGCAGCAGTGGATTATTTGATGGGAATAGGCATGGATAAAATTCATGCTTATGAACAAGAAATGACCGCTTATTTATTTGAGAAGTTGAAAGATATTCCCGAACTTACAATCTACGGGCCAAAACCTCAAGCGGATGGTTCCGGACGAGCGGCTTTAGCGAGTTTTACCGCCGGAGAAATTCATGCCAATGATTTATCAACCTTACTCAATGATGTAGGAATAGCTATTCGTTCTGGACATCATTGTACTCAACCCTTACATCAATATCTGAATGTAAATGGTTCTGCTCGGGTGAGTTTTTATTTTTACAATACTCGGGAAGAAGTTGATGTGTTTGTCACTCAGCTCAAAGAAACAATCGCCTTTTTCAACCAGATGTTTTCCTGAGTTGATCAAAACTTATCACAGTTATTCATTCAATCTTATCAATTCCCCTGTCACGAGATGGGGGATTTCTCATTCAAGCTCGATGTGATTGCCTGTATCACAGGTGAGATAGCATTGATCCTAAAACATTGGTACGATACCAGACTAAGTTTTTATCGGTTTTCATCTAAAATAAAACTTTAACTCAATTTCGTGCCATTGGAGCCACCCCAAGAGTTGCGGTTGCTGAAAATGGGCTTGGGTTGAGAGCCTGAAACCAATCGTCGGCTTTGTCTATTTAGAATCCTCTTTCCTTTAGGGAGAGGAGACATCAACTAAAGCGATGAGATCAAAGCGCTGAGAACGATTAACTCATCAATACCTCGATCAAGCCAAACCTATAAAAGAGCATCTACTGATCAAAATTAGGAATTTAGTCGGTTAATCATTAACCTCATAACAATGCAAATTTTACGTCAGGTGAAAAAATATTTCCCTAGAAACTCTCTAAAAACTGAAACTATTTTGGGTCAAGCCGGGCTGGCGATGGTTGTCGGTTCGGGAATTTTGGGAACAACATTAATCCTATGGCAATTCATCCTCATTCAAGAGCCAATCACCCAGAGGGTACAATTGAGCTTAACAAGCTTAACATTGGGACTCGGAATATTACTCGGAGCGATCGCCACTCGATTCATCTCTCAGCGAAAAGTTAACGCGGAATTAGAGACTCACTCCGAGATCGATCCCGAACTTTCGACCACCCCGCCTCAGTGTCAACCTTTCATACAAGAACGCGATCGGTTTTTTAGCCTTTCCCTCGACTTACTCTGTATCACCAGTTTTGAGGGGTATTTTCAACGGGTCAATCCCGCTTTTGTCACCACACTGGGCTATACTGAAGCCGAACTCTTATCGGTTCCTCTGTGGGAATTTGTACACCCAGACGATCAAGGCGCTACAAAAGCCGAACTTGCAAAGCTCGCTCAAGGTAAACCCTCATTTAACTTTGAAAACCGCTATCGTTGTCGCGATGGTGATTATCGCTGGTTATCTTGGACTTCAGCGCCGTTTTTACAAGAAGGATTGTTGTATGCGGTTGCTCGGGATATCACTGAATATAAGCGTTCTGTGGCTCAATTACAATCGCAGATCGCCCAACAAGCAACCGTTGCTGAACTGGGTCAATATGCACTTAGTCAAACCAACGTTGATCAATTATTGACTGAAATTGCCACTTTAATTGCTCAGACTTTAAACGTTCACTTTGTCAAAATCTTAGAACTGTTACCCAATGGGTCTGCGTTACTGTTAAAAGCGGGAGTCGGTTGGTCGTCTGGACTGGTGGGTTATGCTCATATTAGTACCGCTTCTCACTCTCACGCGGGCTACACTCTGGCTCAAAAGCAGCCTGTGGTGGTTGAAGATCTACGAGTTGAAACCCGCTTTAAAGGTGAACCTCTGCTTCACAACCATCGCATCGTCAGTGGAATAAGCGTCATTATCGGTGAAGAAGACGAACCCTACGGCGTTTTAAGTATTTACAGTCGGACTCAACGCAGATTTAGTGGTGATGATATCCATTTTATTCAAGCGATCGCCAATATTATCGCCACTGCGATCGCCCGCCAGCAATCTACAGAAAGTCTGTATTTAATGGAACGGGCGATTAATGCCAGTAGCAACGGAATTATCATTACTGATGCGACGGAAATAGATAATCCGATTATTTATGTCAACGCGGGTTTTGAACAGATCACAGGCTACAGTTCAAAAGATGTTTTGGGGCGCAACTGTCGTTTGTTGCAGGGGCCAAAAACAGACTCCTCGGAAGTTGAACGCTTGAGAACCGCTCTTTTACAAGGTCGAGAATGTCGAGTGGTGATCCAAAATTATCGTCAAGATGGCCGTCTATTCTGGAATGATCTGCAAGTCGCTCCTGTTTTTAATGATCGCGGACATCTGACTCATTTTATTGGTATCCAGAACGATATCACTGAACGCTATGAAGCTCAAGAAGAAGTTCGTCAAACTCGTAATTTCCTCCAGACGATGATTGACCATTTACCTGTGGCGGTATTTGTCAAAGAAACTCATCGGGATCAGTTTGGGCGGTTTCGGTTGTGGAATAAAGCCTGTGAACAGTTATTTGGCTTGAGTGCGGTTGAGGTTTTGGGAAAAACGGTTTATGATGTGTTTCCATCTGAACAAGCTGAATCTTTTCACCAACAAGATCAAGCGGTATTAGAAGCGGGTACGGTGTTGGATATTCCAGAAGAACGGGTGGAGACTCAAACCCTCGGCCAACGGATTTTGCATACGGTGAAGGTACCTTTACTCAATCACTATCCTGATACTGAATATCTGCTTTGTATTGGTGAAGATATTACTAAACGCAAGCAAGCCGAAGACCAACTTCGTCATCATGCTTTTTATGATACTTTGACTGATCTTCCCAACCGGGCTTTGTTTTTGAATCGTTTGGCTCATTCTATCAAGCAGGTTCAACAGGCTTCTGGGGAATTGTTTGCGGTTTTGTTTTTGGATTTGGATAATTTTAAGCGTGTTAATGATAGTTTAGGACATCAGATTGGAGATCAATTATTGATTGCGATCGCTCGTCGGTTAGAAGGGTGTCTACGTTCAAGAGATACTCTGGCTCGACTCGGAGGCGATGAGTTTACGATTTTACTGGAACAGATAGAGGGTGTTACGGATGCGATCAAAGTCGCTCGTCATATTCATCAACAATTGATGCTTCCGTTTAATTTGAGTGGGAATGAGGTGTTTACCAATGTCAGTATTGGGATTGCTTTTAGTTGTTCTCGTCACGAACAGCATCCTGAAGAATTGCTGCGAAATGCAGACTTAGCGATGTATCGGGCGAAGGAGATGGGAAAAGGGGCTTATGCGGTGTTTGATACTAGAATGCACCGACAGGCGGTAGAACGGTTGCAGCTTGAAACTCAACTCAGACGAGCATTGGAACTCAACGAGTTTCAAGTTTATTATCAACCGATTGTCTCGATTACAACCGGGGAGGTGATCGGTTTTGAAGCGCTGATTCGTTGGTTGAATCCCTATAAGGGTTTTATTTCTCCGGCTTTGTTTATTCCGGTGGCTGAAGAAATGGGGTTAATTGGTAAGATTGGTCAGTGGGTACTCGCATCAGCCTGTGAACAATTGCAGGTTTGGCGCCAACAGTTTCCTCGGTTAAAGAATCTGACTGTGAGTGTTAATCTGTCGAGTAAACAGTTACGAGAACCGGATTTATTAGAGCAGATTGATCGGGTTTTAACCCAAACCGGTTTACCGAGTCATTGTCTCAAGTTGGAGATTACTGAAAGTTTGTTGATCGACAATTATGATCAGGCTCTGAAGATTCTTCGTCAAATTAAAGCTCGGAATATTCAGTTGAGTTTGGATGATTTTGGGACGGGTTATTCGTCTTTGAGTTATTTACATCGTTTCCCGATTAATACTTTGAAAATTGATCGTTCTTTTGTAAAAAGGCTTAAGCCCAATTCTGAAAATACCGCGATTATTAAAGCGATTTTGCGGCTTGCTAATGCCTTAGAAATGAATACGATTGCTGAAGGGATTGAAACTGTTTTTCAGTTGGAAAAGCTCAAGGGTTTGGGCTGTGAATATGGACAGGGACATTTGTTTTCTAAAGCTTTAGATGCTCAAAATATTACTCATCTTCTCAGTATTATTCAACGTTCATTGACTGAGGCAAATTCTGCTCATTGATGAATGGTTTTTATTGAATTTTGTAAATTTTGATTACAAAGTATCAACTTATTGATCTTGATCTCTCTCTGGGCTTTAAATAAGTTTTGTTGATTCGTTGATCGTTTCAATTGGAGTCAGAGTACCGATTTTCTCTCATCTCTTATCCGGGTGACACAGGAGTTCTTTCTACTTCCTAAAAGTTTAATTTATTCGACAAACTCTATTTATATGTTACAATATTAGAAGTAGATCTTAGGGGTAATCTTTAACCTTTAAGCAAATTAAATTTGATTGAGACAGTTGGATACAACCGTTTAAACTCTATACTTCTCTATTGCTTCAGTCTGTATAAATCAATTTTATTTATTCGTTAATTTCAATTAACAAGTCTATTCTAATCTATAATTAAGTTAATATTCAGATTGGGTAAGATCAAAAACTATAGTCTCCTAAATTCAGGTCAGGGGTTAATTAATATGTCAGATTTGAATTTTCTAAAATCATGGAAAAAAATATTGTCTTCTGCTTTAGCAGCTAGTTTGATTCTCGGTGCAACGTTGATCTTCTGGCAAAATTTAAAGCAAGAGAAAAAAGCAGAATTTGAACGCAATATTCAACTGACGAAAATCCATCTAAAAATAGAACTCCAAGATAAAATTCAAAATCAGATTTTTCTCCTCAGTCAAATCAGCAAACAATGGCATTTTAATCCTCCCTCTCGTCTAGAACGAGAAGCCCAAGTCCGTTTATTTTTAAACAATACTACAGGCTATAAAGCAATCATTTGGACGGAGAATAATACGAATAACAAGACCAATATTGTCATCTCTAAAGCCAACAGTGAAATTTCTCCAAAAGACTTAGATTGGGTGGTCGCTGAAGGTCAAAAAATCGCTCAAAGCATTCAACCCTCTGATCAGTGGATTGTCAAACCTCTAATTGATACTCTTTTTAAAGAGCAGTTATTACTGGTTATTATTCCTGATTTTGAGCAAGATGAACTGCAAGAAACAACTCTTGGTATTTTAAGTGTAAATGATTGTTTGAATGAGATAAAAATACAAACGATTGATGAATATATCAACTTCCCTTTTACTGCAACTGATCACAATGATCAGACGGTGATTTGGACATTTGTTAATCCCAACCAAACGGAATGGATTCAAGACCTTGATCAAGAGGTAGATCAACAAGTTCAGGAATTGCAGATCGCCTCAAATCTAACCCGACTCACCACTCAAAACACGCCTCTTTCTGATCTGTTATTAGGAGGTGGAATGACGATTTCTTTATTAGCAGGAATCAGTACGTTTCTGGCTCAAACCTCTAGAGAAAAAAACAAACAACTCAATCAAATCAATCAAGATTTATCTGAGGAAATTCACCTAAGAGAAGCTGCCCTTCATCAATATCAAAAAGTCGAACAAGAACGGGATTGCTTATTTTTACTCTCCCCAGATTTATTGTGTATAGCCGGATTCGATAGCTGCTTCAAGCGAATTAACCCCTGTTTTGAAACCACACTGGGCTACACGCAAGCTCAACTTTTAGCTCAACCTCTGGTCACATGGGTACATCCAGAAGATCGAGCAGAAACCCTGATCAAATGGCAAGAATTATTAACCGGAAAATCCATTCAATTTGAAAACCGCTATCGCTGTCAAGATGATTCCTATATCTGGTTATCATGGAAAGCAACTCCCAGTCTAGAAACGAATTTAGTCTATGCAGTCGCTCGCAATATTACTCACCGTAAACAAGTTGAAGCCTTACTTCGTAGTCGAGTTCATCAACAGGCGAGTGTGGCTCAATTGGGTCAATCTGCTTTAACTCAAACCTCACTCAATGAGTTATTTACCGAAGCGGTGACTCTGATGGCGGAAGTTCTCGAAGTCGAGTATACCAAAGTCCTAGAGCTATTACCCGACGGTCAAACCTTGCGATTACGGGCGGGAGTCGGTTGGTTAGAGGGACTGGTGGGAACCGCAACAGTGGGGACGGAAATAAACTCTCAAGCGGGTTATACTTTGCTCAGTCGTGAACCTATAATTGTTGAAGATTTACGCACAGAAACTCGGTTTAACGGGCCTGCTTTACTGCGCGATCATCACGTGATTAGCGGAATGAGTGTGATGATTCGCCTCAAAGATCGAATTTTTGGAGTTTTGGGAGCGCATACCCGCAGCAAACAATTCTTTAGTCAAGATGATGTTAACTTTCTACAAGCGATCGCCAATATTCTAGCAACAGCGGTAGAACAGGTTCAGTCTACTGAACGTTTACAGCTATTAGAACGGGCGATTAATTCTGCTAGTAATGGGATTATTATTACCGATCCAAACCAACCTGATAATCCGATTATTTATGCGAATTCTGCTGTTGAAAGGATCACAGGCTTTGCTACTTCAGAAATTATTGGTCGTAACCCTCGGTTTTTTCAGCAAAATAACCGTAATCAACCGGGGATTGATGAATTAAGAAAAGCGATTGAACAGGCTCGCGAATGTAATGTCATTTTACAAAATTACCGTCTTGATGGAACTCTGATTTGGATTGAACTTTATATCTCGCCTGTATTTAATGATGTTGGAGAGCTAACTCATTTTATTGGGGTTCAAAATAATATTACCGAACGCCGACAAACAGAAGTAGCTTTACAAGCTTCAGAGGCTCGTTTGCGGGGAATTTTAGATATTGCTCAAGATGGGATTATTTCGATTGATCAACAAGATAGAATTCAACTGTTTAATCAAGGTGCGGAACAAATTTTTGGATATTCCTCAGAAACAGTGATTGGTCAGCCTTTAGACCTTTTAATTCCTCAACAGTATCTTCAAACGTATTATTCAGAAAATCTTGATCAGTCTTTGAATAAACCATTAGAAATTATCGGTCGTCGTCAAAATGGAACTGAGTTTCCGGCAGAGGCTTCGGTGTCTAAATTGGAGTTAGCAGAGGGAATATTTTTTACTATTATTTTGCGTGATATTAGCAACCGCAAGCAAGCTGAGATAGATCTGTTAGAGAGTCAAAACCGTCTGAGTACAATTGTTACGGCAATATCTGATGCGTTAATTGTGGTTGATTCTGATGGAATTATTCGTTTTATTAATCCGGCGGCGGAGTCTTTGTTTAACCGTTCTCATTCAGAGCTATTGGGCTACTGGTTTGGTTCGTTATATGGGAAACTGGGTGAAGCAACGGAAGTTAATATTGTAGATATTAAAGGAAACTTGAGCATGGCAGAAATGCAAGTGGTGAACATTATTTGGGAGGGTAAACCTGCAACTTTAGCTTCTCTGCGAAATGTCACTGAACGTTATCAAGCGATGCAACAAGTTCAGCAAACTCGTAATTTTCTCCAAACTTTAATTGATCACTTACCTGTTGCAGTCTTTGTGAAAGAAGGGAAATCTGAACAATTTGGGCAGTTCACATTTTGGAATAAAACCAGTGAAAAATTATTTGGGTTAACCAGCGAACAAGTAATCGGAAAAACGGTACATGAGTTGTTTCCGCCTGAGCAAGCTACACGGATGATTCAACAAGATCAAGAAGCGTTTAACTGGGGATTGATGCTTGATATTTCCGAAGAAATTGTTCAGAGTAATAGTTTAGGAAATCGTATTTTACATACGGTGAAAGTACCGCTTTATGATGATGAAATGGAACCGGAACATTTGCTGTGTATTTGTGAAGATATCACCGAACGTCAGCAAGCGGAAGCTCAATTACGA
>Ga0207419_1001799_pt1 | contig 15275 bp, 16 predicted proteins | sample ElkSloMetagenome_4_FD_184723 | JGI IMG/M metagenome (GOLD analysis project Ga0207419, IMG submission 184723) | Hot spring microbial communities from Elkhorn Slough, Monterey Bay, USA - MD2A (version 2) | ecosystem: Environmental > Aquatic > Marine > Intertidal zone > Estuary: Microbial mat ...
CAACAACCAATAACCAACAACCAACAACCAACAACCAACAACCAACAACCAACAACCAACAACCAACAACCAACAACCAATAACAAAATTAAGCCTTAATTGCGACTCCGGCAATGTGGGGACTAACAACGGGAAAATCTAACTCAAAATGAGCATTTTGAACCGTTTGGAAGCCAGCATTTTCTAAGACTTTCCCGGTTTCGCGGTTGGGGTGACAGCGATCGAATAAAGCTTTCCAAATCGGGGCAATGCTGTCTTGTAATAAACGGGTTGTTGTACCGGAGTGGGCGGCAATATGTTCGAGAAAAACCAGTTTACCGCCGGGTTTGAGGACGCGCAGAATTTCTTGTAAACTGCGGTCAGGATCGCTCACGGAGCAAAGAACATGGGTACTGACGACGACATCCACGGTGCGATCGCCCAAAGGCAGATTTTCGGCTGTACCTTGATGTAGTTCGATGTTATTAAATCCTTGGCGTTGGGCTTCTTCTTTGAGGTAATTGTGCATAAATATATTAGGTTCTATGCCAATCCAATGAATCGAGGGATTATATTTACTAAAGTTGGCACCAGCCCCCGCCCCTATTTCTAAAACTGTGCCTTGTAAATCGCTTAATAAGTCTTGTTTGAGACTGGCAAAGTTATTATGGTTAGCACATCCGCGCAGACTAATGTTTTGGGTGTCGGCGTGATTGGCTCTCGACATTCCCCAGGCAAATAAGCGTTTTTGAATGGTAGAAAGATTCATATTAAATTGGGTTGGTTACTCTTACATTATATCGAGGTTTTGACTGCGCCATGCCATCATGCCACCTGTGAGGTTCATTACTTTTTGAAAGCCGAGTTGGGTTAAGCGATTGGCTGCAATAGGACTGCGATGGGCTGTTAAACAAACAACAGCAACGGGTTGATCTTTAGGCAGTTCCCGAAACCATTGGGGCAGCATGACTTTGGAGAGAAAAGGTAACTGACTCAGCATTAAGCGTTGTAAGCTTAAATTCTGGGCATCAGGGGCGTGTCCTGAGTTATATTCGAGGCGCGATCGCACATCAATCAGTAAGGGTTGATTGTTGAGTTGGGCGAATTTTTGTGGGGTGATATTTGTAACTTTATTCATGGTTTTAGAATGGTTAAGTTGGGTTGGGATGAGAACCCCGGTTTCTGGCTTGTTTACCCGATTAAGTTAAAACCTTGCTTGAGAAACCGGGGTTTTAAGTAGCACTAAATCCACCAAGGCTTTTGATGAGTACGCGGGTCAATTTCTGTCCAAGGAGAAATCAAAATAGAATCCCCTTGAACCGCGACTTGAACCAGTTTTAAAGGTAAATTAGCCGGGCCGCGAACCACAGAACCATCAGGGGAATATCGCGAACCGTGACAAGGACATTGGAACTGTTCGTCTGTGCCATTCCAAGGGAAAGTACAGCCCAAATGGGTGCAATTATTCACAATACCAACGGGTTCTAATGTGCCGTCTGCTTTCACGGTTAAATAGGTGGGTTCCCCGGCTAATCCGGCGATGAGGGCGCGAGTTCCCGGCGGTTCGGCTAAAATTTGACGGGCGGGAATAATATGACCTAATTTGTCTTTGGCGATGATAGAACCGCCTTCACCGCCTTCTTTGGGAGGGGTGAAAAATTTGGCTGCGGGGTAAATCGCAGAACTGGCCGCTGTCGCGACAACTGCCCCTGTGAGGAAGTTGAGGAGTTTGCGTCGCGATGGAGACGGGGGTTCGAGGGGAAGACTGTTGTCCATAATTTTCCTGAGTTGAATGCTACGAGTGAGTTCTAAAGAGATGCTGTAAGGCGCTGAGTGATTGAGAAAGCGCTATTTTAAGTGGGTTAAATTTACATCTCTTAATATACTATATAACTAATTAGATATATAGTCAAATGAGTTTGTTGAGATTTTGGCACATGGAGAGAGGGCGATCGCGCGTTAATCAAGAAGCAATCGCAAAAGTTTACAACAGTAAATATCGCTGAAACACAGTTATCATAAGAATTTCGCTTTCTTACAAATGAAAGTGATTCTTGATTAATGCTAATAACGATTGAGATTATCGGGAAAACGTGATATAGTCAGAGTTGTTGCTTTAAATGCCAAACTTTTACAATTTTTATGTTGTTTAACTTAAGAGTGAAATAACAAGACTGCTGACCCAAGGTTAGATTTTTTCGTAGTTTTTAAGTGATTCACCCGATCAACTCAAAATTATTCTGACGAGATGGGCGATCCCCGAAAGCAAAACCCCTCGAAAAGTGCTGGAGCGCCCGAAAAAAGGTCAAAATTGAGTAGAGTTTGATAGAGTTTAAACTTTAAAAATATGACCGATTCAAAACCTTATCTGAGGTGAACGAACTCTGATACGGCTTGAAATTCTAAAATTTGTTAAGCAAATATTAAAAAAATTAAGACAGACTTTTTTTGGACTTCTTTCGTTTTAAAATAAGATCGATAAAGGTTATATATTAAGCCTCCAAACCAGACTTAGTATTTCCGAAACATCGGCTATTCATGGAGGGAAAAGTCAATAATGATCGCAACAGTTTCCGATGAATTAACACCCGAAAATCTAGAAGCAACCGAGCAAAAAGTCGGAGAGTTTTTACAACAACACAGCGAAATCGAGATGATTGTCCCGGTCGTAGCGGGCTTGTTTGTCACCAGTCAGTTTCGACTGCGGGGGGCAAGAGCCTTGCTGGTTAATCTCCTGGTTGCCAGCATCACCCGGCAAATTTTCGCACAAATGAAAGGACTATCGGCCACACCCGCCTTAGCCCCAGAAGCCCAAACCGCGCCGGATGCCACCGAAACCGAGTACAGCATCGTGCATTCAGTTCCCGGTCGCGTTCGGGTGCGAATGCCTCGATTGGGGAGCGATCGCGCCTTTGCCCAACGCCTAGAAACATTACTCAACACCGAAGAATGCGTCGTCAAAGCGCGGATTAATCGGGCGGCCAGTTGCGTAGCCATCAACTACGAAGCCCAAGGCTTATCCGAATGGGAACTCGGCGCACTTTTGCTCTCGATTCTCGAAGCGGCCAGCAACGAACCCGCAGAAACCCCCGCTTAACTCGCGTTTTGTTATCAGGATTTTGAACTCATGCTTGCTTATCCCGACCCCATCCCCATCGTGCATCAACTCCCCGGTCGCATTCGCTTTCGGGTTGGGGCGGTTCGTCAGAATGCCCAATACGCCGAACAACTCAAAACCCGATTTGAGGCAGAACCCGGAGTTCAGGACGTGCGGATTAATCGGGCTTGTGCCTCAGTCGCGATCGCGTATCGTCCCCAAACCCTAGCCACCTCGAAAGCGGCGGCTTATCTGAGTGCGATCTTGCAACACCCCGACCAAGACGCGATCGCGCCCGATCCTCCTGAACCGGAAACCGAGGAAAACCAGGAAAAATGGTCGAGTTTAGCCCTACCCCTCCTTGCCATTGTTTTAGCGTTGGCTGGCTCGAAATTTCGCTTTATTGGGTGGCGAATTGCCGCGCGGGGTGCTTTAGGCGTTGCCGCCTTTCCCACCGTCAAACGGGCTTATCGTAGCGTTTGGCAAGAACAGCGCCTCAACATCGATTGCTTAGACTTCTTGGCTTTGGGTCTGAGTGCCGCCCAGGGAAAACTGCTGACCCCGGCTTTGGTGATTGGCTTGCATGAATTGGGGGACTTACTGCGACAACAAACCGCCCGGTCTACCGCAACTCACACCGCCAGTTTACTCGACGCGATCGGGCATTATGCCTGGGTCGAGCGCAACGGCGAAGTTATCCAAATAGAGAGCGCTAATGTCCAAGTCGGCGATCTCGTTGTCGTTTATCCAGGGGAGCAAATTCCCGTCGATGGCCCAGTAACTCAAGGCTCGGCTACGGTGGATTGTCAAAAACTAACCGGGGAATCGATGCCCATTGTCGCCAACGTCGGTACTACGGTTTATGCCTCAACCTTGGTGCGATCGGGTCAAATTCGCCTGCGGGCCGATCGCGTGGGCAACAAGACCCGCGCCGCGGCCAGTTTAGCCTTACTGCGCCAAGCCCCCGTCTACGACACCCGTATGGCGAATTATGCCAACCAAATTGCCGACCGCCTGGTTGTCCCCGCCTTAATCCTCGCCACCGTCGTTGGATTGGCTTCTCGCGACCCCGCCAGAGCCGCCGCCATTCTCACCCTCGACTTTGTAACCGGGATTCGGGTATCGCTCCCCACCGCCTTTTTAGGGGCATTAAACCACACCACCCGTCACGGGGTTTTGGTGCGAAGCGGTCGTACCCTGGAGCAATTGGCCCAAGTCGATACCATTGTTTTTGATAAAACCGGGACACTGACAACCGGAGAGATTACCATTGTCGGCGCGATCGCGATTCCCGACCGCATCGACGAAAATCGCTTGTTGCAACTTGCCGCCGCCGCCGAGCAACGGATTACACACCCTGTCGCTGAAGCGATATGCGATCGCGCCCTCGCCCAAGGCTTAACCATTCCCCACCGAGACGAGTGGGAATATCAAGTGGGGCAAGGCATTCGCGCTTCCATTGAAGATTGCGAGGTTTGGGTCGGAAATCCCCAGTTTTTGAGCCAAGCCGGGATAACTGCCGCCGAAATCGCAGCTTTAGGCGATCTGGCTTCGGCGCAGCGCTCCTGCGTGTATGTGGCGGGTGACGGTGAATTATTAGGCGCGATCGCCTATGCCGACCCCTTGCGTCCCCAAAGTCCGGCTTTGATTCAAAACCTCAAGGCTCAGGGGATGACGGTGCATTTACTCACCGGAGACAGTCAAGCCCGCGCTCGCGAAGTCGCTCAACTCCTGCACATTTCCCCGACTCAGGTTTACGCTGAAGCCTTCCCAGAGCGTAAAGCCACCGTTGTACGGGAATTGCGCCGCGCCGGAAAAACGGTGGCCTTTGTCGGGGACGGCCTTAACGATGCGGTAGCCTTAGCTTATGCGGATGTGTCGATTTCCTTTGAAAGCGGCTCAGAAGTGGCTCGCGAAACCGCCGATGTCGTGCTGATGACCGAAAACTTCGATAGCCTCCTCGAAACCGTCCGTATTGCCCAAGAAACCCGCCGTTTAATCGAACAAAATACGATGCTGGTGGTTGCGCCAAATTTGGCGGCTTTGGGCTTGGCGGCCACGGTAGGCTTGAATCCCTTGTGGGCCACGGCTATTCACAACGGCTCCGCGATCGCGGCGGGACTCAACAGTTTGCGTCCTTTGATGCAGCATCAATGGGAAAGACGATTTTTCAATACTTGATAGTTTAAGGAGATTAAACCATGTTAGAACGTTACGGTCAACAAATCAACGAATCCGCCATTACTCCGGTGCGGCGTTTTTACAACCAAAATCCGACCCGCGCCCTACTTTTGGGGGTGGGGGCTATTGTCGTTGCGCCCACAGTGCTACCCGTCCTCAAACCCGTCACCAAAGCCGCGATTAAAACCGGAGTCGTGTTTTACGAAAAAACCAAGGGCGCGATCGCCGAAACCGGAGAGGTTTTAGGGGATATGGTCGCCGAAGCCAAAGCCGAAGTCGCCGCCGAGCAAACACAAACCAAAGAATAATCAGAGGTAATTTGTTAGTCCTCTGTCCTTTGTTATTGGTTATTGGTGACAAGTTAAAGTTTTGGTTTGATTGTCAAGTTCCATGTAGGGGCGGGGTTTCCCCGCCCAACTTTATGTCCGGGCAACGCGACTGAACATCCCATCGTCAATTTCCCCAAAAGTTGAGATGGAGCTTGAGACCTGTTCCCCGATACAGGGGTTTTCTGCCCTCTTGACATCATGCTTTTCGCCTTAACTTGTCACGGTTGGTCATTGCTCATGTCCTTTGTTAAGACGGGGTTTGAAGCCTGTAACCCCCATCTCGTCTAGCTTTTAGCCTTTTTATAGAGTCTACCTTACAGGCCAAAGTTTGGAGACCCCTTTTTGGGGTAAAATTCAACTCCCCCTTGGACGGGGAAACCCCGCCCCTACACGGCCACTGCCTACTGCCTACTGCCCACATTAACCACCCCCTGCGACTGGGGAAACTTCGCTTCAACCACGGCCCGACGGTGGGATTGAGGCTGATTGGCTAAAGTCGTTTTAATCGCGGCTTTAGCCAAGGGTTTCCCCCATTGAGACATTCTCGGTAAGGCAACAGTCGTAACCATCAATACGCCCAAACCGAGCAAAGCGGGGGCTGTCGCTTCTGGCCCCTCTTCAAACGCTTCTTTGAGGTGAAAGCTTAAAACGGATTTATTCCAGTGAATGAGTGACATGAATCTTTCTGGGTAAATTCTTAAGATTTATTTTAAAACTATACTGCAACCTTTTGGCAATAAACTGTTAGGGAAAATTGCAGTGTATCCCTACCTTTAACAACGATAAAGTTGCTTTACAGTATACAGTTAAGTTGCGTTACAAGAAATCGACTTATTCCAAATTATTGTAGTAGGATTAATTCTATTAGATGATAAGAATTATCAGTAACGCTATGAAACACAAACACTCGCGTTTCTCTCGATTAGGGAAAGCCATATTCGGTGGTGGTCAGAGTTGCGGTTGTCAGCAAAGCGATCGCACCCCCACTAATCCCAGTGAAATGCGCCTACATCATCTCGCTGTAGGTGCATCTGGACGGATCACGGGCTATAGCCGTCGTCATTCTGGCTATCGCCATAAATTACTCTCAATGGGTTTAACGCCAGGGACAGAAGTAAAAATCATTCGCGTTGCCCCCCTCGGCGACCCGATTGAAATCTTTACACGGGGCTTTTACCTGAGTTTGCGTCAAAACGAAGCAGAATTACTCGCTATTCAACCTCTTACTTACCATGAAACCTAAAACCATCGCCTTGTTAGGTAATCCCAACTGTGGGAAAACCACTCTCTTTAACGCCTTAACTGGCTCGAATCAACGCACCGGGAATTGGCCGGGTGTAACCGTAGAGCATAAAATCGGACAATATCGCGATCCGAGTGGAGCAGTCGTGCAAGTCATCGACCTACCGGGGATTTACTCCCTAGATGTCTTAGACCACGATACCGGGATGGATGAATGCGTGGCGCGAGACTACTTATTAAGTGCCGAAGCCGATATCGTCGTCAATGTTGTAGATGCGTCCAATTTAGAGCGCAATCTTTACCTCACCACGCAATTGTTAGAAATGGGCTTACCTGTTGTTATTGCCCTCAATATGATTGATGTGGCTCAAAAACGGGGGATTGAGATTGATGGATTACAACTGACTCAAGATGTTGGTTGTGGGGTTGTCCCGGTGAGTGCCAAAACTGGGGCAGGAATTGCGGATTTGTTGCAGCGCATCCGTAATAGCCTCGAAACCCCGGCTCAAAATTTAGGTCAGGTTGCGTATCCGGCAGTAATAGAAGATGCGATCGCGTCTCTGTTGCCTTCATTGGTACAAGAATATCCCGATTTTAACGTGAATCGGCGTTGGTTGGCGACTCACTTGTTGCAGCAAGAAGACCGCCCCACCTCGCCGGAATTGCACTCAATTTTGGCCCAAGAGCGCGATCGCATCGCTCGTAAATTAAACGAAGATATTGACATTCTAATCGCAGATAGTCGTTACGGCTACATTCAAAACCTTAGTCACCACGCCAAAAACCGTCACCACTCCCAAGAAGATGTCCTGTCAGAAAGAATCGATCGCGTCGTCCTCAACCGCTATCTCGGCGTACCAATCTTCCTGATGGTGATGTACACCATGTTTTTGATTAGCATTAATGTCGGGAGTGCCTTTATTGACTTTTTCGATATTGCCGTGGGTGCTATTTTTGTAGACGGCTTGGCTCAACTTCTGAGCAGTTGGAATTTCCCTCAATGGTTAACTGTAGCCTTAACCGATGGCGTTGGCGGTGGGATTCAAACCGTCGCCACCTTTATCCCGCCGATTGCCTTTATGTTTCTGTGTTTAGCTTTCTTAGAAGACTCCGGCTATATGGCCAGGGCCGCCTTTGTGGTGGATCGGTTAATGCGGGCCATTGGACTGCCGGGTAAAGCCTTTGTGCCGATGTTAGTGGGCTTTGGCTGTAACGTCCCGGCGATTATGGCCGCGCGAACCTTAACTCATCAGCGCGATCGCATCACTACCATTATGATGAACCCCTTTATGTCCTGTGGGGCCCGTCTGCCCGTCTATGCGATTTTCGCTGCTGCCTTTTTTAGTGTGGGTGGTCAAAACATCGTTTTTGCCCTTTATATCACCGGCATTCTCGCCGCGATTTTCACCGGATTACTGCTCAAACGTACCCTCCTCAAAGGCGATATTTCTCCCTTTGTGATGGAGTTACCGCCTTATCACCTCCCACAAATTAAAGGGGTCTTACTTCGCACTTGGGATCGTCTGCAAGCCTTTATCATCAAAGCCGGGAAAGTTATTGTCGTGATGGTTTTGATTCTGGGCTTACTCGACTCGATGGGAACCGATGGCACCTTTGGCAACCAAAACAGCGATAAATCTCTCCTCAGCAGCACCAGCCGCGCCATTACCCCGGCATTTGCCCCGATGGGTATTGAACAAGACAATTGGCCTGCTACCGTGGGGATTTTTACAGGGGTTTTCGCTAAAGAAGCCGTGGTTGGCTCTCTTGATTCTCTCTACGGTCATCTCGCTGCGGCAGGAAGCGAAAGCGAGGCTGAAGAAGCAGAATTTAGCCTAGGAGCGCAACTCCAAGAAGCTTTTGCCACAATTCCGGCAAATTTAGCCGAACTGCCTCAAGCCTTACTCGACCCCCTCGGCATTAATATCGGTGAAACCAGCGATCTCGAAGCCGCCGCCGCCGAACAAGCGGTCACCGTGGGAACCTTTGGGGAGATGGTGAAACGATTTAACGGTAAAGCCGGAGCCTTTGCCTATTTACTCTTTGTTTTGCTGTATTTCCCCTGTTTAGCTGCCACTGCTGCCATTTACCGGGAAACCAACTGGGGCTGGACGATATTCGCCGCTTTGTGGACAACAGGACTCGCTTACTGGATTGCCGTGATGTTTTATCAAGTCGCCACCTTTGTCCAACATCCAGCTTCTTCTCTAGCTTGGATTCTCGGCTTACTGGCGATTATGGGCGGTTTAATCTATAGTATGCACGCGATCGCGCCCCGTCGTCGCGCTCCTTCTATTGCCAACAATCAATCTTTGTAAAAGATCGTGGACTTGTAGGGGCGATCTTTTCCCTGTCCAATAACCAACAACCAATGACCAAGGACAAAAACAATGATTCTCACCGACTTACAAAAATATCTAGCCCGAAAGGAAGTCGCATCTCTGGCTGACTTGTCCCAACACTTCCACACCGATGCCGATTTGTTACGGGATATGTTAGAGATCATGGTACGCAAAGGGCGTGTTGAAAAGCAAATGCTAGAGCGTTGTGACGGCTGTAGCCAATGTCCGCCTGAAACCGTTGAATTTTATCAATGGGCGCAGAATAAGGCGAAATCACAGGTTTTGAGTTGCGATCGCGCCTAGTTTCGGTAAGCCCTTTAGGGCTTGTCAGCCATGAAGGAACAAGCAAATCACTGATGGTTATCAAAACGCTAAGTTATGAGGGATGGGGTCAACTCATCCCTATTTATTGAAATTGAATCCTGCAACCGCAGAATTAACGATAATGTCACCTACAGGCGGGATAACTAGCGATCGCAACGCCGAAATTATCCATCCATCGACTCAGGGCTTGGAGTCACCTCAGCAAAACCTTCGACTCCAATAGCCGTTTCATCCTTGATGGGGAAGAATAGCCACCCCAAACCAATGACCCAGGACAAAGGACAAATGACAAATGACTAACGCGCCAAATAATCCCGTTTCATCTGTTCTAGGGCATCTGTGCGGCGGTCAAATAAACGTTTGAGGGGGCGGGGCTGACAGCGATTGAGGGCATAAGCCGTCATCAGGGGAACCGCAATGGTACTGTCGGTATAACAAACAATAGCACTAGGGAGTTGGTCGGGGTCAACCTTGCCCCAACTCACCGCTTCGGCGGGGGTTGCACCGGATAAACCGCCTGTGTCCGGTCGTGCGTCGGTAAACTGAATAAAGAAGTCGTGACCCCTTTCTTCGAGGCCGAGAACTTCGTGCAGTTGCGGTTGGGTTTGTAGTAAAAAGTTTTTGGGACTGCCCCCTCCAATCATAATGGCAGCGCTTTTACCCTCATTTTCGCGGGAAAGATAGGTTAAGGCGGCGGTTTCGTTGACATCAATCGCCGGATCGAGGACTAATTGCGATCCTTCTAGGGCTAGGGCTGCCACATTCATACCAATGGAACTATCCCCAGGAGAAGAAGTATATACAGGTACGCCGCATTCATACGCCGTCGCGAGGAAACAGTGATTTTCGATACCGAGTTCGGTTTCTACTTTCGAGATATATTTACCGAGGAGGTAGTGAAACTCGGCGGTTCCCATAGTTTTCTGAAATTCGGCGGATTTTAGGGTACGGCGAATAAAAGCGTCGGTTTCGAGTAAGACTTCGTAATCGAAGGTAATGTCATAGATGCGAATGGTATTTTCTTGCCGTAGTTGTGCATCATCGAGAAAGGGACTGTTGGCATATAAACTAAAGCCCAAACCGTGATGCAAATCGTGATAAAGATTTGCCCCCGTACTCACCACCCAGTCAATCATTCCCGCTTGCATAAGTGGCACAAAGCAGCCTTTTCCGAGTCCAGCCGGAGTCATAGCCCCGGCTAAACTCATGCCAACGGTAACATTATCTTGCAGGATTTCTCGTTCGAGGAGTTGACAGCATTCCCGCAGTCGGGCGGCATTGTAAGCGTTGAAATAGCGGTCGATTAAATCGACAACGCTAATATCTGCGGTCATGGGAGAGGGGGCAATTTTGCGAGAGGATTTAACCATTCTGATTAAAATTAGTTGATAATTTTACAGTTTAAAAGGATGTCGTAAAAGTTAGTATATTAAGCTTTCAAAGGTTAGATTGGGTAGAAATTTATTATTTTTATGGCTATTTTAATTTAAAAATACTAAATTCGCCAATTTTCTGCTTTATTCTAATTTTTGAATTGCGATCGCCCTATCCCAAATGCGCTACCCTACGAGGGAACTCGATCTGGTTGTACGCCGTGCCGTCACTGCCCCTAGAAACCCTGAATCGCCTTTTGCGGACGTTACTCCGCCTACCGCCGAATTGGTGGCGTTTGATGGCGCTTTTGATTGTGTTGAGCTTGTTTAATATCGCTTGGTCGCAAGAAACGGGATGGCAGATACAAATAACAGTAAGTCAGACAACCATTTTATTGTTGCTGATTGTCTGGTTGCCTGTATTTCTGCAAGTTTTTGCCTTGGTGGGAGGGGCAATTCGTACTCCTGGGGCTGAGTTTACCAGTCCGGGGATAGAAGATTTATTGCGACAGATTTCCCCAAAAACCAAAGATGAGATTGTGGGGGCTATGAATGTGGTATTAGAGAATGCAGCAACCACTCCAGAAGACCGCAACGAAGCCCTGCAAGCCCATCAAGAGATTAACCAACAATATCGCGCCCCCCTGGATGAAACCGATGCTAAAACCGAGTTAATGCGCTTGGCTGAACGCTATAATCGCTTGATGAGTTTGCCCTCTGGGACGCGGCAGAACTTCTTGCAAGAAGCCGTAGCGGGGGCCATGCGATCGCTGGCGGTAAAAGCCGATATGGAAGATGCTGAAATTAGCGATTATCTGCGATCGCAACATCGGGGTTTACGGTTAGTGGGCTTATCAGCAATAGACAATCTTGCTCATATTGCTTCGTTTGATGGGATTCTCGACGCAATTTCCCATCCGGTTTCCCCCTTTGAACAAGCCAATGCGCTGTCTGCCATGCAACGCCTCATCCCCATGTTAGACCCAACACAACAACAGCGCTTGAAAGAGGTTTTACTTCAGCAACGCAACTATAGCAAAGAAAAGCATCAATGGATTAAACCGGGGAGCGATCGCTGGGAAATGAGCGATCGCTTATTAGCTGAATTAAATTCCGTTTCTCTTTAAAACTTTGCTCAATCAAAGCATTATGACCCAACAAAGAGCCGATTACGATAATCCCTGGAAAGAAGCCCTTTCTCTTTATTTCCAACCCTTTATCGCCTTCTTCTTCCCCATTATTCACGACAACATCAACTGGGAAAGAGGTTATGAATTTCTCGACAACGAATTGCAACAAATCGTCCGAGAAGCCGAAATCGGTTTTCGCGAAGCCGATAAACTCGTCAAAGTGTGGCAAAACAACGGTCAGGAAACCTGGATACTCATACACATCGAAATCCAAAGCCAACCCCAAAGCCAATTTGCCGAACGGATGTACGTCTACAACAATCGCATCTTTGACCGCTACCGTCGTCCCGTGGTCAGCCTTGCCATCTTAGCCGACGAACAAGCCTCTTGGCGACCCCAACAATTCAGTTATGACCTTTGGGGATGTCACGTCTCCCTGGAGTTTCCCACCGTTAAACTGTTGGATTATGACCCTGAAACTCTATCTCAAAACCAAAACGTCTTCGCTCCCATTATCGCCGCACATCTGGAAACCCAAAAAACTCGCCGCAATCCCCAACAACGCTACCAAACTAAACTCAACCTGATCAAAGGATTATATCGACGCGGTTTGAGCCGACAAGATATCCTAGAGTTATTCCGTCTCATTGACTGGATGATGGTGTTACCCGAACGCCAGCAAACTAATTTTCGAGATGAAATCCAACGCTTCGAGGAGGAAAATCGTATGCCTTATGTTACCAGTATTGAACGCTTCGGCATCGCCCGTGGCCGACGTGAGGATATCATTGAAGTGCTTGAGGTGCGCTTTGAGGCAGTTCCAGAGACTATTGTTGAGGCGGTAAATCAAATTAATGATACAGCCCTATTGAAAAGTCTACATCGACAAGCGATTACGATCGCGACTTTAGAGGAGTTTCAGACTTTGTTACCACCACAAGCGGAAAATGAGGAGTCTTCAGAAAGTTAACTTGAGTCATCCAACGCTTCGAGGAGGAAAATCGTATGCCGTATGTTACCAGTATTGAACGCTTCGCCCAAGCTCGTGGAGAATCCCTTGGACGTACCACAGAAGTCCGTGAGAATGTACTAGAAGTGCTTGAGGTGCGCTTTGAGGCAGTTCCAGAGACTATTGTTGAGGTAGTAAATCAAATTGAGGATACAGCTTTGTTGAAAAGTCTTCTGCGACAAGCAATTACGATCGCGACATTAGAGGAGTTTCAAACTTTGTTACCGTCGCTAGAGAATCGCGGCTAAAGCGGTAATGAGACGCTCATTTTCGGCTTCGGTGCGGACAGCGATGCGGAAATAACGATCGCGCAATTCGGGAAAACTCAGACAATCGCGGATCAGAATGCGATCGCGCTCTAAAAGTTGGCGCTGTAGCTCAACACTAGAGGTCTGCGTTTCCACCAGAAGGAAGTTTGCTGCCCCTCGAAAGGGACTTAAACCGGGGATTTGAGTCAGGGAGTCAAAGAGGTGCGATCGCGCTGTTTTGAGCCATTGTCGGGTACGCTGCTGAAACTCAAAGTCATCGAGGACGGCTTGGGCGGCGAGGTCGGCTAAAGTATTGACAGACCAAGGATCGCGCCATTCTTGCCAACGCTGCAAACGGGAGGGGTGGGCGATCGCGTACCCCAAACGCAACCCTGGCAAGCTGTAAAATTTAGTGAGCGATCGCAAAATTACCAGATTTTCTCGTTCGGATACCATCCCCTCCAAACTTTCGGCTTCATCGTCCCCCAGAAAGTCCATAAAGGCTTCATCAATCACAACAAGGTCAAATTTGTCCAAAAGGGGCGTTAACTCGGCTTTTGTCCAGATTTTTCCCGTGGGATTGTGGGGATTGTTCAGCAACAAGCTACTCGCGGCGGGAATATCGAGAAAGCTCGGTAACTCCCACCGAGGCGGCGCGAGGGGTTGCGGGATAATCGTGGCGTTAAAAGTGTTGAGGGCGCGAGTGTAATCCTTAAAAGCCGGGACACAAAGATAAGTAGCGGCAGATTGCGCCAAATCGCGACCAATCCAAGTTAGTAATTCTGCGGCCCCATTCCCCGGTAATATCCACTCTGGCTCTATTTGATGGGCTTGAGCGAGGCGCGATCGCAGGTGGGTGTAGTTCGGGTCAGGATAGCTTGTTAAAGCCTCAATTCCGGCATTGAGGGCGGCTTTGGCGCTGTCGGGGGGGCCGAGGGGGTTGATACTGGCCGAAAAGTCTAAAATGCGATCGGGAGAACACTTAGCCAGGGCTGCGGCCCAGACTAAGTTTCCTCCATGCTGTGGTCGTTTCATCAGCACGAATAAAGCCGATGCTAAGGTGCAACCTTGTCCTTGAACAGTTTCCCGGCGGAAAAAGCGGGGACTCTAGTGGCTTTGATTACCATTTTGTCTCCGGTTTTGGGGTTGCGGCCTTCACGGGCTGCGCGATCGCGACGCTCAAAGCTACCAAACCCCACCAAGGTCACTTTCTCTCCTTCAGATACAGCTTCGACAATGGCTTCTAAAGTAGCAGTTAAGACGGTATCGGCTTGTTTTTTGGTTACATTTGCTTTTTCTGCAACCTTATCAACCAATTCTCCCTTATTCATTCACACTCTCCTTCTTTCATTAATATTCGCAGTTTATCGTCAGCGAACGTTTCCCTTCAAGTTGTTAATAGCATTCATCAGCTAATGTTTTCTGAGAAAAAGTAAAAACAAAACGCTGAGATTGGCTTAGGCTCAAAGTTTCACGCTCATCATTCTAAGGGCAAATTGGCCCTTATGGATCGTCTGAAACCTTAATTTCTTCTAATTTATTCTTAATTTTTAGAAATATAACAAAAATTGCCCCAAAAAAAGAGGGCGCGACACGCCCCCCTTGTTTTCAATTTGACACGGATATCTAACGGCTACGCGGCACCTGAATCCCCTGCTGTTGCAGGATTTGACCCGCATCCTGACCGGGGGTGTAGTTGTAGCCCCAATCCCCGAAGCGGGCGGTATCGTCTAAAATCTGCGGCGTGACCAAGACAATAATTTCTTGGCGTTGGTTGGTGCGGTTTGTGCGGCGGAACAATGCTCCTAGTAGGGGAATATCCCCTAAAATCGGCACTTTGCTGACTGTTGTCCGGTCAGATTCTTGGATAATCCCGGCTAAAATCAGCGTTTGGCCATCGCGCATCCGAATTTCCCCAGACGACAAGCTACGCCGTTGAATCAGCGTCAACGTCCCCGCAGGAGTGCTAATTGTGTTGGTTGGTGCAGAAACAGACGGTGCAACCACTAAGCTTACAAATC
>Ga0207419_1001802_pt1 | contig 15260 bp, 18 predicted proteins | sample ElkSloMetagenome_4_FD_184723 | JGI IMG/M metagenome (GOLD analysis project Ga0207419, IMG submission 184723) | Hot spring microbial communities from Elkhorn Slough, Monterey Bay, USA - MD2A (version 2) | ecosystem: Environmental > Aquatic > Marine > Intertidal zone > Estuary: Microbial mat ...
AATAACCAATAACCAATAACCAATAACCAATAACCAATAACCAATAACCAATAACCAATAACCAATAACCAATAACCAATAACCAATAACCAATAACTATTTTGTAATGCGATTAAGCAGAAGCAAAGAAGACACAATCCCAGCGAAATGAGCCGCAATCGTGTTGGTATTTGCTTGTACAATGAGCAAATCAATTGAGTTGACAAACTCTTTGGGGTCAGAGCCTAAAGCCAACTGAGGACGAGCTAAAGACTTCGCTAAAACAATCCCCACAATCGCTTCTGCGCCAATAATGGTTAACGCCATCCCGATTAAATTTACCAGCAAACCCATACGAATCACTTTAATTGTGTCGGACTTATTCGGACGTAAGCCGGGATTCGTGTTTTTGAGCTTTTTGGCAATTCCGAGATAACGAACCGAAAAATAAATCCCAATGCCCAAGGTAATCAAACCACAAACCGCGCAAAAAATCCCGAAACCACTGCCTTGAGAGCTGGTTACATTGCTTTCGAGTAAGGTGGGACTGGCAAATAAGACCGTAACCGTCGAAATGACCCCTAAAACCAACTGTACCCAAAAACCCACGCGACCCGCCCATTTGATATCATTGGAGGCTCGCTGCACAGCCACAGGGAGAGGAGTTGAGAGTTCGGATTTAACTTTGTCTTTCATGGGGATTGAGATAAGCCGTTCAGATATACAAGATTGTATCGAGCTTCTGGGGGATTTGTTCGGGGGGGTGGCATTGAAATCTCCCGGTTGGCTAAGATGGGGAGGAGGTTAAGACAACTTTGACGCGATCGCGCCCTTCAAAAGTTTTGTAACAGATCGCGAACTTTTTGAGAAAATCAGGAGTCATCTACCCAAGGACTGTACAGGAAACTGTGTTTACAGACATTCCTTTAGCCCTAATCCTGGAGATGATGATGAAATGGATTCAACCCCAAACTTGGCAGCATCATCTGGCGTGTATTACGTCAGCAACGGCGTTAGTGTGCAGTCTGTCGGCTTACAAACACCAAGTCGAACCCCAACCGCAGCCAATCTTACAACAATATTGGCGTGCGATCGCCTCGTCTGATGCTCAAAAAACGGTTAATCTAGATATTAACAGGGCTATCCTGAAACATTCTTCGGGCATTAAGGCTAAAATTGACCAGGGTGATTGAGTCTACGGCGCTTGGCAAGACTTCTTTTCTCAAGCGATTCAACCCATCCAGTATCAGGATGAGGGAAATACTCAGGGTGTCCGCAACATAACAGCCCAAGTTAAGACTTGCCTGCAATCGCAGCGCGGTCAGTCACTAACATTTTAAGGGAATGATCAGGTGCAACTCGATTGATAAGGCCGAATTCTTCATGAAGTTTGGCCAACTCGTCCCGATTTTCCTTTTTAAGCTCAGTCTATATAGAGTAAGAGCAATTCGGGCGTATTTATCTCGAATCAATCTGCTGGAGTCTGATTTTTTTGAAGCTCAATTTACTGTCAGTGACCTTTCAGCCCTATCGGGGGATTGAGTCACTCAAAACAGTCAACTGTGGCTCTCATTCTCGGTGCATCTTCTACCAGAACGCCCTTCTTGCGTTCGCTACTAGGTATCTGGGAAGTTTGATGGGTTACACAATGAAATTTGAAGATATTTATCAGTTTTTCAACAGTCCGCCACCGCTTTACCTCAATAAAGAATTGGCGGTTTGCTATGTTCTCGATGTCTTGCTCAGTGGGGAATCCTACGGAACCAAGCTCATCGAACAGCTAGAAAAAGACTATCCGATGTATCGCTTGTCGGATACGGTGCTGTACGGCGGTTTAAAGTTCCTCGAAGAAGAAGGAACCATTACCGGGTATTGGAAAAAAGTCGAAGGCCGCGGTCGTCCGCGTCGGATGTACAAAGTCCGTCCCGAAGCCCGCCGTCAAGCCGAAGAATTGTCTCGTTTTTGGCGGGAATACATTACGGGGGAGCATAAAGCCATGTAGGGTTGGAGGGGAAGCGAAGATATAGATTATGCCGTTGTTCTGTCGATGAGCTAAAGCCGAAAAACACTTAAAATAAAAATCGAAGTGCGATCGCGTGACTTGCCTGTGAAGTTGCGATCGCGCTTTTGGTATAACTAAACTACACCCTAGTCATTATTTTTTGGTTTTTGATCGGCTTGTGAATATTCCTGTTATTAGTTCGACGTTTTTCTTAACGATCTTGTTAGGGATTGGCTTATTTTTCTTTATTCGGGCTTCATTCAAAGACCGTACCATCCAACAAGCTCTCGCTGCGAAAGTCCCCCAAGACACCCTCTTACCCCAACTGCAAGACTATTTTGACCGTCGGGCTTATCGCATTACCCACTTAGACCCAGAAACCCAAGAAGTCACCTTTGAGGGCTTTGTGCGTCCGAGTTGGTTTCTGGCTATCTTTTTAAGCCTTTTAGCCGCTTGTGGTTGGTTTTGTTTAGCTTTGGTCTTGACTTACATTTACCCGGCTTTAAATCGCGGTTGGCTGGGTCTGAGCTTGCTTTCTCCCCTCGCGGGTTGGTTTTATTGGCAAAACGCGGGACGAGTCGAACAAGTAACGCTGAAAGTTGAAGCAATCGGAGAAACCAGTGTGGTGAAGGTGAAAGCCCATCGCGACGAGTTGATTGCTTTACGACGAGAGTTACCTTTGACGATTATTCCTGAAGGTTAGTTATTGGTCATTGGTCATTGGTCATTGGTCATTGGTCATTGGTCATTGGTCATTGGTTATTGGTCAATGGTCACTAAATAACTGTTGAGGCGATAACTGACGACTGATAACTGAAAAAACCCCTTCACCACAGTCACAGTTGCGGCAGTTGTGACAAGATCGTAGGAGTTGTTATGAGTAATCTGGGTTCATGTCGGAGCATAGTCTTGACTATCCGTTTCAGCATTTGCGGGAAGTACGCGAAGGGCTGTTAAATTTGCACAAAGCTTTGTTAGAGTCCGAAAAAATTGTGTATGAGAAAAAACACGGACGTATTCAGTCGAAGGGGGAGTTTTTCCGCTTGGTTATCGATCATGAGTGGTTTGGCTGGTTGCGACCGATTTCGCAGTTTATTGTTAAAATTGACGAGGCCTTGGGGGGGAAAGAGCCAGCAACCCTTGATGAGGTGAAGGCGTTGCTGAGTGAAGCCGAAACCTTGTTGCATCCGGCAGAATCGGGAACTGAACCCGAACAACGGTATTATAAAGCGATTCAACGAGACCCTAATATTGCGTTGATGCACTCAAAAATTGCCAATGTGCTGAAGTCGGAAAGATAAGTTAGAGGGCGATCGCGCTACGATAAGATTGGCAAAAGGACGCGATCGCCCTGGCGGTTTATTCTTCGAGCAGGTCTTGATATAAAGTCTGCCATAAGTTGTCTAATTGTTCTTCAGGACAGCATTCAATCAAGAGTTCAAACACTTCCCACAGTTTGACTGCGGTTTCCCCCAGGGTGGGACTCATTCCCCACACATCCTGTACCCAATCCTGGGGACGTTCTGAGTCGAAAATGAGCCGTTCTAGGAGTTGTTTGGCTTCGGGTTTGGAAATGGCCATATAAGCTTGGGAGACTTCTGCGATAATCTTGAGTATCCTAGCAAACTTCGCCGCGATCGCCAGAAATTTAGACTTTCCTCTAGCCCCAGACAGAGAAAGGCCAGTTTGCGGTTATCTCTTAAGAGTTAAAAAAATATAATTTTTGCGGATAAATGGCTACAATTGCAGACTTTGTTCTAACCTAAGAGGCTTGCAATCGCGGGGGTTTCGGCGTAATAAGGATATATCAATTTTCATCACCCTGGAATTTTCATGACGTTCAAAAGGTTATTTAGATTATTAAAAGCCAGTTTCCAAGAATGGCAAAAAGACAAAGCTTCTCGTCTGGCTGCGGCGTTAGCGTATTATACGGTTTTCTCATTGTCGCCGCTTTTGGTTTTGGCGATCGCGATCGCGGGGGCTATTTTTGGGGAACAAGCCGCAAAAGGAGAAATCGTTGGACAAATTGAGGGATTAGTCGGACAGCAAGGCGCACAAACAATTCAAACGGCTCTTGAAAATGCCAATCAACCGAATGTTGGCAGTTTTGCTTCGATTATTAGTATCGTTGTTTTACTATTTGGGGCTTCGGGGGTTTTTGTGCAGTTACAAGATGCGATGAATACGATTTGGGGTGTTAAAGAAAAAAGCGATCAAGGGGTTAAAAATCTAATTCGCAAGCGACTTTTATCGTTTTCAATGGTTTTGGTGATTGGCTTTTTGTTGTTAGTTTCTTTGTTGATTAGCGCAATCTTATCGGGGCTGAGTCATTATCTCAGCGACTTGATTCCGGGGTTTGATTTTCTCTGGCAAATTCTTAATTTTGTGGTGTCTTTTGGCATTATTACCGTTTTATTTGCCTTTATTTATAAATATTTACCGGATGTTGATATTCAATGGCGGGATGTTTGGATTGGTGCAGCGATTACCGCCTTGTTATTTACTCTCGGTAAATGGATTTTAGGGATTTATTTAGGACAAGGAAGTTTCGGCTCAACTTACGGTGCAGCCGGATCGTTAGTGGTGCTTTTGGCATGGGTTTACTATTCCGCCCAAATCCTCTTTTTTGGGGCAGAATTTACTCAAGTTTATGCTCAAAGATATGGGTCACAAATCGTCCCGGATCGTCATGCTGTGAGCGCTCCTGAATAAAGTTAGAGGGGAAGTAAAGACTTCCCCCCAGACTTGAGATTACCTTTAAAGTTGAGCTTGCGGCGGGTTTAGGCTTCGACCCAACGACAAAAGAGTTTATTATTTTCATCGCGAACCCAGTAAGCAACTAAATGCTTTTTACTTGGTTTTTGTGGCGGTGGATAAGCGGGAGTTGGCGTAATAGCAGTTGTAGCGATTTTGGTACTCAGTGATAGGGTCATAATTGCCCTCCTTTTTTTTAGGTCATTTGTTATGCAAAGTCAGCTTGATTGCTCGTCTTAACCTTATCTTTACCTAAATTTTAGGGCCATAAGAAGCAAAGACTTGCGATCTGTATCAATTGAAAAAGTTTCTTCACATTTTGATACAATCACGGCGACGGGCTACGGTGGGGCAGTCTACTAATTGTGACCAATCTTTCAACTGAGTTTTAAATCAAAAATGAATCATGGGACGATAAGTTTAGTAATGGCCGGCATTGTGGGGGCGATCGCGACTCCGGCAGAGGCTATCGAATTTTGCCCTCTAGGGTCGGCTTCCCCCGCGGCCTCCTCTCCCCTCGAAATCCCCCTAGAAAGCAGCTTCAACGGGCAGAAACTCACGTTTCAGATCGCAGGCAGCACGGTATTCAGCCCCGCAGAAATCACCGAGGCGATCGCGCCCATTCTGGATAACTACGCTGAATCGGCATTAAGCGAAAATGACTTGCTGACCTTGATTCGCACCGTCAGCGATCGCATCACCTTACTGTATCGCGATCGCGGTTATGCCTTTGCCCGCGCTCGTCCCCAGACGGCAACAATTAACAACCTGGTCAAAATCGAGGTCGAAGAAGGCAGCATTGCAGAGATTCAACTTGAGGGCAGACAGCGTTTAAACTTAAATTATTTGTGCGATCGCCTCGAAATTAGCAATCCCTTTAACTCAGCAGAATTTGAAGATAAACTGCGGTTATTGCGCTTTGACCCCATGTTAGCCGATGTTAACGCCACGTTACTCTTTCAAGCCGATAAAGATCGCGTTTTGCGGGTAGAAGTGCAAGAAAAGCCCTTTTTGAGCGGCCAGGTGAGTTTTGACAATTATGCCTCACCCCGCGTCGGTTCCGAGCGTTTGGGCTTAAACTTGCAAGCCCGGAATCTCACCGGAATCGGGGACGAACTTTTTGCCGCTTATACCCGCACCACCACCGGAGGAGTCAATGAAATCGATCTGCGTTATCGCCTTCCCCTACAAGCTACTAAAGGCAGTTTAGAAGCCCGTTATAGTCCCAGTTGGAGCGAAATCACCCAACCGGAATTTGTGCCTTTGGGGATTCGGGCCAATAAAGAAACATTCGCCCTCACCTATTATCAGCCCTTGGTGCGATCGCCCCAACAAGAATTAACCGTTTCCGTGGGCTTCAGTTACCAAGAAGGCCAGACCTTTTTATTCGAGCAAATTCCCTTTGCCTTTGGCATTGGCCCCGATGCTAACGGGGTGAGTCGCACCAGCGTTGTTTCTTTGGGTCAAGACTACCTCATTCGCCAAAATACCAGTGTTTGGGCAGCGCGATCGCGGTTTAACGTCGGGACAGGCTTATTCAACGCCACCACCAACCCTGACCCCATTCCCGACGGTCATTTTTGGAGTTGGTGGGGTCAACTGCAATACGTCCAACAACTGGGAGACAAGCATTTATTCATTATTGCCGCCGAAACCCAACTCAGCCCCGACACCTTGCTGCCAGCCCATCGTTTCGCGATTGGGGGCGGACAATCCTTGCGGGGCTATCGTGAAAATGCGCGATCGGGGGATAATGGTTTTCGCGTTTCCATCGAAGACCGTATTACCGTCTGGCAAGAAGAAGACCTCGACTCAACCATTCAAATCGCCCCCTTTGTTAACTTTGGCCAAGTTTGGAATACCCCCGGAAACCCCAATCAATTACCCCCTCAAACCTTTTTGGCCGCAGCAGGAATGGGATTCTCTTGGCAGCACTTTTTCGGGATTACGGGTTTGAATCTCCGTTTAGATTATGCCTATCCTTTGATCGAACTGCGCGATCGCGGTCAGAATTTACAAGACCAAAGTTTGTATTTTAGTTTGACCTATCAGTTTTGAACATAATGTTTATCGGGCTAGAAATTATCTTCGCGATCGCCGTTGTCATTTCCCTGCTGTTTTACCTCGCTTGTATCGTCGCCACTCAGCGCTTTTTCGGCCAATCTGACCCCCCCACCCCAGATTACACGCCCCCGGTTTCCATTCTCGTTCCCGTGTGCGGCCTCGACCCAGGGGCAGAGGCCAACTGGTCATCCCTGTGCGAGCAAAACTATGGGCAATACGAAGTGCTATTCGGCGTAAGAGATACGGACGACCCGGCGATTGAGCTACTTCAAGAAATACAGACAAAATATCCCCACACGCGCTTATTTACAGGCTTAAAACCCAGAGGCATCAACCACAAAGACAGCACCCTCAGCTACCTCCTCGAACAAGCCCAACACGATACCCTGATTTTTGTAGACAGTGATATCCGCGTCCATTCCCACTACATCCACACCGTTATTCCCCCCCTCGCCGACGAAAAAACCGGATTAGTCACCTGTGCCTTTATCGGACGCAATCCCCAATCAGTCGGGGCGGCTATGGCAACATTTGGCCGTTGTTTTGACTTTATCCCCAGTGCCTTACTAGCCCGTTGGCTTGATGGCGGCGTAAAATTCGCCGTCGGGGTCACGATGGCCATTCGTCGCGATACCCTCAAAGCCAGTGGCGGCTTACACCTCAGCCGCGTCGGTTCTGATTATAACCTCGGTAAACGAGTCGCCCAAGCGGGTTATCGCGTCGAGTTATCCCGCTACGTCCTCGAATCGGACACCGGACAAGAAACCGTTGCCGATGTTTATCAACGAGAACTACGCTGGGCCCGCACCATTCGCTACAATCGCGGCCCGCAATACTACACCATCGCCCTGTGTTACGGCACGGTTTACAGTTTGCCGCTTTTATTCTTTTCTCATTTTGCACCTTGGGCGATCGCCCTAACCGGACTCACTTGGCTGGTCCGTTATCTCCAAGTTTTTGTCGCTTTAAACCGTCTAGACGCACCCCGCTTGCTTCGTTGGTTATGGGCGCTGCCTTTGCGAGAAATTCTCAGTGTTTGGGTGTGGTTAGTCGGGGCTTATGGCGATCGCATTTACTGGCGGGGGCGTTGGTTGCGCGTTACCGAAGATGGCATTATTTCCCCTTGGAATCTTTGAAACCCTCAAAAGACAGTTAAACCGTTAAATTCTATTGGCAAATCAACAATGAAACTCTATCTTATTCGCCACGGCATTGCCGCCGAACGCGGAACCTATCAAAATGATGATGAACGACCCCTCATTCCCAAGGGCGTAACAAAAACTCAGGCTGTGGCCCGTCGCTGGCAAGAGATTAAAATTAACTTCGATCTAATCTTGACTAGCCCTTTGATTCGGGCCCGACAAACGGCGGAAATTTGGCAAACAGCCGGATTATCTTCGCACATTCAAGAATTTTCGCCCTTAGCCCCCGGTGGAGAGATTCAGCAATGGCTTGAATGGTGCGGCAAAAACCGTTACAGTAGCCTTGCTTTGGTGGGTCATCAACCCGATCTCGGCAACTGGGCCGAAATGCTGATTTGGGGAAGTTGCCAAGACAAGCTGATTCTCAAAAAAGCCGGAATGATCGGCTTGAAGACCCCGGAGGGGCAAATTTCACTCGGTTGCTGCGAAATGTTCTTATTGACTGGACCGAAATGGTTGATCTAGTCTGGTTGGTAAAAACAGCAACGAAACAGTGTTCGGTGGTAAGTTAACTTCAAAATGACTTCTTTCACAACCCATTCTTATTTATGACAGCTTCAGCGTGTGAATATATTCCTGGTTTAGCTAATGTTCCTGCGGCTCAATCCAGTATTAGCTATGTTGATGGCAAAAAAGGAATATTAGAGTATCGTGGCTTTCAAATTGAAGACTTAGCGGCTAAAAGCACCTTCTTGGAAACGACTTATTTATTAATTTGGGGGCAACTTCCGAGCAAGCAACAGTTAGCTGATTTTGAAAACGAGGTGCGCTACCATCGCCGCATTAAGTATCGTATTCGGGACATGATGAAATGTTTCCCCGAAACTGGTCACCCGATGGATGCGCTCCAAACCTCAGCCGCCGCTTTAGGGCTGTTTTACGCCCGTCGCGCCCTAAATGACCCCCAGTATATTCGCGAGGCTGTTGTCCGCTTAATCGCCAAAATTCCGACGATGGTGGCAGCTTTTATGCAGATGCGTAAAGGGAACGATCCGATTCAACCGAATGATGACTTGGATTATGCCACGAACTTTCTGTATATGCTGACCGAACGCATCCCCGAACCCCTGGCGGCTCGGATTTTTGATGTGTGTTTGATGCTTCATGCCGAACATACTATCAATGCTTCGACGTTTTCGGCTATGGTGACGGCTTCGACGATGACCGATCCTTATGCGGTGATTGCTTCGGCGGTGGGAACCCTCGCGGGGCCACTGCATGGGGGCGCAAATGAAGAAGTCATTTTCATGTTACAAGACATTGGCTCCGTGGAAAATGTGCGGCCTTATGTGGAAAATCTGATCGCCAATAAGTCTAAAATTATGGGCTTTGGCCATCGGGTTTACAAGGTGAAAGACCCCCGCGCTACCATTTTACAGGGGTTGGCCGAGCGCTTGTTTGAACAAACGGGCCGCGATGAATATTATGATATTGCCGTCGAGTTAGAGCGAGTGGTGGAAGAAAAACTCGGTAGTAAGGGAATCTATGCGAATGTTGATTTTTATTCGGGCTTGGTGTACCGCAAGCTTGGCATTCCTACGGATTTATTTACGCCGATTTTCGCGATCGCGCGGGTGGCCGGTTGGTTGGCTCATTGGCGCGAACAAATTGGCGAAAATCGCATTTTCCGCCCCACTCAAATTTATACCGGAGGACATAATCACCCGTATATTCCGATGCGAGAGCGCTAAATTACCAAAATTTACCTGAAGGAAGGCGATCGCCTTGGTGGTACTCAAACCAGGGCGCGATCGCGTTTTTTAAGAGTTTTACCAACAATCGCTAATCATTCTCAATTATTTACCTTGTTGCAAATTCTTGGCTTGAACGTCTATCATTGTCAATAAACGAAGTTTTTTGAGAGAACTGCATCAATGCCACCTTACACATCAGCGTCCCTAAAAGCAGAGCTAAACTCTCGCGGCTGGCGGCTCACCCCCCAACGAGAGAAAATCTTACACGTCTTTCAAAACCTGCCTAGAGGCGACCACTTAAGCGCCGAAGAACTCCATCAAGTTCTCGAAGAACGAGGAGAAGCCATTAGCCTTTCGACCATTTACCGTAGTGTCAAACTCATGTCCCGCATGGGCATTCTGCGGGAACTCGAACTCGCTGAAGGTCACAAACACTACGAACTCAATCAGCCTTACCCCCACCACCATCACCATCTTGTCTGTATTCAGTGCAACAAAACCCTAGAATTTAAAAACGACTCGATTCTGAAGCATAGCCTCAAGCAAACCGAGAAAGAGGGCTTTCAACTCATTGATTGCCAACTCACCGTGATGGCCGTATGTCCTGAAGCCGTGCGGATGGGGTGGCCGTCTGCCTTACCGAGTAATTGGGCTTGTACCCGTGTAGTGGCCGAACGGTTGCAAGAAGAAGAAAAGAAAGAAGACAGTTAACCTCGATTAACTCGAGGGTGGGTTCGTCGTGGTGAGTTCAAAACCGAGGGCTTTTTTCTTCATGGTTTGAAAAATATTGTAAAAGCCATTGGCTCTCGAAGGAGTGAGACTGACTTTCAAGCCCGTTTCTTCAATAAAATCAGGGGTAACTTGCAGGATATCGGCGGGGGGTAGATCGTTTAAGCCTTCGATCAGGAAAGCGACCAAGCCTTTCACCAACTGAGCGTCAGAATCCCCCTGATAACGCACTTTGCCGTCTACTAAGTCGGCAGTGATAAAAACTTGTGAGACGCAACCGTTCACCTTGTTTTCGGGGGTTTTGCTGTCTTCGGGCATGGCTTCGAGCTTTTTGGCATACCAGAGCAACTGTTCATAACGTTGCTTGGGATTATCCCGTCGCTTGAAGCGTTCGACGATGCGGTCTAATTTCGGCGGTAGGGCGTTTTGAGCAGATGACATAAGCAATATTTGTCTTTCGTCTTTGGTCATTTGTTGTTGGTTGTGTAGTAAGGGATGAGCGCCCTTTCTTGGTTATTGGTTATTGGTTATTGGTTATTTCCTCCCACTCCTCTCCCTCTTCCCCGTCTTCCCTATCTCCCCCTACTGCCCACTGCCCACTGCCCACTGCCCAACACAGTGATGAGGCGATAACTGAAGAAAGCGGAGAGGGTGGGATTCGAACCCACGGAACCTCTCGGTTCATTCGATTTCAAGTCGAACGCGATCGACCACTCTGCCACCTCTCCAGAGTTTCTATGATAACAAGTTCTCGGCCAAAGCCAACCCCTAAGCCTCGATTTCGCGATCGGATTCGGATATTGCCAGGGAGGGAGCAGCGCGGTATAAATCTCTCTCGGAAACCAGGTCTCCGGCTTCGTCGAGCCAAACGAGCTTGATGTCGATCGCGCGGTCGGCTTCGAGGGTGATGAGGGTAAAGTTGCGGAGGGTGGCGGCGCGATCGCGCACAATACGCGGAACGGCGGCGGCATTGAGGTACACGGTTCCCCAATCATCGGTGACAACGACGGTTCGCTCTACGATTTTGGTGTGGCGGAGGCGGTGGTGCATGTGGCCAAAGACCACCAAGGGAATATGTTTACCAAGGGAACGCACTTGCGCGATCGCGGCTTGAAAATCCGGGTCGCCAAAATCGCCGCCAATCGGGTTCCAATCGCGACCACAGGGGTCTTCAGGGCGATCGCCTAAGCCATAGGGGCCGTTGTGACCGAGAAAAATAATGTTGTGGTGGGGGGTGGCTTGGGCAGCGGCCACGATCCGTTCGGTGGATTCGCTAAAACTGGTAACGCCGTAGCGATCGCGATAAAAGTCTTCGTTTTTCCACACCGGGCCGCCCCAACTAAAAGGACGACTCCCCACGACAGACAAGCCCAAGTCGGCAAACTGGCGCTGACTGTAGCCGACATGGGCTTGGTTGAGTAAGGTTAGCTGCTCTTGTACCCGGTCTTCGACTTCGCGGTTGTAGGGGCATTTTTGGCGACCCCAAGCCGAGGCGGTGTACCAAGCATCATGATTTCCTAGAATTGCCGCATAAGGCATTTTAAGCTGGGCCAGTTGCCGCACTACGGTCACGGCTTCATTACCAAAATCGCCCACAAACAACGCTAAATCAACTTTGAGTTGTTTCAGGGCGATATGATCTGCGGTCTCCCATTGATCGTGAATGTCGCCGATCGCGGCAATTTTTATCCTAGTCATCTTAAAAGTTTTTGATCGTTAATCTCTTTAACCAGGATATCGATTTTTCGCTCAAGACAGGACTTGAATCCCGTCAAATTGACGAGCATGACGGCGCAGCGATCGCATGGCTTGGCTTTGTAATTTGCGGGCTTGAGGGTAGCTCATGCCTAAATGACTGCCAACGGCTCTCACGCTCATTTTCTGCCCGGTTTTGAAGCCAAATCGCAGCATAATAAATTCTCGCTGGCGATCGGGTAAGCATTGTAAAAGATTGTTGACCCGCGATTGCAGTTCTTGTTCGACGGCAAAATGATCCGGCGAATAAGAATCATCTGCGAGTACGTCAGCGAGTTCGGTTTGTTCGTCGCTGAGTTTGCGATTGAGACTGCTCAACTGGGTGCGCCGCAAGGCTTGGCGAATTGAGCGCAGTTTAGGCAGTTTGAGATCGAGCATTTCGGCGATTTCGGCTTCGGTGGGCGATCTGCCCAGTTCAATCGACAACTGCCGCGTGGCTTGCTTGATTTTGTGCAGATATTCGTTCATGTGGATCGGTAAGCGAATCGTGCGACTGCGTTCGGCGATCGCGCGGGTAATCGCTTGTCGAATCCACCAATACGAATACGTCGAAAATTTATAACCTCTAGACGGGTCGAATTTTTCGATACTGCGAATTAAGCCTAAACTGCCTTCTTGAATCAAATCTAGGAACGATAAGCCCCGTTTTTGATATTTCTTGGCAATCGAAACCACTAATCGTAAATTGGCTTCGACCATTTTTTGTTTGGCTTCTTGGCCGGTCTTGACGATCTCTTTTTCTTCGGGGGTGAGTTGACTTTTTTCTAATAGGGGTAACATCGCCTGCACTTGGTTGGCGAGTTCGATTTCTTGTTCGGGACGCAGTAAGGGAATGCGACCGATGGCTTGGAGATAAGCTTGAACTGTTGCTGACATGGGTTAGAGAAAACTACGAAGCGTCTGGGCGTTATTTTGATGAATTTCAGCGCGTTGGTTTAAAAACGAAGAAATTACATCGTTATTTTGCGTTTCCGGTAAAGACAAAACGCCAAAAAGATGATGAGCTACCATCTTATGGCCTTCGACTAAACTGGCGATCGCTTCAGAACTAGATTGGCGTTCCGTTACCTCTGGCACGAAACTCGGACGAGTGATTTCGGGTTCTGAGGTTCCTGGAGTCACTAATGTATAAATTCGCTCGGCGATCGCATTGGTGGCATGACTTAAATCTTCCTGCTGATGTTGCAGTTCTTTTTGAACCGACGAAGATAGCTCATCAGATTGTTGCTCCTGGCTATGCTCTATTTGATGCTGCAAGGTATAAGTATCTGCCAAAATTTGCGATAGTCCTATAGCTAAACTATCATAATCTTGCGTTTTTGGATAGGTGGTGTCGGTTTCAGGGGTCGAGATGCGATTTATTTCCATTTCCATCTTTGATGCTCCTTTTTTATAATGTTTTTTATGTTCTTATTGGCAAGGATACAGCAGTCAGATCATTGAGTTATCATCACTGTTTTATCCCTCTAGCTTGATATTTTTTGAGTTTATTTTTAGATAAAAGATTCGCTAAACTGCTGTCCCACTTTTAATATTAACTTAACCTTAATTCTCCCTGAATCTTTCGACAGACAGAAATACTAATTTCTAATTTACAAGCCATAATTTATAACCCTAAAACTAATCTCCCCTCAGCAACTACTAATAACTCATAACCCATCACCCGGAACTCATTGGAAAATATGCCCCTAGATTACTGTTAATTGCTCAAAACCCGAATTTTTGGGTAGGGATTGCCGCTTCCCGTTTGTGACCAAAAGCGACTAAACTAGAGCCAAGAAAGAGTTGGCGAGGTGGTTGCAGATTGTGGCGCACAGCGCGACCCAATCTGAGGAAAGTCTGGACTCCCGAAAGACCAAACTTGCTGGGTAACGCCCAGTGTGGGTGACCGCGAGGAGAGTGCCACAGAAACATACCGCCGATGGCTAGAATCAAATATTTTGGCACAGGTAAGGGTGCAAAGGTGCGGTAAGAGCGCACCAGCAGTATCGAGAGGTACTGGCTTGGTAAACCCCGGTTGGGAGCAAGGTCGGAGGGGCTATGGTTGGTCTTTTTCCAGCCCCGCTTTTTGGAGTACCGCTAGAGGTGTTTGGTAACAAACATCCCAGATAGATAACCGCCCTCTAGAATTTCTAGAGAACAGAATCCAGCTTATGTCCAACTCTTTCTTTTATTAGTTACGGTTGAAATAAACTATGCTACAAGACCCCAGGCGACACAAACAACTCCAACGCCTGTTAGAAAAATTGGGTTTGACTGAAACGAAATCAGTTAATTTTGAATTACTCGATCTCGCGCTCACTCATGCCAGCGCGGATTCGGAAAATAATTATGAGAAATTGGAGTTTGTCGGGGATGCAGTGGTGCGTTTAGTCGCGGCGGAAGTGTTACTCGAAACCTATCCCCAAGCCCCTGTCGGAGAATATGCGGCGGTGCGATCGGTGTTGGTGAGCGATCGCGTTTTAGCCGATTTTGCCCGTGGTTTTGGTCTCGAAAAATACCTTTTACTCGCGCCGAGTGCCGCAGGAGATAAAGCGGGGAAATCTTCGCGCTTAGCCGATACCTTTGAAGCAATTTTGGGGGCGCTTTATCTCAGTACCCACAACATGAGTTTAATTCGTCCTTGGCTCGATGGTTTACTACAAGATAGTGCCGAACCCGTCCGCCAAGACCCGGCTTTTCAAAATTATAAAGATGCTCTGCAAGAATGGACACAAGCGGTTCATAAAAAATTACCCCAATATCGCGTTGAAGAAGTTAAAAATGTCCACGGTTCTCCCCATCGCTTTGCGGCCCAGGTGTGGTTAGGGGAAGAATGTTTAGGAGAAGGCACAGGACGCTCGAAAAAAGCCGCCGAACAAGCCGCAGCAAAAGAGGCGTTTTTGAAGTCTCGGCAGTAGGTTTTTTCAGTTATCAATTTTTTGGGCAGTGGGCAGTGGGCAGTAGGTTTGTAGGGGCGGGGTTTCCCCGCCCAATAGGGGGAGGAGGGGGAAGAAATTAGCAACAACCAACAACCAACAACCAACAACCAACAACCAACAACCAACAACCAACAACCAACAACCAACAACCAACAACCAA
>Ga0207419_1001803_pt1 | contig 15253 bp, 11 predicted proteins | sample ElkSloMetagenome_4_FD_184723 | JGI IMG/M metagenome (GOLD analysis project Ga0207419, IMG submission 184723) | Hot spring microbial communities from Elkhorn Slough, Monterey Bay, USA - MD2A (version 2) | ecosystem: Environmental > Aquatic > Marine > Intertidal zone > Estuary: Microbial mat ...
CGCGCCGTCGGTCATCAATACGATAATCTTGCGTGTCTCACCGTCGCTGTAGGGGGCGGGCCTATTACGGAACGAGCCGTCAAGTTGGCCGGCGTCCGCGAGGAGGTCGAAAGCGGGCTGCATGGTTGGATCAAGCGCAGCAAGCCCCCATTTCATGGCATAATGGGTACCCGTGCCATCGTGCATCCGGATCCCGTCGCCAGGCACGCCGATGCCTTTGATGAAAGCTTCAACATCCGCCAAGTCCTTGATCCCATAGCGTATTGATGAACGGTCGTGTGGGCACCAGCCCCAGTCCATGACAGAAGCGTCGATCGCCCAGTTCATGAAAAGTGGGACCTGAGGCCGGAAGTCTCCCGGAGGTCCGGACGTGGTCCAGTCCGCCGCGGCGAATTCGACGCAAGATGATTCATTGGGGAACGGATCGCCGTTGATGTCCAAGGCCGGATAGCGGACACCATTGATATAGTTGAAAACCACGCGACCGGGGTTGGTCGATCCCGCATATGGCACGATGTTCAGAGATACCTGTTCATCATACTTGGGATCGAGCACCTTGGCGGCGAAGGCGATGGCCGCGTCCTGCATGTCACCGAACTTGCCGTCCGACCCGGAACCGCCGTAGCGCATCGAGCCGGAGATATCGAGAACGAGCGAGATCTCTACCTTGCCGATGCCTTCGGTCGCCGCCGATACGGCAGGCGCCTGAAGCGTATCAATCCCGATGAGACGCAGGTAGAACGTATTGACATCGACGGCCGAGTTGACCCGGACCGATCGCGTGTTTCCCGTATCCGTCACGATGGGCGTCCCGACGATCTTGTCCTCGAGCCCCTGACTGCGGAAAAAGTCCACCACCACGTCTTCGCTGTCGAGCGTCTGATCGAGTTCGGCGGCGGCCAGAACGGCGCGGTCGGACACGCTTTGCAATTGGGCGCGCTCGGATTCGAAGCGCATGAAGTCGACGGCCATACCCGCGACCACCAGCATCACGGTGAACAACACCAGGGTGAAGATGATGATTCCACCTTCCTCATCGCGCGCGAATCTTGCGAGCAGCGACCGGAAGGCTGCGGCTTTGTGATGGCGGTCGTTCATGTGCATGCTCCTCGCATCGGGGAACGTTAATAAAGTACTAAGACAGATTTCAAACAATCGCGGCAAGAATACGTCAACACCTGACGTTTGGAACTGTATGTTTGCATCAGAGGTACCTAATCGCTCAACTTAACGTCAAGTCACCACAAAAAGCGAAACATTTTTTGTTCACTCGGTAAATTGTCTGTAATATCGCAACAGTGTTTGGCGAATGAAAACAGGCATTTCCACGATTGCAGCATTATGGCGAATCGGATCGCTGCTTGCGCTCGGGCGGGTCAAGCCTTCGCATCCGGATGCCTTCTTGTCCATCGAGGGGCGAATTCCGAAGCCCCGGTGCGCAGGTCGTGCACAGAGTAGCGGCTATCGTGTGATCCGTCGAATTCGCGACACCCTTTGTCGAAAAGGGGATATGCAGCGCGGCGATTGCGTTGCTAGTGTCCGGGTCGGGCAGGCAGGGGTTTCGCCATGGGGTACTCGGGGTTTCGGGTCATCAAGGAAGGTTTTTTCGGACAGCGGGGCTGGAAACCCGTCTGGCGCGATCCCGAACCGAAGGATGAATACGATGCGGTGATCATCGGTGGCGGCGGGCATGGGCTTGCCACGGCCTACTACCTGGCCAAAGAGCACGGGATGACCAACATCGCCGTGTTGGAAAAGGGGTACGTGGGCGGCGGTAACGTGGGCCGGAACACCACGATCGTGCGCGCGAATTATTTTCTGCCCGGAAACTCCGAATTCTATTCCCATTCGCTGAAGCTGTGGGAGACGATGGAGCAGGACCTCAACTACAATGTCATGCATTCCCAGCGGGGCCTGATCAACCTGTTCCATTCCGACGGGCAGCGCGATGCCTTTGCCCGGCGCGGCAATGCGATGATCAACCAGGGCGACGATGCGGTGCTTCTCGACCGTGACGGGGTGCGCGCCTATCTTCCCTATCTCGATTTCGACAATGTCCGCTTTCCCATCTACGGCGGGTTGCTGCACCCACGCGGCGGAACCGCAAGGCACGACGCGGTCGCCTGGGGCTACGCGCGGGGGGCCGACCAGAGGGGCGTCGACATCATCCAGAACTGCGAGGTCACGGGCATCGATATCGAGGGCGGTGCTGTCAGAGGCGTGCAGACGACGCGCGGTGCGATCCGCGCCAAGAAGGTGGGCATCGTCGTGGCGGGACGCTCGGGGCAGGTCGCGGCGATGGCGGGCATGCGTCTGCCCATCGAAAGCCATGTGCTGCAGGCCTTTGTCACCGAGGGGCTGAAACCGGTGATCGACCATGTCGTCAGTTTCGGCATGGGCCACTTTTATATCAGCCAGTCCGACAAGGGCGGCCTCGTCTTCGGTGGTGATATCGACTTTTACGCGTCCTATGCGGCCCGTGGGAACCTGCCGATGAAAGAGCACGTCATGGATGCGGCGATGACGCTGATGCCGGTGATCGGCAAGGCGCGGGTCCTGCGGTCATGGGGTGGGATCATGGATATGACGCCCGACGGGTCGCCCATCATCGACAAGACCGATACCGAGGGCCTCTTCATCGATTGCGGCTGGTGTTATGGCGGCTTCAAGGCGGTCCCGGGATCGGGCTTCAGTTTCGCCCACCTCATGGCGACGGGACACCATCATGAACCGGCAGCGAAATTCCGGCTGGACCGCTTCCGGACCGGGGTGGGCCTGATGGATGAAGAGGGCACGGGGTCGCAGCATAACCTGCACTAGTGGCCACCCCGGGATCGTGAGTATTTTTGGCAAGATGATGAGACAGCGATGCGCATAGACTGCCCCAACTGCGGCGAGAGGGATCGACGCGAATTCTATTATCAGGGCGATGCGCTGGTGCTGGACCGCCCTGCCGAGGATGCGGGGGCAGAGGCCTGGGATGACTATCTGCACAATCGCGCCAATCCCGCCGGCGTAACCCGCGAGCTTTGGTGCCACGAGGCCGGGTGCCGTGCCTGGGTGGTGGTCGAGCGCAATACAGTGACACACGAGATGGTCGCGACCACACTGGCTGAAAAGGTGAAGGCATGAGGTTGCACGCCCCCGATCAGACGGTGACTTTCACCTTCGACGGTCAGCCGGTGAAGGGCGTTCCGGGCGAGCCGGTGGCGGCCGCGCTTCTTGCCGCTGGCGTGAAACTGGTCGCACGGTCGTTCAAGTATCACCGCCCGCGCGGGATCATGTCGGCGGGCTCGGAGGAACAGAATGCGCTGGTGACCGTGGGCCGCGGTGCTGCGCAGGATCCCAACGTGCGGGCGACCACGCTGGAGGTATCCGAGGGACTTGAAGTCTTCAGCCAGAATGCATGGCCGTCGCTGAAATACGATATGATGGCGGTGAACGACCTGATGTCGCCGTTTCTCGCCGCGGGGTTCTACTACAAGACCTTCATGTGGCCGCGCAGCTTTTGGGAAAAGCTCTACGAGCCGGTCATCCGCCGCGCGGCAGGGCTCGGGGCGCTATCCGGCGAGACAAATCGGGACAGCTACGAAAAGGCCTTTGCCTTTTGCGATGTGCTCGTGATCGGGGCGGGGCCAGCGGGGCTGATGGCCGCGCTGACGGCCGCGCGCGCGGGGGCCGATGTCATCCTTGCCGATGAGGACACCGCGATGGGCGGGCGGCTGCTGCGGGAGCGTGAGGAGGTCGATGGCAAGCCCGCGGCAGAGTGGGTGCGTGAGGTGCTGGCCGAATGCGCGGCCATGCCGAATGTCCGCCTGATGACCCGCACGACGGTGACAGGCGCCTACGATCAGGGAACCTATGGCGCGCTGGAACGCATCGCCGGGCCGCGCGAAGCCGGCAAGCCGCTCGCGTGTTTCTGGCGGATCGTCGCGAAACGCGCGGTTCTCTGTGCCGGCGCGCTGGAACGCCCCATCGCCTTCCCCGACAATGATCGGCCCGGGATCATGCTGGCCTCGGCGGTGCGCTCTTACGTCAACCGCTGGGGCGTTGCGCCCGGCAAGGCTGTGGCTGTCTTCGGCAATAACGACGACGCGCACCGGACCGCGCGCGATTTGGCCGCGGCGGGCGTCAAGGTGGCGGGGGTGATCGACAGCCGGGAAGGGGCCGATGTCACCGGGGAGTTCCCGGTCCATACGGGCGCGCAGGTTGTCGCCACGAAAGGCCGCCATGCTCTGGAGAGCATCACGATCAAAGAGGGCAGCCGCATCAAAGTGATCCGCTGCGATTGCCTCGCGGTTTCGGGGGGATGGAACCCGACGGTGCATTTGACATGCCACATGAACGGGCGGCCGACGTGGAACGCAAAGATTGCGTCTTTCGTGCCGACACCGGACAGTATTCCGGGGCTGATGACGGCCGGAGCCTGCAACGGTGTTTTCAGCACGGCGGGCTGTCTGGAGGACGGGGCGCGGGCCGGGGCCTCGGTTGCGTCCGATCTCGGTCTTTCCGCCCGCAAGGACCTGCCCGCCGCCGATGATACGCCCTATGCCATCACCCCGCTGTGGTCGGTCGAGGGCAAGGGCCGAAAGTGGATCGACTTCCAGAACGATGTCCACGTGAAGGATATCAAGCTGGCTGCGCAGGAAAACTTTCGCTCGGTCGAGCATATGAAGCGCTATACCACGCAAGGCATGGCCCCCGATCAGGGCAAGTCGTCGAATGTGGTGGCGCTTGCGGTTTTGGCTGATGCGACGGGGCGCGGAATCCCGGAGACGGGCACTACGACGTTTCGCCCCCCCTATATCCCGGTGCCGATCGCGGCGATGGGTGCGGGCAGCCAGGGAAAGGGTTTTGCACCGGAACGCTTCACGACATCTCATGGTGCAAGCGTGGACCGTGGTGCGCCGATGATCGAGGCCGGTCTGTGGTATCGCCCCGGCTATTTTCCCAAAGAAGGCGAGAGCCACTGGCGGCAGTCGTGTGACCGTGAAGTGGGCTATGTCCGCAATGCGGTCGGGGTCTGTGATGTCTCGACACTGGGCAAGATCGATATCCAGGGGCCGGATGCGGCGGCGCTGCTGGATTTCGTCTATACCAACACGTTCTCGACCCTCAAGGTCGGCCGTGTACGCTACGGGCTGATGCTGCGTGAGGACGGGCACGTCATGGATGACGGGACAACCGCGCGGCTTGGTGAACATCATTTCGTCATGACCACGACGACCGCGGCGGCAGGTCAGGTGATGCGGCACCTGGAATTCGTGTTGCAGGCGATCCGGCCCGATCTCGATGCGCAGGTGATTTCGGTCACCGAGGCGTGGGCGCAGTTCGCGGTCGCGGGTCCGAAGTCGCGCGACCTGCTGAACACTGTTTTGGACGCGCCGATCGACGCCGATACCTGGCCGTTCATGGCCTGTGGGCCGGTGAAGGTCGGTGGTGTCGCGGGACGGCTGTTCCGGATCTCGTTCTCGGGAGAGCACGCCTACGAGATCGCGGTGCCGTCGCGCTATGGCGAAAGCCTTTTCCGGCAACTGGTCGCACAGGCCGAGGTCATCGGCGGGGGGGCCTATGGCATGGAGGCGCTCAACGTTCTTCGGATCGAGAAGGGCTTTATCACCCACGCCGAAATACACGGCCGTACCACGGCATTCGATATCGGTATGGCGCGCATGGTGAGTGCAAAGAAGGACTGCATCGGCAAGGCCGCCGCGGCCCGACCGGGGCTGGTGGGGGACGACCGCCAGCAGTTGGTCGGGCTGAAGGCCAAGGGGGCGGAACATGCGTTGAGTGCGGGCGCGCACCTTTTCGATCGGGGGGCCAGCCATTCGAGGGTGAATAGCAAGGGCTATACGACCTCGGTTTGCTATTCACCGACGTTGGGCACCCATCTGGCGCTGGGCTTTCTCGAGAACGGGCGCGCGCGCCATGGCGAGATGATCGTGATGCGCGATCACCTGCGTGACATCACCGAAGAGGTCGAGGTCTGCGACCCTGTTTTCTTCGATCCCGAAGGAGGGCGCGCCCGTGGCTAGTCTGATTGCTCTGACGCCTGCGCAGGGGCTTTTGCCCTTGACGGTTGGCGATGTGACGGTGGCCGAAGTCGCAGCGGGTTCATTGACGTCCGTTGCGCCCTTCAAGGGACAGAAGACTGCCGTTTCCCATGCCCTGAAGGATCAGGTCGGCGCGGGCTTGCCGGCGATGGGTCGGCGTACGGGTGCGGTGACGTGGTTTGGACATGGTGTCTGGATGGTTGCGGGCGCTGTTTCACCCAAGGGTGCGGCCGTCACCGACCAGTCCGACGCCTGGGTGGTCGTCGAGGTCCAAGGGGCGGGCGCCGAGGACGTGCTGGCGCGCCTCGTGCCGGTCGACCTGCGGGCATCGGTCTTCAAGAAAAACCATGTCGCCAAGACGATGCTTGCCCATATGTCAGTCACCATCATCCGTACCGGCCCGGACCGGTTCGAGATCATGGCGATGCGGTCGATGGCGCGGACGCTGGTCCATGATCTGGAAACCGCCATGAGGGGCGTCGCCGCGAGAGGCTGACTTCCCATTGTCGCGTGAATCACGGATACTCCGGAAATGAGCCTGCCGCCCGGATTCCTCGACGAGTTGCGCAACCGCCTGTCCCTTGGGCAGGTCGTCGGTCGCAAGGTCATGTGGGACCAGCGCAAGTCCAATCAGGGCAAGGGCGATCTGTGGGCTCCGTGCCCGTTTCATCAGGAAAAGACGGCCAGCTTTCACGTCGATGACCGCAAGGGGTATTATTATTGCTTTGGCTGCCACGCCAAGGGTGATGCCATCACCTTCGTCCGCGAGACCGAGAACGTCGACTTCATGGAGGCTGTGAAGATACTCGCGACCGAAGCCGGCATGCCCGTGCCCGAACGTGACCCGCAGGCGCAGGAAAAGGCCGACAGGCGGCAGCAGTTGGTCGATGTGATGGAGCAGGCGGTCAAATGGCACCGGATGCAGTTGCAGACAGCCGCGGCAGGCGAAGCGCGCGACTATCTTGCAGGCCGGGGCCTTTCGCCAGAAGCGCAGGACCGGTGGGAAATCGGCTTTGCGCCTGCAAATGGCGGGGTTTTCGCCCATCTGACAGGCAAGGGTGTCGCGGCGCAGCAGGTGATTGACGCAGGCCTCGCCGCCGAGAGCGACCGCGGCGGTGCCCCCTATGACCGGTTTCGCGGACGCATCATGTTCCCCATCCGCGATGCGCGGGGCCGTGCCATCGGTTTCGGTGGCCGAGCGATGGATCCCAATCATCCGGCAAAATACTACAACTCGCCCGAGACCGCGCTTTTCGACAAGGGCCGCAGCCTTTTCAATCACGGCCCCGCCCGTGAGGCGGCGGGCAAGGGGCAGCCGCTGATCGTTGCCGAAGGCTACATGGACGTCATTGCTCTCGCTCAGGCGGGTTTCGGCGCGACGGTGGCCCCGCTTGGAACCGCGATCACCGAAGATCAGTTGCAGCTGTTGTGGCGGATGACGGATGAACCGGTCATCGCACTTGATGGTGACACGGCAGGCCTGCGGGCGGCGATGCGGGTGATTGATATCGCGCTGCCGCTGCTGGAGGCCGGAAAATCGTTGCGATTTGCGTTGATGCCCGAAGGGCTCGACCCCGATGATGTTCTCAGGGCGCGTGGTGCCGGTGCGATGCAAAAGCTGATCGACGGTGCGATCCCGATGGTGCAGCTGCTTTGGCAGCGCGAGATCGAGGGCAAGGTGTTCGACAGTCCCGAACGCAAGGCCGCCCTCGACAAGGCGTTACGTGACAAGATCCAGCTGATCCGCGACCCCGCGATCCGGAACCACTATGGCCAGGCGATCAAGGATCTGCGCTGGGCGCTCTTCAGCACACGCAACGCGCCGGCCAGAAAGGGAAACAAGCGACAGCCGTGGTCCGCTGTCCGTGACCCGTGGAAGCGTGAGATCAGCCCGGTCGCCGCCGCGCGCAGTTCTGCTCTGGCCGTGGGTGCGGCGGACGAGGACCATCTGCACGAAGCGGTCATCCTGGCGGCGATGATCACCGCGCCGACGGTGGCGCCCGCGTTCGAAACGGAACTGGAACGTCTCGACAGCCGCGATCCTGCGCATCGGGCTTTACAGGGAGCCATCCTGCGTCATCTGGGGGCCGAGGACCTGCGTTTGGCTGTCGCCCGCGAATGTGGCGAAGACGCCCTTGAAAAGCTCTTTGCGCAAAACCATCTCTCCATCAACCCGGTGTTCCGGCAAGTTGGTAACGATGAGATGGCACGGCTTTGCCTTGCCGAAGAATTTGCGAAACTATCCGCCCGCCGCGGGCATCGGCGCGAGATCGAAGACGCTGTTCAGGATCTCGGCGGTGTTGCCGATGAGGGGCTGACATGGCGGCTTGCGCGTGCAAGCGAGGCCATCAACAGTGCCGGCAGGACAAACACGGAAGACAAGGTCGATTATACGATTGGCGCGAACGGGGCACGGATCAGGAAAGGCGAGCAATCCGCATTCGACGATCTTTTGCAGAAGATCGACTTTGCCAAGGGGCGCAAGGGTTCTACCTGAGCAGATAAGAGACACATCGGAAAAGCTGAGGGCATCGCCTTGCGAATCAGCCCGAGGCAGGTTTGATTCGCATAAGGTCGAATCATGCGAATCAGTTTCGACCAGATCGTTTTGAAAGGCATTTTGCATGGCTGCAAAAGACACCGAAGATCGTAAAGAAGATGTACAGGATGGCGATATCAGTCTTGATATGAGCCAGACCGCGGTCAAGAAGATGATCGCGGACGCGCGTGAGCGTGGCTACATCACTTACGACCAATTGAACGCAGTCCTGCCCCCAGATCAGGTTTCTTCGGACCAGATCGAGGACGTGATGTCGATGCTCTCGGAAATGGGCATCCAGGTTACCGAAGAAGAAGAGAGCGAAGAGACGGAAGAGAACCAGTCGAACACCGCCGTTGCTACGGTCGGTGGGTCGCGCGATGTGGCGGTCGGTTCGGGCGAAAGCGAAAAGCTGGACCGTACCGATGACCCGGTCAGGATGTACCTGCGCGAGATGGGCTCTGTCGAATTGCTGTCGCGTGAAGGCGAGATCGCGATCGCCAAACGGATCGAGGCCGGTCGCAACACCATGATTCTGGGCCTTTGCGAAAGCCCGCTGACCTTTCAGGCCATCACCATCTGGCGCGACGAATTGCTGAACGAGGACATCCTTCTGCGCGATGTCATCGATCTCGAGACGACCTTCGGCAACCAGTTGGGTGACGAAGACGATGTGACCGAAGAGGTTGTCGCCTCTCCCGAAGCCGCGAAAACCGAGCGCAAGGAAGAGACCGAAGAACTGGACGCCGATGGCAATCCGATCGCCAAGGACGATGACGATGACGACGAAGACCAGGCGAACATGTCGCTTGCGGCGATGGAAAACGCGCTCAAGCCCCGGGTTCTGGAAACGCTCGAACTGATCGCGCGCGATTTCTCGCTCTTGTCCGATATGCAGGATGCGCGGATGTCCGCGACGCTGAACGAGGATTCATCGTTTTCGGAGAAGGACGAGAAGAAATACCAGAAGCTGCGGTCCGAGATCGTGGAACTGGTGAACTCGCTTCATCTGCATAACAACCGGATCGAGGCGTTGATCGACCAGCTCTATGGCATCAACCGCAGGATCATGTCGATCGACAGCGCGATGGTAAAGCTGGCCGACCAGGCCCGCATCAACCGGCGCGAGTTCATCGAAGCCTATCGCGGCCGCGAACTGGACCCGAACTGGCTGGAAGAAATGTCCGAAAAGTCGGGGCGTGGTTGGCAGATGCTGATCGAACGCTCGACGCCGAAGATCGAAGAACTTCGCGGGGACATGGCGCAGGTGGGCCAATACGTCGGCGTCGATATCACCGAATTCCGCCGCATCGTGCAGCAGGTCCAGAAGGGCGAGAAAGAGGCGCGTCAGGCCAAGAAGGAAATGGTCGAAGCGAACCTGCGTCTCGTGATTTCGATTGCGAAGAAATACACCAACCGCGGCTTGCAATTCCTTGATCTCATTCAGGAAGGCAACATCGGCCTGATGAAGGCCGTGGACAAGTTCGAATATCGACGTGGTTACAAGTTCTCGACCTATGCGACATGGTGGATCCGGCAGGCCATCACGCGGTCGATCGCTGATCAGGCGCGCACCATCCGTATTCCGGTCCATATGATCGAGACGATCAACAAGCTGGTCCGCACCGGCCGTCAGATGCTGCATGAAATCGGCCGCGAACCGACGCCCGAGGAATTGGCGGAAAAGCTGCAGATGCCTTTGGAAAAGGTTCGCAAGGTGATGAAGATCGCCAAGGAACCGATTTCGCTGGAAACGCCGATTGGCGACGAGGAAGACAGCCAGCTTGGCGACTTCATCGAGGACAAGAACGCGATCCTGCCGCTGGATTCCGCCATTCAGGAAAACCTGAAGGAAACCACCACCCGTGTGCTGGCGTCACTTACCCCGCGTGAGGAACGTGTACTGCGGATGCGGTTCGGCATCGGCATGAACACCGATCACACGCTGGAAGAAGTCGGCCAGCAGTTCAGTGTGACCCGCGAACGTATCCGCCAGATCGAGGCCAAGGCGCTGCGCAAGCTCAAGCACCCAAGCCGGAGCCGCAAGCTGCGGTCATTCCTGGACCAGTAGGACTGGCCATGGCGTGGTTTTCCAAACTGTTCGGTGGTGGCGACGGGGCGCAAACGCAAGCGCCCCGGCAGGAAATCCACAAGGATTTCGCCATCACGCCGCAGCCCCAGAAAGACGCAAGCGGCTGGCGTATCGCGGCGCTGATCGAAAAGGACGGTCAGTCGCATCAACTTGTGCGTGCCGACGTGCTGAACGATTACGATGCAGCGATCGCCGCGTCGATTGGCAAGGCCAAGCAAGTGATCGACGAGCAGGGCATGCGGATTTTCGGCTAGGCGCGGCGCATACCTGAATGATCGCCACGCGCATCAGGGCATAACCTTTTCTTGGAACTTTCTCTCGTAAGCTGGGTTGTCGGCTGAAAGAGGCGTTCCGCATGTACAGACTTTTCCTTTGCACTATCCTTTCTCTTGGCACCGCGATGCCCGCCGTGGTGCATGCCTATGGCATAGAGCCGGCAGCACCCTCCTACGCCGAGGCTGCCAGCGAAAACGCGCAGAGGGATGTTGAAGGGAACAGGACCGACCCGTGCACATTGGCATTGACGCCCGAAATCGTCGCCATGATCGGTCTGCCCCAGGATGTGCTGCGTCCATCACGTTTGAGGAAAATCGAAAGAATGGCCTGTCAGACCCGCTAGCGGGTTCTGTTGCCCGCGCAACGATCTTGCGGCACTCTGACCTGATGCAAACCTCTTTCACACTTCAGACCGACGGCCCGGGACTGTACGAGTTCACCGACACGCTGCGTGCATGGGTCAAGGGCGATGGTCTGCTGACGCTCTTCATCCAGCATACGTCGGCCAGCCTCGTCATTCAGGAAAACGCAGACCCCGAGGTGCAGACCGACCTGCGCAATTTCTTCGCGCGTCTTGTTCCGCCGACAACCGATCCGGACATGAGCTACCTGACCCATACCTATGAAGGGCCCGACGACATGCCTGCGCACATCAAGGCAGCCCTTTTGCCGAGCCACCTTTGCATTCCCGTCCGTGACGGTCGGATGTGTCTGGGTACGTGGCAGGGCGTTTTTCTTTTCGAACATCGCGACCGGCCGCATGACCGTTGCGTGGTGGCGCATTTGACCTGAAACCGAGTCACTTGTGCAACGCTTGCCGCCTGCGCACACGCAGCCCTATTTGCACACTACCCAAAGCCGGTTGCCCTACATATAGTTGTGAAGGACAAGTCGGGTGGCCGCGTCAGGCACGTCCGCAATCAACAGTGTGAGGATGCGCCATGCGTTGCCCGTTTTGTGGAAATGTCGATACGCAGGTCAAGGATAGCCGTCCTGCCGAGGATCACGTCGCGATCCGTCGCCGGCGCTTCTGCCCGGCCTGCGGTGGGCGATTTACCACTTACGAGCGCGTGCAACTGCGCGATCTTGTCGTCATCAAGACAAACGGCCGTCGCGAGGATTTCGACCGCCCCAAGCTTGAACGCTCGATCCGGATCGCCTTGCAGAAGCGGCCTGTGGAACCCGAACGCGTGGACCAGATGATCAGCGGCATCGTGCGCCGGTTGGAAAGTCTTGGAGATACCGACATCCCATCGGGCACCATTGGCGAGATCGTGATGGAAAGCCTCGCCCGTATCGATACCGTAGCCTATGTCCGTTTTGCGAGTGTCTACAAGAACTTCCAGGCGGCAGACGATTTCGACAAATTCGTGAGCGAGCTGCGCCCCACCGCGGGCGGTGACGAGGAGGTGTGACCTCTTCTCTTGATGAACGCTATATGGCGCTGGCCTTGTCGCTGGGTCGCCGTGGCATGGGGCGGGTGTGGCCCAATCCGGCCGTGGGATGTGTCATTGTCAATGAAGGCAGGATTGTCGGGCGCGGCTGGACAGCCGATGGGGGCCGCCCCCATGCCGAGCCCCGCGCCCTTGCGCAGGCAGGCGATGCAGCCAAAGGTGCCACTGTCTATGTCACGCTCGAACCCTGTGCGCACCACGGCCAGACGGGGCCTTGTGTCGACGCGCTGATCGCGGCCGGGGTAGCACGGGTCGTCATAGCCCTGGGTGATCCCGACCCGCGTGTGGACGGTGGCGGCATCAGCAAACTGGAGGCTGCGGGTATCAGTGTGACAACCGCTGTCGGACAGGCGCGTGCAGCGGCGGATCATGCCGGTTTTCTGCTGCGCGTGACCCAGGGCCGACCACTGGTCACGTTGAAGCTGGCAGGAACCCTCGATGGGCGCATTGCAACCGCCACCGGTGAAAGCCAGTGGATCACGGGGCCTGCCGCACGCCGCGCCGTCCATATGATGCGCGCGCGTCATGACGCGGTCATGGTCGGTGCCGGCACCGTGCGTGCGGATGATCCTGCACTGACCGTGCGCGGGTTGGGGATCGCACGACAGCCGGTACGTGTCGTTGTCTCGCGCGCGGCCAAGCTGCCGCCCGACGCCCAGCTTGCGCAGACGGCAACACAGGTACCGGTCTGGATGTGCCATGGATCGGGCGCCGATGTCGCGCCCTGGACCGCCCAGGGTGTCATCGGCCTGCCATGCGAGACGCGGTCGGGCCAGATCGACCCGCTCTCGGCGATGCAGGCTTTGGCCACGTGCGGGATCACGCGCGTTTTCTGCGAGGGGGGCGGGATGCTTGCAGCCTCGCTGCTCAATGCCGATCTGGTGGACAGGCTGGTGGTGATTTCGGCAGGCTGTGCAATCGGGGCCGAGGGCACGCCGATGCTTGCGGCGATGGGTGTCGACCGGCTTGCTCATGCTCCGCGGTTCGACTTGTCGGATGTGTCGCGGCTTGGCGAAGACATCTGCCATGTCTGGCAGCGATCATCGGCGCCATAAAAAGGCATAGCCCGCGAACAGCCCCTGAAGCTTGGCAAGCAACCGGTTGCCGCGCGGCGCGGGGGGAATATCCCGGTTCTCGATGCGGTCGACGATCACCTCGGGCGGACAGGGTAGCCGTGTCACGGGGTCGAAGTAGCGTGGATAGGCGATCAGTGCCCCGTGCACCAGGGCTGCAAGGTCCAGCCGAACGGTCCGCCGCGGCTGCGGGATGGTGCGGTCGTCGGTCAGCCCCCAGCCCGCATAGAACGGCATGCCGAGGCAGGTGACGGGCTTGCCCCGTAGCAGTGCCTCGAACCCGAGTAACGAGGTCATCGTCCAGACTTCATCCACAGCATCAATGGCGGCAATCGGATCGGCATGCCTCAGAACCAGGTCGGCCGTCTTTTCCGCATCCGGTACTGATCCCGGTCGCAGTCCGGCTTCGACATCGGGGTGGGGTTTGTAGATGATCCTGGCTGCGGGGTTCGCCTGACGTACTGCCTGCAGCAGGTCGGCGTTGGTGCGGACTTCGGTCGTGCCCAGCCGGATCGCGGCATCATCCTCGACCTGTCCCGGCACGAGGATACGGCGTCCTTCGGGCAACTCGGGCAGGGCGCTGCCGTCCAGATTGTATTTGCTCAGCCCGGCATCGACGATCCGCGCGATGAGCGCCTTGGCGCGATTGCGTTCGGCATCGCTCAGGGCATCACTGTCGTTCAGGATCGCTTCGAGCCGGCTGTGCCGTGTGGCATCGTAATAGATGCCCAGATCGTCGAGAACGAGGCTGAGCGGCGCGATGAGATCCGCACCCAGCCCGCGCGAGCGCAGAAAGCCGTCCTCGACGAGAACGCCGTGGGTGCCCGGCTTGCCCGCCCACCGCATCACGCGGCGCGTCTCGGCTGGCCTGGCTTTGCCGAAGCGCACCGGTTTGACGCTGCCGAAAACCTGTTGCAGCGGCCCCCGTTTCCAAAGGCGCATGTCCTCGGCCCGCCACCCCTTGTGATCCTCGCGCCAGGTGCGGGTGAGAGCTGCAAGTGTGGCGAAAGCCTCTTCGAAGCTGCAAAGCCGGTCATGATAGGGGTCATACCATTTGGGATAGAGCAGCATCGCGCCCGCGAAAAGCTGCGCACGCGTCAGGTTGCGCTGGCGGCGTTGCAGCGGTTTGCGGTCCTCGGTCAGACCCCATCCCATGTAGAAGGGCTGGCCGAGAACGACGGGTTTGTGCCCTGCGAGTATCGCCTCGAAACCCAACTGCGAGCTGACCGTGTAGACGGCGATCGCCCCGTCGAGCAGGGCCCAGGGCGACACCGGACCGTCGCACAGGCTGATCCTTTCGTTGGCGTCCCGGGCAGTGAAATATCCCTCCCGCAGCCCTGCTGCGGTTTCGGGGTGGCTCTTGATGATCACCCGCGCTCCGGGGTGTTCGGTCAGCGCGAAGAACAGCATTTCGCGAAACGAATTGCTGTCGCAGCCGCTGGCCCTGACCGAAGCATCCTTGCGGGTCTGGTCGATCACCAGCACATAGCCCGGCGCAGGCGCGCCGAGTTCAGGGTCGTGGACGTTGTATTTCGAAATCTGGTGCTTGCGCATCATCGCGATGCCGGCGCGGGCGCGATCCAGCAGGGCGGTATCGTCCAGCGGTTCTTCGCTGAAGATCTGCTCGAGGTCCGAGCGGGTGGCGGGGTCGAAATGGAGACCACAGCGGTCGATATTGAGTCCGATCGGCGCATCACCTTCACGCCCCGGCCTGACCGAGCGCAGAAAGCTGTCCTCGACCCGGACGACATCGCTGCCGCGGCGGG
>Ga0207419_1001804_pt1 | contig 15246 bp, 9 predicted proteins | sample ElkSloMetagenome_4_FD_184723 | JGI IMG/M metagenome (GOLD analysis project Ga0207419, IMG submission 184723) | Hot spring microbial communities from Elkhorn Slough, Monterey Bay, USA - MD2A (version 2) | ecosystem: Environmental > Aquatic > Marine > Intertidal zone > Estuary: Microbial mat ...
GCTTTTAAGGTGACTGGCTAAAAGATCTATATTTTTGGTATTTACAGGGCCAATAACTGCATTGTAATCTTCAAAATCATGCGTTTCAATAATACGAGACATTGTTGAAGGTTGGTATCTGGAGTCTAGAACTTTTAAGTCTACGGAAATACCTAATTGTTTTGCTGAATCTAATGCCATTAATACGCCCTCATGAAAACTTAAAACCGCCGATAATAATGGATCGTTTTTAATACGCTCTTTTGCCTCCTCTATAGAATCAGTATCTATACGATGCAACCGGTAAGGCATGACAAGGGCTAATTTTTTTCTTGTCAAGTTTTTTAGCGAAGTAATTGTCCTCGTTTGGCTTAAGGTATCTAAAACGGTGGCAACCGTAACCGTTTTAGGCAGTTTCAATACCATGCCAGATTTTAAGCCCGATTCTTTTAAACCTGGATTTAATTCTTCTAATTCCTCTTGGGTGAGACCCAGTTTTAAATTTAGTCTATAAAAACCTTCCTTAGGTTGTACCTCGTAATAATTAAAGGTGTCATCAACTGGCTTTTCTTCATTGTTAGCAATGTTTGGGACATTAAGCTCATCACCAGGCTGTAAAACGTCATTGATATTAGGATTTAGACGGTCTAGCTCAGCAACAGTAATACCAAATTTGTAAGCAATTCGCCATTTTCCTTCCTTTGGCTGAACCTCGTATTTTCTTATGGTATTATTTAAGGTCTGTTCTGATTTAACAAACTTAAATCGCGGAATTCTAATACGGTCACCGCGTTTTAAAGGCTCTGCATATAAATAACGATTGACTTTTTTTATTTCTTCAATTTCAACCTTATACTTTTTTGCAATACTGAACAAGGTTTCTTTGCGTCTTACTCTGTGTTTTTTATATCCTATTAACTCTTTAGCATCCTCAACAATTGGTTCATTCTTCACTCTAGAATCAGGAATTATAAGCACCATATCGGGCTTAAAATTGGTTTTAGCATCAGGATTTAAAGCATAAATATCAAATGGAGTTACCAAATATGACTTTGCAATATCTTCAATATTTTCACCTTCTTGTACTTTATGAGTTTTGTAGTCTTGAGCGCTTCCTACAACAGCAAAAATGGCCAAAATAAAAGTAACGACATATTTCATCTTTATGATTTATAAGTTATTGAAGGGAAGATTTTAACGGCACGACAGCGCTATTCCCATTCTATAGTTGCTGGAGGTTTAGAGCTGATATCATAAACAACTCTATTAACTCCCTTTACTTTATTAATGATTTCATTTGAAGTTTTTTGTAAAAATTCATAGGGCAAATTTACCCAATCTGCTGTCATACCATCGGTACTTTCAACGGCTCTCAATGCTACACACTTTTCATAGGTACGTTCATCGCCCATGACACCTACGCTATTTACAGGTAACAGCATCGCTCCTGCTTGCCATACTTTGTCATATAAATTCCAAGATCTCAGATTGTCAATAAATATGGCATCCACCTCTTGTAATATACGCACTTTTTCTTCAGTTAGATCACCTAGAATTCTTATAGCTAAACCTGGGCCAGGAAATGGATGCCTTCCTAACAACTGAGAATCCATATTCATAGAAGCACCTACACGTCTCACCTCATCCTTAAATAGGGCTTTTAGGGGTTCTACCACTTTTAGTTTCATAAAATCTGGAAGACCACCAACATTATGGTGACTCTTAATCGTTGCGCTAGGACCACCGGTAGCCGAAACACTTTCTATTACATCAGGATAAATGGTACCTTGAGCTAACCACTTTACATCTTTAATAAGATGTGCTTCATCATCAAAAACTTCAATGAACGAACGACCAATGATTTTTCTTTTTTTCTCAGGATCGCTTTCTCCTTTTAGAGCATTCAAAAAGCGTGCCGAAGCATCAACACCTTTTACATTTAAGCCCATGCCCTGATATTGATGCAATACATCTTCGAACTCATTTTTACGAAGCAGACCATTATTGACAAAAATGCAGTAAAGGTTGTCTCCGATAGCCTTGTGCAGCAACATGGCCGCTACAGAAGAATCTACTCCACCAGATAATCCTAAAACCACTTTATCATGACCTAGCTTCGATTTTAAATGGGTTACCGTCTCTTCAACAAAAGATTGTGGTGTCCAGTCTTGCTCTACTTCGGCAATTTTTACAAAAAAATTATGCAGCAATTGATGACCGTCTGTAGTATGATAAACCTCTGGATGAAACTGAATTGCATAAGTTGGTTCACCTTCTATCTTAAAGGCAGCATTAGCAACGTCTGATGTGCTTGCCAATCTTATGGCGAATTCAGGTAATTGCTTTATCGTATCACTATGACTCATCCAAACCTGGCTACCTTTATGAATGTTTTCAAAGAAGGCTTCATCTTCTTTTATATCGGATAAGCGCGCTCTACCGTATTCTCTTGTACTGGATTCAGCAACTTTTCCACCAGAAAAATGGGCAATATATTGCGCTCCATAACAAATGGCTAAAAGCGGTTTCTTCCCTCTAATTTGGGATAAATCGGGATGCAATGCTTTATCTCCACGCACGGAAAAAGGACTGCCCGAGAGCACCACCGCTTTATAACTTTCTATATCTTTTGGAATCTTATTGTAAGGATGTATTTCGCAATAAATGTTTAATTCCCTTACGCGTCTCGCAATTAACTGAGTGTACTGCGAGCCGAAATCTAAAATGAGTACTTTATTGTGTTGCATGTGCAAAAATAATCATTGCTTTGAAATGGTGAATTTATCCACCTAGGTTTTTTCGGAATGTTTTTCACAATACTTTCAAAATCGTTAACAGCCTACATCATGCTAGCTAAAATTCTTTCGATATCCTGTTCTGTAGTATCTGGATTAATAAAACAAAAGCGTGAAACGGTTTCAAATTCTGTCTCTTGTTTCCATTTGGTAGGAGTCACCAGAGCAAAACCTTTTCTATGATTCTCGTAAGTCCAGTTGGTATAATCTTCCTTTTGCCAGCCAATTCTTCTAAAAAGCACACAGGACAAGCTTGGTTCTCGCACAAGCTCAACATGATTTAAATCAGTAATCATACGGCCGGCTATTTGTGCCAATTCAATACCGCGCTCTACGGCTTCTTTATATTCATCTGTGCCGTGCACAGCCAGTGAAAACCACAACGGTAAACCTCTAACACGACGTGTTAATTGGATTTGATAATCTGATGGATTAAAACCGTGCGCGCCTTCATCTTTAAATATGTCTAAATAAGAACCGTCTTGCGCATGTGCCGCTCTTGCTAGGTGCGGCTCTTTATAAATAACAGCCCCACAATCGTACGGCGAAAACATCCATTTATGAGGATCTATAGTAATACTATCGGCTTTTTCAATACCATTAAATAATGGTCGTACAGAATCTGCTAATAAGGCTCCACCACCATAAGCGGCATCGACATGAAACCATAAATTCTCGTTTTCACAAACCTTTGCTATACCGTCAAGATCATCTATAATTCCTGCGTTTGTAGTTCCACCAGTGGCCACAACTGCAAATAAACATTTCCTTTGGTGCTCTGAAAGCGCTTGGATAGAACGGGCTAAATCTTCTCCCGTTAAGCGTTCTTCTGAGTCGACTAAAACAATGTCTACATCGGCTACTTTAGCCATGGCCTTTACCGAAGAATGGGCACCAATTGAAGTGATAATAACTCCTTTTTCTCTTTTAAAATCTGGGGTTTTTCTCCAGTGCTCACGCGCAGTGACAATAGCAGACAAGTTGGCCGCCGTACCGCCACTAGTAAATACCCCAAAAGCACCTTCTGGTAAACCTGTTAATGATACCATCCAGCGCATAGCTTCGTTTTCACAAAAAATACCACCGGCACCTTCCATCCAATATGCACCATGAATACTTGCCGCCGAGGTAACTAAATCAAATAGTACTGCAGCACGTGTTGGTGCAGCAGGAACAAATGCTAAATTTCTAGGATGATCTACTGGCACACTGGCTTTAGACAAATGATTTCTCCAAAGTTCAAAAGCATATTCACCACCTACACCTTTAGCTGTAATGGTTTCACCTGTTAGGGATTTTAAAACTTCTGCTTTTTTCGGTTGGCCTATCTCATGTTCTACTGCTGAAATCCTGCCAATAGCATATTTCATAACATCTAAAGTCATTTCAATAAGCTCTATATCTATTTTATGCATCTTTAATCTAGAGTTAATAATAAAAACTCACCCTCTAAAGGGTTAAGTTCTTGCATTAGTATGGAAACTATTTCTTTTCCGTAGGTCAAGTAAAGTTCAGAAAAATTAATGGTCCTTTCTTGCAGATTGCCTCCGGGAAATAAGGCTTCTTGAAGTATAGTTAAGCGTTCTACTTCATCTTTTAATTTTCGTTTTTGAGCCTTTAACAAACGTTTTTCTAACTTCTGCAGCCCTTTTATTTGCTTAACTTCTTGAGCTTTCACAGCACCATTAAAGGTCTTATCTGTTTGTTCTGCCAACTGATATAAGGCTCGAAACTGTTGTTTTAAATGATAAATTTGTTTTGAAAAATCAATATCAATATTCGATATTTTTCTAACGTGTTTATTAATTAAGGTATGCTTATCTAAAAATAAATCCACACTGTGTAGCCTTAGCTTTTCGGTTTTTGAAGCCTGCTTTTGAGATTGAACCATCACCGAATTTCTTAATAATAGCATAGGAAATACTACATGCTGTTCTTTAAAAGCAGTCTTTAGCTGAAGCCAATAGGCTAATTCACCACCGCCACCTACGTAGCACAAATTTGGCAAAATACATTCTTGAAATAAGGGTCTGGTAATGACATTAGGGGAAAACCGTTCTGGATGTTCCTCGAGATGCTCTAAAAGTTCGTCGGTAGACCATTTTATATCTGTCTCTAAAACAGCAAAACCAGTTTCAGTCTTAACAATACGCTCTCGTAAATCATCTGTGATGTAAAAAAGATTAATTTCTCTAGGCGTCACCTGGTTTTTATAATTTAAAGCCGACAAATCTAAGCTTGTTTGTTCTACAGCTTTAAAAAATGCGTCATCTAATAATTCTTGTTTAATTTGTGGCAAAAACAAGCGCTTGAGTCTTGCATCGTCTGCATCTATAACCACCAAACCATGTTCACCAAACCAATGATTTGCTAAAAATCGTGTGGCCTCAGCTAGAGTATCATGCTCTAAGTAGGCCTTTTTAAATGTGGCAATGAGATCCTGAGCTAAATTATGCTGTCCAAATTCGGCTTCCATGACCTCAACTACGTCATCTAAGCCTTGAGTATTAAACCGACCAACGGGTCCTGTTTGTGAGCTGTTCCATTGAATTTTTTTTCCTTTAAAATTGAAATAATTAATTTCATCAAAATCATGATCCTCAGTCGCCATCCAAAAAACGGGTACAAAATTATAATTGGCATATGAACCCTTAAGATCCTGACAAAGCTTTATAACAGAAATAATTTTATAAAAGTAATATACTGGACCTGTAAATAAATTTAATTGGTGACCTGTTGTTATGGTAAAGGTATTTTCTTGCGTAAGACTGTTAATGTGTTGACGTGTTAACTTGGAAGCGGAAGTATTTACATATTGCTGATTTAAAACCGCTTCTAAAACTAACCGATGGCTTGATGCATAGCTGTTTTGTTTGTCTTTTATTTGAGCTTTGAAATTTTCAATCTTGGGAAATCGATTATAAAAGGGTTTTAAATTTTCTTTTTCGGCTAAGTAGTCACAGATAAAATCAGAGAAATAACGAGTATCTTTAAATGGAATGGTTTCCTTTGGCATAGACTTCTGAAATTAATGGCTAAAGATAATATAGTTCTTTTTTTTAACTACTAATTTTTAGTTAATTCAAAACCGCATCTTATATTTATTGGCTTAAGTTTGATAAACCCTTTTTTCATGAATAAATTCTTTTTTCTCTTTATAATTTTACTAGTTAGCCTAGGTCACATCCAGTCACAAAACATAACATCTCCGTCTGACTTTTTAGGCTATGAGCTGGGCAGTAAATTCACCAGACATCATAAAGTCTATGATTACTTCAAAACTTTAGCCCAAGAAGCCTCCGGACGCATGAGGTTCCAAAACTATGGTGCTACCTACGAAGATAGACCTCTAGCATTGGCTTACATATCTAGTAAAAGTAACATGGCTAAACTAGAAACTATAAGAAAAAATCATCTTCGGCAAGCAGGACTATTACCCGGAAACTCCAGAGAAAACAACGTAGCTATAGTTTGGTTAAGCTATAATGTTCATGGCAACGAAGCTTCTAGTACAGAAGCGGCAATGCTAACCGCATTTCAATTACTTACAAAAGCATCATCCTTTCTTGAAAATACAGTAGTGATTATAGACCCTTGTGTAAATCCAGATGGTCGAGATCGTTATGTCAATTGGTATTATCAAGCTGCTAACCAACCTTATGACAATAATCCAGAAGCTAATGAACACGACGAACCGTGGCCTGGTGGAAGACCCAACCATTATTTATTTGATTTAAATAGAGATTGGGCCTGGGCGACACAAATAGAAACCCAAGAGCGACTTAAAGTATACAACCAATGGATGCCACATATTCATATAGATTTTCATGAACAAGGCATTAATTCCCCCTATTATTTTGCACCAGCAGCAGAGCCCTACCATGATATTATCACAGATTGGCAACGTGAATTTCAAATTATGATTGGTAAAAACCACGCCAAGTATTTTGATGAAAAAGGATGGTTATTTTTTACCCGCGAACGCTTCGACTTGCTCTATCCAAGTTATGGTGACACCTATCCTACGTTTATGGGAGCTATTGGCATGACATACGAACAAGCTGGACATGGAAGAGCTGGTCTGGGTATTATAAATAATGAAGGGCATGAACTTACTTTGTTTGAGCGTCTCACTCACCATACCACCACAGGAATCTCGACCGTTGAAATGGCATCTCAACACAATTCTGATCTCATAAGGTCTTTTAAAGAGTTCTTTAATAACAACAACATAGCTTATAAAAGTTTTGTTATGAAGGGTCACGAAGACCACATTGACCAATTAAAAGCGTTATTAAATCAACATCGTATCATCTATGAAAGCCCAACAGTAGATCAAGTTAAGGGTTACCGCTATGATACTGGAAAGACAGGAAAATTAGATGTTGATGCCAAGAGTCTAGTGGTACATACTAACCAACCCAAAGGTAAAATGGTAAAAGCTTTATTCGAGCCTAAGACGTTTTTATCCGATTCTTTAACTTATGATATTACCGCCTGGTCTTTACCTTATGCATATGGTCTAGACGCTGTAGCGAGTAAAACATTGGTGCCAAGTACACAACTTGCCAAGAAAATGTTGCCACAAGTTTTAACAGAAGCCTATGGCTATGTTTGTGAATGGAATTCACTCAAAGATGCCCAATTTTTGGCAGAACTGCTTCAGAAGAAATTTAAAGTTCGGTTTACAGAGAAGGCCTTTAGGTCTAATGGTAGATTGTTTCAACCAGGTTCTTTAATTATTCTAAGTGGCGAACACTCTGAAAAAAAGGATTTTTTGGCCAATTTAAACGCTACCGCCCAAAAACATCATCAAACCATCTACACGATTAATTCAGGTTTTTCTGAAACCATTCCAGATATGGGTTCGCCAGATGTAAAGCTTGTTCATCTGCAACGTGTGGCCTTGCTTCGAGGTGAAGGTACCTCGTCTTTAAGTTTTGGTGAACTCTGGCACTTTTTTGAACAACAATTAAAATATCCAGTAACACACATTAATACTTCTAACTTTGGCAGTTTCAATTTAGAAAAATATGATGTCTTAATTATGCCTAATGGCTTTTACGGTAGCATGCTTGGTGAGAAGAATTTTAAAAAACTAACAGCCTGGATAAGAGCTGGTGGAAAGGTCATTGCCATAGATGGCGCTCTACGAAGTTTTGCTGGCAAAGATGGATTTCAACTTTCTTATAAAACCGAAAATGCGTCATCAACTTCACCAAATTTAACACCATATGCCGAACGTGAGCGTTCTTATACCAATAACCTTATTACAGGGGCTATTTTTAAAACACATATTGATGTTTCGCACCCGCTTGCCTTTGGATATGATGACACTTATTTCACTCTTAAATTAGGTAGTACCGCCTTTAATCTACTGAATAGTGGTTATAATGTTAGTTACATTAAAGAGAAAGATCCTTATTCTGGGTTTGCAGGGAAAAACACTACAGATGTTATGCAAAATTCATTAGTTTTTGGTGAAGAACGCTTTGGAAAAGGATCTTTAGTATATATGGTAGATAACCCGTTATTTAGAAGCTTTTGGGAAAACGGCAAGCTCTTCCTAGCAAATGCTATTTTTTTTGTTAATCACAATGCTTTTCAACTTTAAAAAATTATAACTCACATATTAATCATCATGAAGAATTATTCTTTCTTTCTACTTAGCCTTACCTTTTCACTGTTTTTATTGTCTTGCAATGAAAAACAGGAATCTACTGACACCACTGAATTTAATGTTGACTTCGAAAAATTTACCTTAGACAATGGTTTACAAGTCATTTTACATGTAGATAGATCAGATCCTGTAGTTGCCGTAGCACTTACTGCTCATGTAGGTTCTGCCAGAGAAAAGGAAGGCCGTACGGGCTTCGCGCATTTGTTTGAGCACTTATTGTTTTTAGAATCTGAGAATTTGGGTAAAGGTGGCTTAGATAAAATGAGTGCACGGATTGGCGGCTCTGGAGCAAACGGCTCTACGAGTAGAGACAGAACCAACTATTTTCAAACCGTACCAAAAGATGCTTTAGAAAAAATGATTTGGGCAGAAGCAGATAAATTGGGCTTTTTTATTAATACAGTGACCGACCCTGTTTTAGCCAAAGAAAAACAAGTGGTAAAAAATGAAAAACGTCAGCGCGTAGACAATCAGCCTTATGGTCATAATTCATACGTTATAAATAAAAACTTGTATCCTGAAGGACATCCTTACAGCTGGGAGGTTATTGGCTCTTTAGAAGATTTGCAAAATGCCACTCTAGACGACGTTAAAGCGTTTTACAACCGCTGGTACGTACCCAACAACGTTACTTTGACGATTGCTGGCGATTTGGATATAGAACAAACTAAAGCTTGGGTAAAAAAATATTTTGAAGAGATTCCGAGAGGTGAAGACGTTCCTAACTTAGAACCTATTCCTATCAACTTAGAAACCACAAAACGCCTTTACTATGAGGATAACTTTGCACGTTTGCCAAGACTTACCTTAGCTTGGCCTGGTGTGCCTCAATATCATGAGGATAGCTATGCCTTAGAAGTGCTCACCACATATCTGTCTAACGGAAAAAAAGCGCCGCTAAACCATTTATTAATTGACGATTTAAAACTTACCGATAATGTGAGTTTTTACCAATACAACGCAGAGCTAGCTGGGCAGCTAATGCTATCGGTTACGGCCTTTAATGACACCAACCTTAATAATGTAGCAAATGCGATAAATGACGCCTTCGAATCCTTTGAATCTAATGGTATATCAGAAGCTGACTTAAAACGTATTAAGGCCAAACAAGAAACACAGTTTTACCAAGGATTATCTAGTGTTTTAGGCAAAGGGTTTCAATTGGCACAGTACGAAATTTTCGCAGACGATCCTGCTTATATCAATACCGATATTCAACGAATTATAGATGTCACCGCTGAAGACGTTATGCGGGTTTATAACAAATATATTAAGGACCAACATTACGTTGCCACAAGTTTTATTCCGAAAGGCCAAACCGATTTAATTCTAGACAATTCAAAAGAAGCAGAGATTGTTGAAGAAACTATTAGCGATAATGCTAATGATGAGGTAGATCCAAACATATCGGCTTCTTATGAAAAAACACCTAGTAAAATTGATCGTAGCAAGGAGCCTTCATATGGCGAAGCAGCACAACTTCGTATTCCAGAAGTTTGGCAAGACAGTCTTTCTTCAGGCCTACAGGTGTATGGTATTCATACGACTGAAGTACCCCTTGTAGAATTTGAATTACAAATGGAAGGCGGACAGTTATTAGAAGATATCGATAAAGTTGGCGTCTCTAACTTACTCGCCAAGCTACTTACTAAAGGCACCAAAAATAAAACCGTTGAAGAATTACAAAATGCCATAGAGGGACTCGGTGCCAGAATCAACGTTTACGCTACAGACACCCACGTTATACTTCGAGGAAGTACCCTCTCAAAATATTTCAATGAGACCATGCAGCTCGTCAATGAAATTATACTAGAGCCGCGATGGGATGAGAAGGAATTTGAACTTTTAAAGCAGAGTACTTTAAATACCATTCAACGGCAAGAAGCTAATCCTAACAGTATTGCCTCGCGGCATTTTAGTAAAACACTTTATGGTGAAGACCATATTCTGGCTTATGCTAATTTAGGTACATCAAATTCAATAGAACAAATAACCCTGAGCGATTTAAAGCACTATTATAGTTCGTTTATAACACCACAATTAAGTACGTTATTAGTTGTAGGTGATATTTCAGCAAATGAGGTATCTACCGAATTAGCTTATTTAGATGAATCGTGGGTGACTAAACCTGTTGAGATCCCGAGTATTACAATGCCTAAACGACCAACTGAACCTACCATTTATTTTTATGATGTGCCCAATGCCAAACAATCTGTTCTTAGATTTGGATATCCTGCTTTAAAAGCTACTAATGAAGATTTTTATGCTGCTCAGGTCATGAATTACCGCTTAGGTGGCGGTGGTTTTGCCTCTCAGCTTACACAAGAACTGCGTGAAGGTAAAGGTTATACTTACGGTATAAGATCTCGTTTTGAGGGTAATGCATACGTTGGTGAATTTAATCTAAACAGCAGCGTAAGAACTAATGTTACTTACGAATCTTCAGCTCTAATTAAATCCATTCTTGAAAATTATGGGAAAACGTATAATGAAAAAGACTTAGAAGTTACTAAAAGTTATATGCTTAAAAGTAAATTACGCGCTTTTGAAACACTGAATGCTAAGTTAAATATGCTTTCAGAGATTAGCAATTACAATCTCCCTGTAAATTATGCCAAGGAACAAGAGGACTTTGTTAGATCTTTATCTTTAGAGGATTTAAAAGCATTGATTAACACCTATATATTACCAGATCATATGATTTATATTATAGTCGGTGATGCTAAAACACAGTTAGATAATTTGAATAATTTAGGACTAGGAACCCCTGTTTTATTGAATAGTAATGATTCTGAATAGCCAATTATAAGAATTGCATTGATATACATTTTTGAAAAATATTGGTGCCGCGCATCGCTATGTTTTGAGCCATTACTTTAGTAGGTAGATAATTTATCTCACCAATCTTATGTTTTTTAATAAGTCTCGGCCATATAAGATTTATTTTTTAGAGGTCTGTTGAAAGCTTTGTAAAGGCTTTGTTTGAAATGTATTAGCGCAGTCTTGGTTTTCGAATTAAGACCTATGGCTTTTTGAAGATTGCAAATAGCCTTTGCATCGGCCTAGAAGAGTTTGAGAAACGGTAAAGCCCAAAACAAAATCTAATCGATTATCTAATCACAGACCATAAGGAATTTATCAATTTTATAAAAACAAGCTTGAAGACAAATACCTATCTCCTCTATCGCAAATGATGCAAACTATAGTGCCTTGTTTAATTTGTTGACAAAGTTTTAGGGCAGCATGTACACAACCACCGCTGCTCATGCCTGCAAAAATACCTTCTTTTTGTGCTAGTATTCTGGCCATGGTTACCGCTTCATCCTCTGTAACTTCAATAATATCATCTACTTTGTCTGGCTGATATATTTTTGGTAAAAACGCTTCTGGCCACTTTCGTATGCCTGGAATTTTTGAACCTTCTTTAGGATGCACCCCAACAATCCTCACTGATGGGTTTTGTTCTTTTAAGTAGGTTGATGTTCCCATAATAGTTCCTGTTGTTCCCATGGACGAAACAAAATGCGTGACTTCACCTTTTGTATCCCGCCAAATTTCAGGACCAGTAGATTTGTAATGTGCTTTCCAATTGTCGTCGTTAGCAAATTGATTAAGCATGATGTAACCATCCTCATCACGTTTTTTTTCAGCATAAACTCGTGAACCTATAATTCCTTCTTCGGCAGATGTTAATGTTACTTTTGCTCCGTAAGCCCTCATCGTTTGCATGCGCTCTTTTGTTGCATTCTCTGGCATTACCAATTCTAAATCTAATTTAAATACGCTTGCACACATTGCCAGCGCAATGCCCGTATTACCACTTGTGGGTTCAATGAGCTTTGAGGACGAATTAATTTGGCCTCTGCGTAAAGCTTCTTTTAAAATATTATATGCTGCTCTATCCTTGACGCTTCCACCAGGGTTTTGCCCTTCTAATTTAAAATAAAGATCTACCTCAGGATTAGTATTCAACACCTGGGATTTCACTAAAGGAGTATTACCAATTAAGCTAAATAAGGACGAATTCATCATAATTATTAGAACTGTTTAATACCTTTTTCAGATTTGTGGTAAACCATAGAATTATCTGGTACAGATTCTGTAATCCAAACATTTCCGCCAATGACACTGTTTTTTCCAATAACCGTGTCACCGCCTAGAACAGTGGCATTGGCATAGATGGTAACATTATCTTCTACAGTAGGATGTCTTTTTAGATGTTTTACGGCTTTACTAACATAAAGCGCTCCTAATGTGACTCCTTGGTATAATTTTACATTGTCTTTAATGATTGTTGTTTCACCGATTACAATTCCTGTAGCATGATCTATAAAAAAGCAGCAACCTATAGCCGCTCCAGGATGAATATCTACACCTGTTCTTTCATGAGCATGCTCCGTCATTAATCGCGGTATTAAAGGCAATCCTTTTAAATATAAAGGCCTGCTTAATCTGTAAACAGCGATAGCATAAAATCCTGGGTAGCACAAATACACTTCTTCCAAAGATTGAGAGGCCGGGTCATGGTCCTCCAAGGCCTGCGCATCTTGATTAAGTAAGTCTAATATTCTTGGAAAATCGCTAACGTAGTCATTCCAGATTTTATCACATTTTTTAGCCTTATCCCAGCAAACAATTTCTACCAGTTCTTTAAATAGGACTTCTAACTTCTTTAAACTTTGCTCGAGGTTTACATCTTTATCAAATAGACATTCAAATAACAATGAGGTAAACGCTCGTGTTTTGGTTTTTACCTTATAGGATATATCGGGCTGTCGAGCCTTTATGGCATTTATTAATGACTCTGAAATCATAATTTTTTTATCTGTTCATCAAAGTTAAAGAAATGCCATGCGCTACTGAAAATTACCGCGTTAGAGTTTAGTTAAAAACGAGGCTAGTCTCTATTTTTCTGGCGGAAAAGAACTCATCATTTGATTTACAATCTTAGTGATATTTTCTTGAGACGTAGCATTATTATCAACAACGTCTGTGGCAGAAGCCATCCATAATAATTTGTCTCTCTTATTATCTACTAAGTTAATTACGAGTGTACCTTCGGTATAATTTATTTCCCTTGAGCTAGCTGTACTAATACCTGTACCTATTCTCCAGCGTCTTCCGTAATACCCGTTCATGCCATAGCTCGTGGTTTGATAGTCGGTTTTATCTCTGGTCTGAACTCCCAATTCTATGCTCATATCTGGATTATCAGACTCTGAAAACCCTTTCGATTTAAGATTATTAGTTATGGCATTTAAAATTCTATCTTTTACTAATTCATTGACAGGTAAATCTTTGGTGGTTTGACTAAATGCGAAGGTTTTATAATTGGAAAAGTCGGCATTGGTATCGTAGTCCGAACTAATTTTTGTAGAACCACAGGATATAAAAAATAACCATGTGAATACTAGTGCAATTGTCTTTAAGTTTTTCATAGTTAAAAGTTTAGTTGATGCTGTAAATTAGAATAATTTTTTTTATAAACCAAAAATGCTCATTAACTAGCCTTTCTAATATTAACAATTGTTTTAGAACCTTCCGTTATAATATCGTTCCTATATCCTTAAATTTGTAAAAAGCTAAAAGCCATGGCACAAACAACGGTGATTTCTTTCTTTAAGTATAGCGGTTTTGGCTCTAAATGGCAGGCACTTTCAAGAATGGGCAGGCCACCTTTAAAAGGCTATAACGTAAAAGGACTAACGTTTTGGAAACCCTTAGGGAGTGGTAGCGGCAATGGCTTTTCTATTTGGCCTGATTTTTCAGTTTATGGATTATTGACTGTCTTTGATTCGGAAGGTGATGCCTACAATTTTTTATCCGATCAAGTGGTTAGTGCCTACATAGAACCTTCTAAAGCCTATTCACACATATTAATGCATAACATTAAGGCCCATGGTGTGTGGAGTCAACAGCAACCTTTCAACTCTTCCACCGCGTTTGATGATTCTAAGCCATTAGCAGTAATCACCAGGGCAACGATTAAACCAAAACTAGCTTACAAATTCTGGAAGAATGTACCTTCTGTGTCTAAATCTATGGATAATTATGACGGGTTATTGTTTTCTAAAGGTATTGGAGAGTGGCCTATATTAATGCAAGCCACGTTTTCCTTGTGGAACACGGGCGGACAAATGATGGAATATGCCTATAACAACAAAAAGCATGCGGCTATGATTAAAAAAACCAGAGAACTAAATTGGTATTCTGAAGAACTCTTTTCACGCTTTCATCCGTTTGATAGTAAAGGTAATTTTATAAAAACATTAAAATTTTAATTAGTGATTACTTCAGCGTACAAATCAAAATCTTCGGCATCAATAATTTTAACCTCAGTAAACTCTCCTGTTCGTAAGTAAGCGTCATCTGCTTTTATAAGCACTTCATTATCTACATCTGGTGAATCAAATTCTGTTCTTCCCACAAAATAGTTACCCTCTTTTCTATCTATAATAACTCTAAACGTATCCCCTATTTTCTGTTGATTCAATTCCCATGAAATGTGAGATTGTATTTCCATGATCTCATTTGCTCTTCGCATCTTCACATCTTCAGGCACATCATCTTCTAATAGATAGGCATGGGTGTTTTCTTCATGAGAATAGGTAAAACAACCCAGACGCTCAAAGCGCATTGCTCTAACCCATTCCTTTAGTATTTGAAAATCTTCCTCAGTCTCACCTGGATAACCCACAATTAATGTAGTTCTTATGGCCATTTCCGGGACTTTTGATCTAAACTTTTTTAATAGTTTGGTAGTTTTCTCTTGGGTTGTTCCACGCCGCATAC
>Ga0207419_1001805_pt1 | contig 15240 bp, 13 predicted proteins | sample ElkSloMetagenome_4_FD_184723 | JGI IMG/M metagenome (GOLD analysis project Ga0207419, IMG submission 184723) | Hot spring microbial communities from Elkhorn Slough, Monterey Bay, USA - MD2A (version 2) | ecosystem: Environmental > Aquatic > Marine > Intertidal zone > Estuary: Microbial mat ...
ACTTTTGATGATTTTTCGGCTCGTAAAGCCTTAATTAACGGAAAGTACTATCCTGTGAGTCTTAATCTAGAAGCGGTCAAGTAATTTGCCTCATTGATTGTGATGCGATCGCTCTCTATTTATCCGGATTTTATCAAGAAAAACTGTATGAAGGTATAAGGTTACATGATTCCCCTCTACAAATTTACTTTTCAACTACAGTAAACGGAGCCTTATCTCTATCAAGAATGCCTCTTATTAACACTGCTCTAACTCTTAACGACTTACCTCCACCTCCACCTGGCAAAACCGGATGGCCCTGGACAGAGCCATCCCATCCTCTACCCGAGCGGATGCCTGATGGTTCTGAATGGCCCCGAATCAGTATAGTAACCCCTAGTTATAACTATGGGCGATTTATTGAAGAAACAATTCGTTCGGTGCTGCTGCAAGGCTATCCAAATCTGGAATATATCGTTATAGACGGTGGTTCTACAGATAACACCATTGAGGTTATTCGGAAGTACGATAAGTATCTAACTTACTGGGTTAGCGAACCGGATGAGGGTCAGACAGATGCCATCAATAAAGGTTATCAACACTGTATCGGTGAACTCTTTGCGTGGCTCAATGCAGATGATATCTATGCTCATTCAACCTGTCTAAAAAATATTAGTGAGTTTTATAAAAAGGGTTATCAATTAATTGTAGGGGAATGTAATAATATTGACACAAACGGCAATAAAATTCTTATAAGAAACACATTTAATGGCTATTGCAACCCTCAAGATTTTGACCAATATGTTAAGTTTTGGTCGTTCGTACCTATGCCTCAACCTGCTGTTTTTATAGCTAAAGAATTAACAGATAAATCTTTCCCTTTAGATAAAAATCTTTACACAACAATGGACTATCAGTTATTTTTGAGAGTTCTCAGTCAACAGCCAAAATCAGTATGGATTAAGCAAACGTGGGTCAATTTTAAATATCATGGTAATAATAAAACTATGCAACCTAGTTCTGACGCATACTTGGAATTGTATAAGGTTTCTTTATCTGAAGCAACAAGAGTTTATAAATTCATCAAAAGAAAGCTATTTAAAGTTTTCGCCGATGACTACCTCACCCTCGTATCCATTATGAGTCGCAATACTCCAGCAAGTTTCGGACAAATTTTGATGGTGCTGGCAACTAGACCTACCTTAATGGGCTGGTCACTATCTTGGAAGTTGTTAATTAAAGCTTTTCTTGGTTCTAATAAATATTTAAAAATCAAGCAAGTTGCATATTATTTTATTAAAGTTTAATTGGTTCCTCGATTTCCGGATTTATCTCTATGACTTTATCCAAAACTTGTCAGGGCAATGTTCTTGCTATAGGTTGTGGTATGCGCCAAACTGAAACTGGAACCATTCGCCTAGATATCTCGCCTGAGGTTAACCCTGATATTCTATGGAATCTCGATCATTTTCCCTATCCCTTAGATGATTCCAGCTTTTCAGAAATTGAGTGCTTTGACGTGATCGAGCATCTGACAGATATTACAAAGAGTATGCAGGAGTTTCATCGGATCTTGAAACCCAACGGCTTACTTAGAATAACTACTCCTCATTTCTCTTGTGCGAATTCTTATATCGACCCAACTCATAAATATCACTTAAGTTATTTTTCATTTGACTATTTTGAAAGCCATCATAAACTATCCTATTATTCGGATGCAAATTTCCGGATTAAACATCGCCATATTCAGTTCCAAGGCGGTAGATTTAATCGCTCTATTGTAAGCAGGTTTGCTAATAATTTCCCCTATAATTATGAACAACGGTGGGCTTGGATGTTTCCCGCTTGGTATCTTTACTTTGAGTTAGAGGCAATCAATTAAAAAATTAAATATAATGAAAGTTATTCATATCACACCGACTTACTTTGATCATGCCTCAATAATTGGTGGTGGTGAGCGCTATCCAACAGAATTAGCTTCCTGGATGTCGAAGTTTATAGACACGACACTGGTAAGTTTTTCTGTTCAGCGCAACTGTTCCAGTCAAGGTACTCTCAGAATCGAGACGTATCCTGTCAAGCACTTAATACACGGAAACAAGATTAATCCCCTCTGCTTTCAATATCTCGGATCAATCTTGGACGCTAATATAGTCCACATTCACAATATCAACACTCTGGTTTCTGACCTGGGATGTTTGACTGCATCTTTACTGGGTAAGCGCGTCTTTGTCACGGACTACGGTGGTGGGGGAAGTTTAGTCCTCAACCGAAAACTGCCAGTGTTCCGAGGCTATCGGAATGCATTTGTCTACTCCCGCTTTGGCTTAGATTTCATTCCAGTTGAACTGCAAAAAAAGGCAATTTTGATTAAAGGGGGGATAGATACGAATAAATTTTGTCCGGATGCATCCCTGAAGAAAGAGAAGAAGATACTGTATGTCGGTCGGATTTTACCCCATAAAGGCATTAATTATCTGATCGAAGCCTTTCGCTTGTTAAATCATTCAGATTACAAGCTAAGAATTGTTGGTAGAGTCTACAGCGAACAATTCTACCAAGACCTGCAACAGTTAGCCGATGGTTTGGCTGTAGAATTCATTCATGATGCCGATGATTCTCAGCTATTGAATGAATATCGCACGGCGAAAGTAACTGTTTTACCATCGGTGCATACCAACTGCTATGGCAACTACACCCCGGTTCCAGAGTTAATGGGATTTACATTGCTAGAATCTCAAGCCTGCGGAACACCTGTTATCTGTACGGATGCGGGGGCGATGCATGAGTTTGTTAATGATAGTCGCACGGGATTTGTTGTAAAGCAGAACTCTGGGGAAGCGATCGCTACTGCTTTGCGTCAACTGATTCGCTTGTCTCCATCAGAATATGCAGAGTACCAAAGGCGCTGCCGTGAGTGGATAAAACCTCTGGGTTGGTCAGCCGTCGTTCAAAAACATCTGGATATCTATCAAGGTAAGGTTACTTAAGAGTTTCCAAAGGAGTGTCAATTGAAGTCAATTCGCATCCTCATCGTTACCCACGCCCCTCTTGCTCCAGAATTTGGTGCAGGTCAGATGGCAATCAATTTGGCAGAAGCTTTTCGGGAGCAAGGACATGATGTTACGCTCTGGTCGCCTCATCCTTTACCTGCCCAGATAAGATGGTGGCAAAGATTACAAAATATGCGGTCAAAGCTAAATGCATTTCTTGATACTCAATCCCCCTTTGATGCAATCGACACTCCTGCAATATTCATTACTCGACGTGTCAGGCAAGCCGCGCCAGTAGTCGTCGCTCGCAGCGTTCAGCCTGATATCTTATACATAGTTAATAACTTAAACTGGCTTGTAGAAAAAAATTGCAAGGGGATTATTCGCCTGCCATTTAGCTATAGCTATGCTTTGTTTCAAATTTTTCTAATAGTGCAAGGTTGGCACAGAGCAACAAGTATTCTTTGCCTCGGTACTCTAGAATTCCAGTGGATGAAGAAATACTTTCCTTGGTGGCGGGATAAATTAGGTTCTTACGTCAACGCTCTTTCAAAAGCAGATCAGGAAGCTCTGGATCGAGTCAGGCTGCACAGGCAAAAACCTGATGGAAAAGGCATTCGATTTCTCTGGATTGGTCGCTGGGTTCCTCACAAAGGCATAGATACTTTGCTAGATTTTATAGGCAGATGGGCAGCTTTACATCCTCAAGATACTTTTACAATTGCCGGGTGTGGCACTGAAGCTGAGAAAACTTTTTCCTCTGAATTGCTTCAATCTGGTAGGGTAAAAGTTCTGCCATCATTTGAGAGAAGCCAGATTTACTCTTTGCTAGCTAACCATAATGTTGGTTTATTTACGAGTAAGGTTGAGGGTTGGGGACTAGTTTTGAATGAGATGCTTGAGTCGGGGATGCCCGTTTTTGCAACATCTGTCGGTGGAGTTCCGGATTTACAACCTTTTTGTAGAGAAATACTGCAACCATTTCCACCATCCGGGCAACTGATTGAAGATATTTTAAGTGGTTCTGCAATACTGGAAGATTATTACAGTACATTTACCTGGGAAAAAATCGTAGGAAAATATACAATATCAATATTGGCAAGCCTTTAAAGTGATTTAAACAGATTAAAAAATCATAATGAATAGATATATATCTAATCGTACTTGGTTAATGAATTTAAAACCAATGTGGTTAAGAGAAAAGTTATTCTGGAAGCTTTATTTAAATCAAAAAACTACATTGACTCTATTTGAACAAGCTAAGTTAGAGTTTGCTCCTCAGGTTTACTTAAAGCTGATGCCAACAGATGTCTCTCACAAGCAGATCGCATACTCTGGCTTCTACGAATTACCAGTATCTCGTCGTATTGCGAAGTTAGCGAAGGCTGGAGGTTTAATGGTTGATGTGGTTGCAAACTACGGCTACTACTCATGTATTTGGGCTGCTGCTGGAGTCAACAATCGGGTAGTTGCATTTGAAGCATCACCCAGAAATTTATCGGCTCTCAAAGGAAATTTAATCAAGAACAGATTTGAAACTCAAGTAGATGTTCAGGAGATAGCTTTAGGGAAAGAGAGTGGAAAGTTACTCTTCAACCTAGGTCCAGCGGAGCAAAGCGGATGGGGAGGACTTGTAATTGAAAATAAACCGGGTGTTATTGAAGTTCCTGTCGTCTCACTAGATGAGGTTTTTATGAACTTGCAGTGTGAGCATATTGATGGACTCAAAATAGATACTGAAGGAGCAGATACTTGGGTGATTTATGGCGCTGAGCAATTATTGCGATCGCACAAAATTAAACACATTTTTTTTGAGGAGAATACTGTTCGCATGTCGGCTCTTGGCATAAGACCTGGAGAAGCACAAACACTTCTTCAGGAGTGTGGATATCACAGCAAAAGCTTAGGTAAAGGTGAGTGGTACGCGAGCGTTTAGCCTAAAAATGTAAGAGGTTTAATGATTATCATCCAGATTGTACCAAAACTGCTACCTGCAATTAATGGTGTCGGAGATTATGCCCTCAATTTAGCTCGGCAACTACAGAAAGACTTTGGCATACAAACGCATTTTGTTATCGGTGACTCAACTTGGAGTGGAGAAACACGTCTGGAAGGGTTCCCTATCAGCCAGGTAAGGAAGCACAATGGAAGTGCTTTGCTATCCCTTCTACCGAGTGATCGCGCTGCCACAGTCTTGCTACACTACGTTGGCTATGGTTATGCCAAACGAGGCTGTCCTGTTTGGCTAGTGAATGGCTTGCAGCGTTGGCGGACTGCCAGCACTAATCGGTTTCTAGTAACCATGTTCCACGAACTCTATGCCTTTGGGCCACCTTGGACAAGTTCTTTTTGGTTATCTCCATTGCAAAGGAACTTGGCAGTTCGCTTGGTGCGATTGAGTAATCGCAGCCTTACCAGTCTAAAGGGCTATGCTGATATCCTTTACAAGTTTAGTCGTGGCAAACAGACTGATATTCCTACACTTCCAGTATTTTCTAACATTGGTGAGCCTACACAAGTGCCACCCTTAGCAAAGCGCCCTCGGCGACTGGCGGTGTTTGGAAGGCGAGGCAATAGGCAGCGGGTTTATCAAGACTCCTTGGCAGAACTCAGCCACACCTGTAAGCTGCTAGGGATAAAAGAAATCTGGGATATTGGGCTACCAACAGGTCTAACTTTACCTACCGTTAATAGTGTACCAGTAGTGGAAATGGGACAGCACTCAGATAAGCAAATCAGTAGCATCCTGTTGAATTCTCTTGCTGGATTCTTGAACTATGATACTGACCGTCTAGCTAAATCAACTATCTTTGCTGCGTACTGCGCTCATGGAGTGCTACCTGTCAGCCCTCGACGTAGTGCGTTATCAGTCGATGGGTTAGAAGCAGGAAAACACTACTGGACTCCGGATAATCAAACAACAGGCTTGAAGAATCTGACAGAGATGCAAGCGATTGCTAACAATGCCTATCGCTGGTATCAAACCCATAACCTATTGGTTCAAACTGAAACCTTTGCTGCATACCTGGCTAGCAACTAAGTCAGGAACCTATCATAACTGAGGATTAACCGACTACTCAAAACTACATTATTCCTATAGTGCTTCAGTGAAACTGCTAATCGGTCTACTAACTCTTTGCGGTATATTTTTATTGTCATCCCTTAACTGGCAGCGCTCGGTTAAGGCAGCACTCTTCATTTTAGTCATTGAAGGTGCATTACGCAAATGGGTATTACCTCAAGCTAACGAACTGATTTATTTCCTGAAAGATTTTATGCTTTTGGGAGCTTACCTAAACTACTTTTTTTTCAAAGGTAGGCAAGAAAAATGCATTCATAATGACTACATTAATTTTTTAATTTTTATTGTCACTTGCTGGTGTTTATTTCAATCCTTTAATCCCAGTTTAGGATCGCCAATTATAGGAATATTGGGACTTAAGGGATATTTGTTGAATATTCCCTTAATATGGATGTTGCAAGATTTGTTTCAATCTGAACAAGAGATGCAAGTTTTTTTAAGAAAGCATCTATTGTTAATAATTCCCGTTGGTATATTGGGTATTGTTCAGTTTTTTAGTCCGCCCTCAAGTCCCATCAATTCCTATGCCACCCAAGACGTTGAGTATATAGCCACCTTTGGCAATGGCTCTGTATTTGCCAGGATCACGGGAAGTTTTTCATACCTCGATACTTATGTAGTTTACCTGATAGTATGCTTCGGTTTACTAATACCTTTACTTTTACTCAAACAGTCAGGGTGGTGGAAATGGGCTTCTCTCGTTGAAATACTTTTGGTAAGTATTAACTCTTTTATGACTGGCTCTCGCAGTTGTGTTTTTGCCTCAATTTTATTTTTGGTAGGTTACTTCAGCATTCAAGGATTAATCCAGCCTGTAAATAATCTGCATTTTCTCAAACAGTTTTTATTGCCAGTTCTCATTATTGTTATTGCTAGTTCCATCTGGTTTCGCCCTGCTATCGAGGCTTTTTGGTTTCGCACAAGTGATTATAGCGATAGTACAGTCAGCCGGATTTCGAGAACTTTCACACAGCCTTTGGAGTATATCCAGTACAAAGGCATTTACGGCTATGGTACTGGAGCCACACAGGTATCAGGTAGAGTAATAAGTAAAGCACTAGATTTACCTGTAGGTGAAGTGATTCCAATTGGTTATGAAGAGGAACCAGGCAGAATCATGTTGGAATTGGGTCTTATCGGCTTTATTTTTTGGTATGGACTAAGGGTTAGTATTCTCATTTCGCTTTGGTTGGTATTCTGGAAATTGAAAAGACCCTTCCTGCGTCAATTAGCACTTACGGCTTTCCTTATTCACGCTATCCAACTCAACGATCAGCTTGTTACTCAACATATATTCTCAGTTTATTACTGGTTTCTTGCCAGTTTTATATTCTTGTTGCCTCGTTTAGAAAAAATAGAAACTTTACATAAATATCAACGACTCTTGCAACAAAATGTATCAGCCGCGTCTTTCAATGGTTCAAGCCATCAGTAGTCCATTTTCCCGAAATGCTGCCATCGCCTTGTCGGAAGCCGATTTACTCCACGAAGTAATCACGACAATTGCTTATGATCCAAAAGGCTCAATTGCACACTACTTAAACCTCCTACCAAAGACAATGGGAAACCGCCTAAATCAAGAACTGGGACGGCGGACATGGACTGTCCCGAAAAATGGGATTATCCGCACACACATAAGTAAAGAAGTTGTCCGGTTAGCTTTAGGAAAGACAGGTTTGTATCGTCATTTAGGTTGGAGTTGTTACGGACGAATCGATTGGGTATATGCCTCACTTGATCGTCACGCTGCCAAGCACCATCTTCAAGGTATTGATGCTGTCTACGCCTACGAAGATCAAGCAGCCACGACGTTCCAAGCCGCCAAACAGCAGGGTATCCTCTGCTTGTACGATTTAGCGATTATCTTCTATCGCCTAAGTCGAGATATTCAAGTCCAAGAAGCTGAACGCTTCCCTGAGTTAACTCCCGCCTTAATAGCCGCCAAAGAACCCGCTTGGAAAATTGAACGTAAGGAGCAGGAAGTGCAACTCGCTGATCATATATTTGTGGCATCTTCAATTACTAGAAAATCCTTACTTGATGTTGGCGTCAACCAAAAAAAAATCAGCATTATTCCCTACGGTGCGCCGATTGATTATTTTCAACCACAACCCAAAACTGACCAAAAGTTCCGAGTCTTGTTCGTTGGTCGTGTCTCACCTCGCAAAGGTGTTCACTACTTACTGCAAGCTTGGCAGGAATTACAATTACCTGATGCCGAGTTATTATTCGTCGGCTCTAACCAGTTTCCAGATGGTTGGCTGGATCAATACCAAGATTTGTTTCGCCATATCCCCTCTGTCCCCCATTTTTCATTGAATAAATATTACAGTTCTGGTAGTGTTCTCATCTTTCCTTCTTTAGTCGAAGGCTTTGGTCTGGTTCTGCTAGAAGCGATGGCTTGCGGCATTCCAGTTATTACCACACCTAACACCGCTGCTCCTGATATTATCACTGATGGAATAGAGGGTTTTATCGTACCTATTCGAGATGTAGAAGCCCTCAAAGAAAAACTTGAATGGTGCTATCGCCATCCCCAAGAACTAGCCGAAATGGGACAAGCTGCTCGCCGGAAAGCCGAACAACTGACTTGGGATTTATATCGCCAAAAATTGGCGGGTCGGGTACGGGACATTTTAGAGAATCAAACTAGTTAGTCTAATTCCTATATTCATCATGAAAAATCCCTATTCCTCTACTGACTTTCACCTGTGGTTACCCGATATATTTGAATTTAAGGGAGGTATTCAAGTCCACTCAAATTTCTTAATCAAGGCATTACAGAGTTTATATCCTCAGAGTAATTATGATGTTTTTCTCAAGCATGACACTCACTCCTCACCAGAGTTCTCCTTTTTAGCCCACACCCGATTTCACTTTGCTGGTCATTGGTCTTTACCTGTAAGAACGCCTATTTTTGCTGCCCAGTTGGTAGGAAGCGGACTTTGGAAACGACCGAGTTTGGTGATATCTACTCATCTCAATTTTACTCCCGCCGCTTACTGGCTCAAATATGTAGCAGGTATCCCCTACTGGACTATTGCCTATGGCATAGAAGCCTGGAATATTCAGCGTCCAGACTTACGAAGAGCGCTACACCATGCCGATCGCATACTTTCAATCAGCAGTTACACCCGCGATCGCCTGATCAAAGAACAAAATCTCGATCCCAGCAAAATTTCTTTGTTACCCTGCACGTTCGATCCCAGTCGCTTTCAGATTGCCTCAAAACCTGTTTATTTGCTGAAACGATACAACCTCAAACCCGAACAACCTGTTATTCTGACAGTTTCACGACTTGCCGAAGCCAAGCGATATAAAGGATACGACCGTATTTTAGAAGCACTTCCACAAATCCGCCAGACTCTCCCCGACGTTCACTACATCATTATTGGTAAGGGAAAAGACCAACCAAGAATTGAGCAGTTAATCGCTCAATTGAATTTGCACGATTGCGTGACACTGGCAGGATTTATACCTGACGAACAACTGAGCGACTATCACAATCTTTCTGACGTTTTTGCAATGCCTAGTAAGCGTGAAGGATTTGGCATTGTCTATTTAGAAGCTTTAGCCTGCGGCAAACCTACGTTAGGAGGTAATCAGGATGGAGCGATTGATGCCCTGTGTCAGGGTGAGTTGGGAGCTTTGGTCGATCCAGATGATGTGGACGCGATCGCACAGACTCTTATTCAGATATTACAGCGAACTTACCCCAATCCACTAATGTATCAACCTGAAGCACTACGTCAGGCGGTTATCGACAGGTTTGGATTTGACCGCTTCAAGCAGAAGCTTGGCGAATTAATCCCCAGTCATTCCGATATTTTTATTTCGTGCAAGTCATAATAATCGCTTGATTATTTTTCTAACTAGCAATTATTCATAGTCACCTCAAATTGGAATAAATTTGTCCTGATTACTCGTAGAGTTTCTGAATTAATAAGTGGTTCAGCTAGCCACTATAGCTAGCATATCGCTTTTTTTACCTCGGCTGGGATTCCAGTGACTTTTAAACAACTTCCACACCTCCCTCTATCAACACCAGAAACGGCAGTAAACCAACCACGAGTCTGCCATGTCGTAGCAAGCATCAATGAATCTACAGGAGGTCCAGCTTTATCTGTCACCAGTTTAGCTCAAGCCCTTGCTGGACAGGGAGTATTCTCCCATCTCCTTACACTTGACTATCAACAACAAGGTCGCCAAATCTTAGCAGAAGATACCAAATTACACAGCTATCCTGCCACTCAACTTACCAGGTATCTACGAGGATTTCAGCCTAATGCTAGCCATGCTCTGTGTCAATTAGCCTCAACCGAATTGGATTTAATTCACAACCATGGTTTGTGGATGTTTCCCAATCTTTATGCTCGTAAAGCCGCTGTGATAAATCGTCTGCCATTGGTAATTTCTCCCCGAGGCATGATTGAGTCGTGGTCATTAAAGCGCAGCCGAACAAAGAAATGGTTGGCATGGGTTTTGTACGAACAAGAAAACTTTAAAAATGCGACTGCTTTTCATGCCACTTCCTGGGAAGAAGTAATTTCTATTCGTCGGCTAGGATTTGAACAGCCGATTGCTTTAATTTCCAATGGTGTCTATTGTCCGGATTTATGCGAGCAAACAAATAGAGAAATATTGACACAACTATTCCCGAAAACATCCGATCAAAAATGGCTACTTTTTTTGTCCCGAATTCATCCTAAGAAAGGCTTAAATAACTTACTACAAGTTTGGTATAAATTAGCGGACAAGTTTCCTGACTGGCATCTTTTGATTGCTGGTCCAGATCAGATTTGCTATCAAAGGAAACTAGAGTCTTTGACAGCAGAGTTAAGCCTAGAGAAGCGAGTTACTTTTACCGGAATGCTTTCTGGAGAAAAAAAGGCAGCTGCTCTGGGAAACGCTGACCTATTTGTTTTACCAACTTATTCAGAAAACTTTGGCATTGCTGTAGCCGAAGCACTCGCTCATGCCATTCCAGTAGTCACGACCAAGAACGCACCTTGGCAAGATTTATCCACCTATGAATGTGGCTGGTGGATAGATAACAATCAAGACGCACTATCTCGTGCCTTAGCTGAAGGAATGCAGTTGTCTTTTAAAGAACGCCAAGTCATGGGTTTAAAAGGTCGAAATTTAGTGGAAACTAAATACTCCTGGGATTCTATATCCAAGGAAATGTTAAGCGTTTACCACTGGATTCTGGGTCATGGTGATCCTCCTAGTTGTATTCAGTTTGACGTTTCTTACTGAGGGTCTAAGATGAAAATTTCTATCGTTACAGGTCCCTGGTTTCCAGTTCCGACATTACAAGGAGGAGCAGTACCGCGTCTCTGGCAAGGTTTGGCTGAACAATTTGTGGCTATGGGTCATCAAGTAACCATAGTATGCCGCTCTTACCCCAGTCAGCCTCAACAAGAAATTATCAATGGTGTAAAGTATTTCAGGTATAGTGGATTTCCTCAAAGTCGCTCAATTGCTTGGGATTTACTCAAAGACTTGGCTTATGCTTTGTTAGTCTTGCCAGTGTTACCTCGTGCTGACATTTTAGTCATCAATGATTTTTGGTTACCTGTCTTCGCATCTACACTACGTCCTGATGCAGGTCAGGTTGTCATCAATGCCAATCGATTTCCAAAAGGTCAGTATTTTCTATATGTGGGTGTAACTCGTATTGCAGCCGCTTCGCGAGCCATTCAAGAAGCCATTGCTACACAATACCCACCTGCTAATTCTCGGCTTCGAGTGATTCCTAATCCAATCGACACTAGCGTGTTTTATCCACCTGTTTCACCCCATTCTATAAGGAAGGATAAAACTATCCTATATGCAGGTAGAATTCACCCAGAAAAAGGTATTCACCTTTTGCTCAATGCTTTTGCTATCTTATGCCAAGATTTTTCTGATGTAAAATTGCGAATTATTGGTCCGTTCAGGCAGAACCAAGGTGGTGGTGGAGAAGATTATCTGCATAGCTTACAAAGAAAAGCTCAAGAATTACCTATTGAGTTCGATGAACCGATATTTGATAGCAAAAAGTTAGCTGAAGCCTACCGCAATGCCGATCTATTTTGTTATCCATCACTAGCTGAGAAAGGAGAATCGTTTGGGGTTGCTCCTTTAGAAGCAATGGCTACGGGTTTAGTTCCTATAGTCTCTAATCTGGACTGCTTTAGAGACTTCATTGAAGAAGGTAAAACCGGATACTTTTTCAATCACCGTAGCCCTAATGCGGCTAAAAACCTCTCATCCACTTTGGCTTCAGCACTACTTAATCATAAAGAAACTGGCGAAATGGCTATCAATGCTTCACGAAATGCTATTTGTTTTAGTTACGAAAAAATCGCCAAATTCTATTTGACTGAATTCGAGGAATTGATTAAACAAGGATAACTCAGAGACAACTATGCAAAAAGAGCGTATTCTATGTAATTTGTGTTTTTTATGGAGCCGATCACCGACAATTGTTTGCGGCGTTGAGTCGGTATTTTTCCTCGCTTTTAGCCTCCGTAATAGTCGTTGAAGTTCGTAAATAAACAGATATGTTAGAAAACATTACTCCTATTCTTCTTACCTTTAACGAATCCCCTAATATCGAGCGCACTCTGGCAAAACTCACTTGGGCAAAGCAAATCGTCGTTATCGACAGCTACAGTACCGACGAAACCCTAAAAATTTTGCAGTCTTATCCCCAAGTTCAGGTATTTCAGCAGGAATTCGATACATTCGCCAATCAATGTAACTATGGTCTACAGCAGGTGAAAACCGAGTGGGTACTCTCAATCGATGCCGACTACCTAGTTACTGATGAATTGATTGCTGAAATGAATGCTCTACCCAAAGATTCACTAGTCAATGGCTACGTCGTCCGGTTCAAATATTGCGTATTTGGCAAGCCGCTGCGCGGTACATTACTTCCCCCTCGCGAAGTTCTCTTCAGAAGAGAAAAAGCCGTGTATGTCGATGATGGACATGCACATCAGGTACATGTCAACGGAAAGTCGGCTATGCTTTCCTCCTATATCCATCATGACGATCGCAAACCTCTAAGCCGCTGGTTATGGGCGCAAGATCGCTATATGCTGATTGAAAATAAGAAAATCCTGGAAACGTCTCCTAGTGAACTCAGCTTCGGCGATCGCATTCGGCGGCAAAAAATCCTCGCCCCCTTCGTCATTCTGTTCTACTGTCTGATCTTCAACCAAGGTATTCTCGACGGTTGGTATGGCTGGTATTATGCACTCCAGCGCACCCTGGCAGAAATTCTGCTCTCCATTCGTCTAATCGAAATGGAAAAATTTGCATCTCAAGCACCCACTACGTCGGACAGATCTGTCTCCAACAGAATCGCAGCAACATCTACCCAATCGGTTAACCCTTCTGTCTTGGTAGAAAAATAAGCTGTAATGCATTTAAATTGGGTTTATCTGAATAAGTTGGGTTTCGTAGCTTACCTCAACCCAACCTAAAAATTGACAGATACCCAATGTTACAAGAGGCTGACAACAGCGGATTTGGTATTATCCTCCTGTTCCTTGACCCATTGTATTCGTTTTACGTCCTTTTCTCCCATCTCTTCCATTAGGGCTTGATGCAAACTCTGAAATGACTGACTTATGCAATACGTTAGAATACTCTCGTGCAATCAAATCGGGAGTAAAATGGGATTGTAAATATCGACGACCCGCTTCACCCATACGCTTGACTAACCGTTCATCTGTGGACAACTGTTGAATAAATTCTGCCAAACCTTTCGCATCACCATTACTGAACGCTGCACCACATTCAGCCTCCGCAATCAGCGCCTGTAAATAAGACTGGGGTTCACAAATCGCAGCGATTGGACGCCCTGTGGCTAAGGCGGCATAAAGTTTACTGGGGGCGACTAAACCTTCCATCCCTGAACTAACGCTCACTAAGGATAAGTCCCCTGAAGTAAGTGAATAGGGTAGGTTTTGCTTATCTTGATAGGGTAAAAAGCGGCAATTTTTTAAACCAAGCAGACGAGTTTGGGCTTCAAAGGCTTCCCGTTTAGCACCATTACCAATAAACACAAACAAAATTGGCTTATCTTGTAACAGTTGAGCAGCGTTGAGAATCGTTTCCATATCATGGCAGCGACCCATATTTCCGGAATAGAGTACCGTAAACCGATCAACTAGATTGAAGTTTTGGGCAAACCAATTATCCTGTTTAGCAATGGGTACAATCCAATTGGCATCTGCCCAATTATGAATAACAGTAATTTTGTCGTTCAGGGAGGGACATTTAGCGGCGACACGATTTTTCATCGAAGGACTCAAGACCACAATTTGTTGAGCCTGTTTCCAAATATGGCAGTTCACTGTATTCCAGAATTTGACCAGCCAGTGGCGATGAGACACAACATTGAGTTCGACTGCAACATCTGGATATAAATCATAGACTAAACAAACATAAGGGAGTCCAAATAACTTTTTCGCCAAATATCCCAAAATGGGCAAAAAAGGAGGAGCAGTGGTTAACAGGAGTATGTCTCCCCGACTACGGGTTCTGAGTAAATGCAGTCCAGCCCGTAGACAAAAGATTAGTCCATTCAATGCTTTGCCACGAATACGTTTCGACCAAATCCGAGTCGCTCGCGATCGCTGAACGATCAGTTGCTGAAAATACTCCCTTGCTGGTGCTGACTGGCTGTGAAATGCATAACCCGGTTGTCCAGTAAACACTCGCACCGACAAACCTTGTTTGCCTAACTCGACAGCCAGTTCTTCTATTAGCTGTCCAGTTGCGGCATAGTCAGGAGGGTAATATTGAGTCAAGATCGATAACCGGAGGGATTTACTATGCCGTAGGGGAGTCTCACTATTGCTCATGTTTCTGTGTTACTGACTGGGATCTAAAATAGATATCAGATTACGCTCAAATTTACATATTGATTTGCTACTATCCGGACTAAATTAGCACTCAATTTTATGACTTTATCAAGTCTTTGATTAACTTTACCTATTTATGTTCTTTTACTTGTTAACATAATGCATGAAGATTTGATAAATACTCCGGACTTAAACATTGATGTCAGTATTAAGAGTTTATCATTCGTCTAAATGAGGTGATTGCCTTAATTTTAGACATCACCACATTTTAACGAAAATTTCCACCACGTTTGGATAGATTTATAGTGGTTTGCCCATCCACCGC
>Ga0207419_1001806_pt1 | contig 15238 bp, 14 predicted proteins | sample ElkSloMetagenome_4_FD_184723 | JGI IMG/M metagenome (GOLD analysis project Ga0207419, IMG submission 184723) | Hot spring microbial communities from Elkhorn Slough, Monterey Bay, USA - MD2A (version 2) | ecosystem: Environmental > Aquatic > Marine > Intertidal zone > Estuary: Microbial mat ...
GCGCGTCGCGCGCATCTCGTCGCTTGCTTCCAGCCGCGCCTGCAACGGCAGGTCGGGATAGCCCGGTGCACCTTGCATCCAGTAAAGACCGAAGGCGATCGCCAGCATCGCAGCCCCGAGCGTGATCGCGAGCCCCAGCGCGGGCCGTCCGGCGCGATCTTCGCTGCGGGCTTCCTTGTTGGCGGCCAGCAGCCGGCGGGCGACCTCGGTGCGGGCGCGTTCGGCCTCGTCCGGCTCCAGCAGTCCGCGTTCGAGATCACGGTCGATTTCATCGAGCTGGGCGCGATAGATCGCCACATCGGGATTGGCTTGCGCCGCGTCGCGGGGCCGCAACAGGGGTGCCGCGATGGTTGCCGTGACCACAAGCGCCAGAATCCCGCAAACTATCCAGAAAAACATGTCTTGCCGTCCTTTTCTGCCGCCGACATAGCTGTCCTGCGCAGCCGTGAAAAGGGCCTGCGACCATTGCGACATCGGCGGCATGATGGTCCATGTCGCAAATACCGGTCCAACCGCCGCTCAGAGTATCCTCTTGCGCTCGGTTGCGGTCCAATTAAGGCTCGGGCGCAGGCTCGCCCGCCGTTAAGGATTCTGTCATGCCAATGAAGCGCTATTCCGCATTCGCCATCGCACGTGAAGCCATGCGCAACCACACCGGTTGGGACCGCGCCTGGGCGCGCGCCGAGCCGAAGGCGCGCTATGATGCGATCATCGTGGGGGCCGGCGGGCATGGTCTGGCCACCGCCTACTATCTTGGCAAGAATTTCGGCATCACCAATGTCGCGGTGCTGGAAAAAGGCTGGCTGGGCGGCGGCAACACGGGGCGGAATACCACGATCATCCGCTCGAACTACCTGCAGGATCCATCCGCTGCGATCTATGAAAAATCGCGCAGTCTTTACGAAACGATGAGCCAGGACCTGAACTACAACGTGATGTTCAGCCCGCGCGGTGTCATCATGCTGGCCCAGACCCATCACGAGGTGCGCGGATACAAGCGCACGGCCCACGCCAACGCGTTGCAGGGTGTCACGACCGAATGGATCGAGCCTGCGCGCGTGAAGGAGCTCTGTCCGATCATGAATATCGACGGGCCGCGCTATCCGGTGCTCGGGGGGCTCTGGCAGGCCCGTGGCGGCACGGCGCGCCATGACGCGGTCGCCTGGGGTTATGCCCGCGCCTGTTCCGCCATGGGTATGGATATCATCCAGCAATGCGAAGTGACGGCCGTGCGTCAGGAAAACGGCAAGGTCGTTGGCGTCGATACCTCGAAAGGTCCGATCGATTGCGACAAGCTGGGGATGGTCGTGGCCGGGCATTCCGGCGTGCTGGCGCAGATGGCGGGCTTCCGGCTGCCGATTGAATCTGTCGCGCTTCAGGCGCTGGTGTCCGAGCCGATCAAGCCATGCATGGATATCGTCGTGATGGCCAACACCGTGCACGGGTATCTTTCGCAATCCGACAAGGGCGAGATGGTCATCGGTGGCGGCACCGACGGCTACAACAACTACACCCAGCGCGGCAGCTTCCACCATATCGAGGAAACCGTGCGTGCACTGGTCGAGACATTCCCCATGATCAGCCGCCTGAAGATGCTGCGCCAGTGGGGTGGCATCGTGGATGTGACCGGCGACCGCTCGCCCATTCTGTCGAAAACGCCTGTCGAGGGTATCTTCGTCAATTGCGGTTGGGGTACGGGCGGGTTCAAGGCAACGCCGGGCTCCGGCTGGGCGATGGCCGAACTGATGGCCAAGGGTCATTCACCCCTGACCGACGAATTCAGCATGTTCCGCTTCCGCGAAGGCAAGTTCATCGACGAAAGCGTTGCCGCGGGGGTGGCGCACTGATGGTCGTTCTCTGTTCAATTCAATTTCCGAAGGTCTGCCCATGCTGATCCTGCATTGCCCCTGTTGCGGCGTCGATGCCGATGAAACCGATCTGCACGCCGGTGGCCAGGCGCATCTGACGCGCGAAGGGCCGGGGTCGTCCGATGACGATTTCGAGGATTACCTCTTTCTGCGCGAAAACCCCAAGGGCGTGCACTTCGAGCGCTGGCGCCATGTCTACGGCTGCGGCAAGTGGTTTCTGGCCGCGCGCTGTACCAGCACGCTCGAGGTCTTCGGCACCTATCCTGCGCAGACGACCGAACCGCCGCAGCACATCAAGGACATCATTTCTCAGAAACGGCCCGGCTGGTCGTGGGGGAATTTCTCATGAGCACACGTCTGGCGAAACAGGGCCGCCTGATCAACCGCGGCAAGGCGGTGTCCTTCACCTTCAACGGCAAACATCTGCGCGGATATGAAGGCGATACGCTTGCCTCGGCATTGCTGGCCAATGACCAGATGCTGGTGGGGCGGTCGTTCAAATACCACCGCCCGCGCGGGGTCGTCGCGAGCGGGGCCGAGGAACCCAACGGATTGGTCAATCTCGGCAAGGGGGGGCGTTTCGAGCCGAACCAGCGTATCACCACGACAGAGGTGTTCGACGGGCTGACCGCGACATCGCAAAACCACTGGCCGAGCCTCGAATTCGACGTCGGCGCGATCAACACGCATCTGTCGCGCTTCTTGCCGGCGGGCTTCTACTACAAGATGTTCATGTTCCCGCGTCCTTTCTGGAAGCATGTCTACGAGCCCTTCATTCGCAAGTCCGCGGGTCTGGGCAAGGCGCCGAAGGATCGTGATCAGGACACCTACGAGCATTTCCATGCGCATGTCGACGTTCTGGTCGTCGGCGGCGGAATCGCCGGTCTGGCGGCGGCCAAGGCTGCGGGGGAACGCGGCGCGCGTGTCCTGCTTGCCGAGCAGACCGCATCCTGGGGCGGGCGTGCGGTCGTCGATACGCCGCAGATCGACGGTATGGATGCCGAGAAATGGATCGACCAGACCATCGAGGCGCTGGAGGCGATGCCCAATGTCGACTTGCGCCTGCGGTGCATGGGGGCGGGTGTCTATGACCACGGTTATGCGCTGGCCTATGAACGCCTGACCGATCACGCACCCCGGCAGGAGGGCCCGCGCCACCGCCTCTGGCGTATCCGCGCTGGCCAGATCATCACGGCGACCGGGGCGATCGAACGGCCCTTGTCCTTTGCCGGCAATGACCTGCCGGGGGTTCTGCTGGCGTCCGCCGTGCGGGACTATGCGGTGAACTTCGGTGTCTCCGTGGGGGACCGGACCGTGGTTGTGACCAACAATGACGATGCCTACCGCACGGCGATCACGCTCAAGCAGGCCGGGCTGGACGTGCCGGTGATCGTCGATGCACGCGCCCGTGCCGAGGGCGAGCTGATTGATCAGGCCGCCGCGCTGGGGATCCGCGTGGCGTTCGGCACCGGTATCGCCAAGGTCAAAGGCGGCAAGCGTGTAACGGGCGTGGCCCTGTGCAATCAGGCCGGCGAAGGCGGTGTGATCGAAGAGATCGCCTGTGACTGCGTCGCGATGTCGGGCGGCTGGTCGCCGGTGGTGCACCTTTGGTCCCATTGTGGCGGCAAGCTGGTGTGGGATACCGCGCAGGCGATGTTCCGCCCCGATCACGACCGCGCGCCTGCGGGAGACAAGGGCCAGCCCTTCGTGGCCGCAGCGGGCATCGCCAACGGGCACCTCTTCACCGCCGAGGTCCTGGGCGACGGCTGGGCCGCCGGCCGTGCCGCTGCCAAGGCGACAGGCCACGCCAAGCGCGGCGCGCAGGCGCCCGAAGGTGCCGACGCGGGCGAAGGGCCGATCCTGCCGGTCTGGCTCATGCCGCAGGGCGCAAAGTACGAGTTGCGCGCCAAGGCGTGGCTGGATTTCCAGAACGACGTCAAGGTGTCGGACGTGCAACTGGCCGCACACGAAGGGTTCGAGAGCGTCGAACATGCCAAGCGCTATACCACCCTCGGCATGGCGACAGACCAGGGAAAGCTCAGCAATATCAACGGCCTCGCGATCCTGTCGCAGGCGCTTGACGCCGATATCCCCAAGGTCGGCACCACGACCTTCCGCCCGCCCTATACGCCGATTTCACTGGCCTCGATCGCCGGTGTCGCGCGGGACACGCTGTTCCAGCCTGTGCGCAAGACGCCTGTTTCGGATTGGTCGAATGCGAACGGAGCAGACAATGAACCCGTGGGCCAGTGGCGTCGTGCCTATGCGTATGTCCGCCCGGGCGAAACTGTCCATGACGCGGTCAACCGCGAGGTCAGGAACGCGCGGGAAAACCTGGGGCTGCTGGATGCTTCGACCCTCGGCAAGCTGATCGTCAAGGGGCCGGATGCGGGCAAGTTCCTCGACATGATGTATACCAACATGATGTCGAGCCTGCCCGTCGGCAAATGTCGTTACGGCCTGATGTGTTCGGAGAACGGCTTTCTGATGGATGACGGCGTGGTCGCCCGGATGGCCGAGGACACCTGGCTTTGCCACACGACCACGGGCGGGGCCGAGCATATCCACGCCCATATGGAAGACTGGCTGCAATGCGAATGGTGGGACTGGAAGGTCTACGTTGCCAACGTCACCGAACAATACGCCCAGATCGCCGTCGTCGGCCCGAACGCCCGCAAGGTGTTGCGCAAGCTTGGCGGCGACATGGACCTTTCGGCCGAAGCGCTGCCGTTCATGCAATGGCGCGAGGGCCGGATCGGTGATTTCGACGCGCGCGTGTTCCGCATCTCGTTTTCGGGCGAGCTGTCCTACGAGATCGCCGTACCCGCAGGGCAGGGGCGTGCCTTCTGGGATGCGCTGATGGACGCCGGTGAAGAATTCGGCGTGATGCCATACGGCACCGAGGCGTTGCACATCATGCGCGCCGAGAAGGGCTTTATCATGATCGGTGATGAAACCGACGGCACCGTCATTCCGCAGGACCTGAACCTGCAATGGGCACTGTCGAAGAAGAAGGATGACTACCTCGGCAAGCGCGCGCATTCGCGCAGTCACATGGCCGATCCGAACCGCTGGAAATTGGTGGGCCTTGAAACGACCGACGGTTCGGTCCTGCCCGACGGCGCCTATGCGATCGCCGATGGCGAGAACGAAAACGGCCAGCGCAATACGCAGGGCCGTGTGACCTCGACCTATCACTCGCCGACACTGGACCGCGGGATCGCGATGGGGCTGGTCCTGCACGGACCCGACCGTATGGGCGAGGTGATCGAATTCAACACGGTGGACGGCGGCGCGATCGCTGCGAAAATCGTCGATCCGGTCTTCTATGACAAGGAAGGGGAAAAGCAGAATGTCTGATGCTGTCAGCGCGCTGAACGGCAAGACCGCTGCCGGTGAGGTCACGATCCGCGATGCGGGATTGCAGGGCATGATCGTCCTGCGCGGTGATCTGGCCGACAAGAAGCTCCAGTCGGTCTGCAAGGCCGTCACCGGCCATGGCGTGCCTGCGCGTGGCAAGGTGGCCGCCGAGGGTGCGTCGGGTCTGGCGTGGATGTCGCCGGACGAATTGCTGGTGCTTGTCCCCTATGAACAGGTTGCCGAGGCGATTGCGAAAATCGACAAGGCCCTCGGGGGTTCACATTATCTGGCCGAAAACGTCTCGGACGCGCGTGCGCTGATTCTGGTCGAGGGTGAGTTCGGGCGCGAAGTGATCGCCAAGCTCGCCCCCGTCGATCTGCATCCTGACAGTTTTGGCATCGGTGATTTTCGCCGGACCCGCCTGGGGCAGGTGGCCGGTGCCTTCTGGATGCGGGATGACGATACATTTGCGGTCATCTGTTTCCGCTCGGTGGCGGGCTACGCGTTCGATCTGCTTGCCACAAGTGCCAAAGCGGGCAGGGTTGGGCATCTGTAGCGCGCCTGCATGGTGCATCTGCGCACAGGGTGTATGTGAAAATCGATATATGTCATGATTCCCATCCATCATGACACGCCCAAATCCTTGGAAAACATGGCAGTTTCGACAAATTCAGGGGCAATCATGGCACGGGCGCATCATTGTGATGGCATTCCCTTGCGGTTGTCTTCAGGGCCTATCCTAAAGGTAAGGTAGCACAAAAACCTCGTCTTGGCGTAGTCAGCCACCAGTGAAGTTAGCGTACCGGTAGGCGGTAGATGAATAGGACGGACTGAAGACGTGTTTGATATTGTGTTGATCGTTTTGCTTGTTGTTGTGTTGTTGCTCGGTGGTCCGAAATCGGCCCGAACCTCATCTGCCGCCACCCGTTTAAACAAGCTGGTCGCCCTAAAGACGTAAAAGGCGGCCCGAGCGCGTTAGTCCGGTTGTCGCCGCCGGCTTGAGTTGATACTGGTTAAGACGGTATTTCAAGAAATCGTTTTTCAGTGCTCGATGAAGAATCCCCTCTCGAAAAGCTAAAAACGTTCGTGGCGCAATCCGCCGCGGCGCTGGTTGGCATTGTGCTGATGGCTATCGGGGTGTCCGGACGATTGGGGCTACCTCTCTATCCCGTCGAGGACATCTCGTTCCTGATGCAGCCCATGCCCTTGGGCGATGCCGTCAACGGCTATTACTGGTTATTGCTGGCGCTCGTCGGTTTCTGGTTGATCCTTTTCGTTTATCCGCGTCTGGCGTCGGCGGTGGCGATCGCGCTGATCGCGTTCAAATGGGCCGCGCTGCAAGGGTATTTCGTGACTTTTTCATAGCGCCGCGCTGTCGGACAGCGCAGCCTGCAGTCGCGCGTCGACCCCTGTTGCCGGGTTTTCGGTCCGGGGACGGGTGACTGCACGATGGCGGGGTCGCCCATGGCATCGGGGCCGATTACAGCATTTCCCTTGACCTCACGGTATGAGATGACATCTATCAGCTATCCCTGACCTCAACTGAGAAAGATATGAGATATGGCCTTTTCGCTTCCCGATCTTCCTTACGCTCATGATGCGCTTGCCGGCAAAGGCATGTCGGCCGAGACGCTCGAGTATCATCACGACCTGCACCACAATGCCTATGTCACCAACGGCAATGCCGCCATCGACGGCACCGAATGGGAAGGCAAGTCTCTGGAAGAGATCATCGTGGGCACCTACGACAAGGACGCTGTCGCGCAGAACGGAATTTTCAACAACATCAGCCAGTTGTGGAACCACAACCAGTTCTGGGAAATGATGGGCCCCGGCGACAACAAGATGCCGCCAGAGCTGGAAAAGGCGCTGGTCGACAACTTTGGTTCGGTCGATGATTTCAAATCGCAGTTTTCGGCCGCAGGCGCGGGTCAGTTCGGCTCGGGCTGGGCTTGGCTGGTCAAGAAATCCGACGGCTCGCTGGCCGTCACGAAAACCGAGAACGGCGTCAACCCGCTCTGCTTCGGGCAAACCGCCCTTCTGGGCTGCGATGTATGGGAACATTCCTACTACATCGACTTCCGCAACAAGCGCCCCGCCTATCTGACCAACTTCCTCGATAACCTGGTCAACTGGGAAAACGTCGCAAGCCGCATGTAAACCGCGCTGCAAGCCTTCCCGAACGGCCCGCTGCCTGACCGCAGCGGGCCGTTTTCGTTGGAACCCCGCCGTGGTGCTGTTGGTTGATCCATCAAGCAACCAACGGAGGTCAGAGTGATGAGCAAGCAGGACAATATCGACCGCACCGGCAAACCGGTCCCCGACAAACCGGACACCAAGGAAGAGAACGGCGTGCCGGGCGCATTCGGAGACAAGGAAGAGTTCACCAAGGGGCAATCGGGTGTGACGCACGTACGCGGCGATCATGACGAAATCCAGCCCAGCGAGGATGTCGGCGATGACAAGGATTAAGCATCATACATGGGTTCTGGTGGCCGACAGCGAAAAGGCGCTGCTGCTGGAGAACCTTACCGATCACGAAGATCCCAACCTTCAGGTCGTCCGCAAAAAGGAACAGGACAACCCGTCAGATATGGACCAGTCCGCCAACCGGCCGGGGCGTATGGACGATAACGGCCCGGGGCAGAGATCGGCAGTCGATGATACCGACTGGCACGAGCTGGCCAAGGAGCGTTTCGCGTCCGATCTGGCCGATCTGCTTTACGGGCATGCCCACAAGGGCAATTTCGACGATATCATCCTTGTCGCCGCGCCCAGTGTTCTCGGGGCTTTGCGGGCTGAAATGCATCCCGAAGTCATCGGCAAAGTGAAGGCCGAAATTCCCAAGACGCTGACCAATCATCCGCTGCGCGAGATCGAAAGCATCGTCAAGGCCGACCTGGGCTGATGTTTGCGCCATAGACAATGTCTGAAACCCGTGGGACATCTCCCACGGGTTTTCTTTTTGCCGGAGACATTCCATGACCGCACCCCGCCTCGATCAGATCGTCGCCGCGCAGCAGGTTCTTTCGGGCGTTTGCCTCGCAACCCCGGTGCTGCCGCTGACCTCTGCCCGATGGGAGGGTGTGCTCCCGCCATGCAAGAGCGCGACGGTGAAGCTCGAGCTGTTCCAGCAGGCAGGGTCTTTCAAGGCACGCGGGGCCTTTCTGGGTATTGCGGGGCTTTGTGAAGACGAACGGCACGCGGGCGTCGTGGCCGCCAGTGGCGGCAACCACGCGCTTGCCGTCTCGTGGGCCGCGAGGGCCGCGGGGGTGGACGCTTTGATCTGCATGCCACACGCGACCGATCCGGCCCGGATCGCAGGCTGCGAGGCGCTGGGCGCCCGCGTTACCTTGCATGATGACATGGCGGCCGCTTTTTCCGCGATGTCCGATGCCGCTGCGGCAGGCCGGACACTGATGCATCCCTTCGAGGCGGTGCACATGATCCTCGGGGCGGCGACCTGCGGGGCCGAATACGCTGCACAGGCACCCCATGCCGACACCTTCGTCATCCCGATCGGCGGTGGCGGGCTGATCAGCGGCATGGCCTGCGCGATCAAGGCGATGCGGCCCGACGCCCGGGTGATCGGCGTCGAACCACGCGGCGCCGACAGCATGAGGCGCAGTTTTGCCGCCGATGCGCCCGTGCAACTGGATAAGGTCGCCACGATCGCCGACAGTCTGGGGGCGCCGATGGCGATGCCGATGACGTATCAGGTGGCGCGCGCGCATGTGGATGAGATCGTCCTGATCGATGACGACGCCATGTGCGACGCGATGGCGCTTTATCAGGACGTGTTGCGCATCACGGCCGAACCGGCCTGTGCCGCGTCACTGGCCGCGATCACCGGCCCTTTGCGCGATACTCTGGCAGAGCGGCATGTGGCGATTATCGCCTGCGGGTCGAATATCTCGCTGGGGCGCTATACCGACCTGATGGCCGGGTCAGAGCGCTGAGGCCAGCATTTCCTCAAGCGCGTCGATATCATCCGCGATCTGCACGAATCCGAGGATGTCGTCACCGGCAAAGCCGTGATCCACGATATGTTCGAGAAGTGCCACCAGCGGGTTCCAGAAGCCGCCGACATTCAGCAGGATCACCGGTTTGCGGTGCAGTTTGAGTTGCCGCCATGTCAGAACCTCGAAGAATTCGTCCATCGACCCCGCACCACCGGGCAGGACCACCACGGCATCGGCATTCATGAACATCACCTTTTTGCGTTCGTGCATGGTCTCGGTGACGATAAAGCGGTCGAGATCGCGCTTGCCCACCTCCCAGTCCATCAGGTGTGTCGGGATCACGCCGAAGGTCGCGCCGCCCGCCTGTTGCACGGCATTGGCCACGCGGCCCATCAGCCCCACGTCTCCCGCGCCGTAGACCAGCCGCCAGCCGTTGGCGGCCAGCATCTCGCCCGTGGCCTGTGCGGCAGTCGCATAGGCCGCATCGCGCCCGTCACGTGAGCCACAATAGACACACACGGATTTGAGATTCTGCGACATCGCGGTCCCTTTGCCTCTGCTTGCTTTACTGGTCATAGCGGCGTTGCTAACCTGCCTCAACCAAATGCGGTGGGGCGGCCTGCAAAGGCGCTGCTAAAGGGGCAAAATGTGACGGATGAGACCAGATCAGGGGCAAGCCCGGTATTGGTTGGTGGCGGCCTTGCGGCCGGGCTGATCGTTCTTGCCTTGCTTGTATTGCCCGCGCCCGACACAAGCGACGACAATACCGCCGCCACGACCGAAGCGCCCGCGCTCGATACGCCCGGCGTCGCGGACGCCCCCGCGCTTGACACAGCCCAAGCGGATGCACCGGCCGGTCGCGATGCGCCGCAGGTCATGCCGTCCCCCGATGCCGATGCCGATGCCGCCGATCCGGCCGCCACGACCGCCGACACTGCCGATTCTGCCCCGCAGGTGGCAGCGCAGGCACCCGCCGTGCCCGACGTGCAGGGCCCCGACTTCGATACCTTCCGCGTCGAGACGGACGGTGCCATCGTGATCGCCGGACGCACCACACCCGGCCAGACGGTCGATGTGGTATTGGGCGGCAAGGCGATCGACCGCGTGACCGCCGATGACACCGGTGCTTTCGTGTCGTTTCCCATGGCGGGCCCTTCGGACCAACCGCGTCGCCTTGTCCTTGTGGCCGATCCCGAAGGTGTGGCGATTGAATCGACCACCAGCTACATCGTCGCCCCGATCGCTGCCCCTGTCGTCGTGGCCGAGGCCGAAGCCGCGCAAGTCGCAGACCCGTCCGAGGCCTCCCCCGAGGTGGGCGCAGATAGCCCGCAGGCCCCCGCGCCACCCGTGGCAGACGGTCTTGCCGCGGCCGAGGATACGGCCTCACCCGAGGTGGAAACCACATCGGGCGAGGCCCCGACCGTTCTGCAGACCGATAGCGACGGGGTGCGCATCGTGCAGGGGGCGCAGACAGAGGCGACAGACAACGTCGCGCTGGACGCGATCACCTACGACCCCGAAGGCGCGGTGCAACTGTCCGGCCGCGCCTCTGCCGCCGACGGCGAGGTGCAGGTCTACATCGACAACCGTCCGCTTGCCGCAGCCCCGATCACCGGGGGCGACTGGCGGCTCGATCTGCCGCAGGTCGATACCGGCGTCTACACGCTGCGTGTCGACGAGGTGGATACCCAAGGCGATGTGGTCTCGCGGATCGAAACACCTTTCCGCCGCGAAGAACCGGCACAGGTCGCTGCCGTCATGGCCGAAGAAACCGCGCAAGAGGGGTTCGAAGCGGCCGTGCGCACGGTGCAGCCCGGTGCGACGCTTTGGGCGATCGCCGAGGACACGCTGGGCGACGGTATTCTCTACGTCGAGGTCTTCGAGGCCAACCGCGATCTGATCCGCGATCCCGACCTGATCTACCCCGGACAGATCTTCCGTATTCCCGGCTCGGACGAATAATCGGCTGACAGGCTGGCATTGCCGGAAACGGTGGCCTATCTATCAAGGCTGCTGACCGGAGACCCCATGCGCCGCCTGACCAAGACCGATGCCAATCTCAATGATGCCCAGATCCAGGGCTGGAATGTCGTCAAAAGGGTGATCCCGTACCTTTGGCCCGACGGCGAACCCTGGGTGAAACGCCGCGTGATCATCGCGCTGGCCGTGCTTGTCCTGGCCAAGGTGATCGCGGTGACCACCCCGATCTTCTACAAGCAGGCCGTTGATGCGCTCGCCCCCGAAGGGGCCGATGCCGCCACGGTGCTGGGCCTTGGGGCGGTCGGCCTGACGCTTGCCTACGGAATGGCGCGGCTGATGACCGTCGGTTTCCAGCAGTTGCGCGATGTGGTCTTCACCCGTGTCGGCCAGCGTGCCCTGCGCCAGTTGGCGCGCGAGACCTTCACCCACATCCACCGTCTGTCGCTGCGCTATCACATCACCCGCAAGACGGGTGGTCTGTCGCGGGTGATCGAACGGGGGGTCAAGGGTGTCGATTTCCTGCTGCGCTTCCTGCTCTTTTCGATCGGTCCTCTGGCGCTGGAATTGCTGATGATCTCGGTCGTGCTCTTTTTCCTGTTCGACGTCTGGTATCTGGCGGTCGTGGTGCTGACGATCGCGCTGTATATCTGGTTCACCTTCAAGGTCACCGAGTGGCGGGTGAAGATCCGCAAGGAAATGAACGACCAGGACACCGACGCCAACCAAAAGGCGATCGACAGCCTGCTGAATTTCGAAACGGTCAAGTATTTCGGGGCCGAGCGCCTGGAGGCGGACCGCTACGACTCTGCGATGGCGAATTACGAGAACGCCGCGATCCGCACGAATTACTCGCTGGCCTTTCTCAATTTCGGCCAGTCCTTCCTCATCACCGGCGGTTTGGTCGTCGTGATGATCATGGCGGCCATAGGCGTGCAGCGCGGCGATCTGACGGTGGGCGATTTCGTGATGGTCAATGCCTACATGATCCAGATCACCATGCCGTTGAACTTTCTGGGCACGGTCTATCGTGAAATCCGGCAGGCGCTGATCGACATGGGCGATATGTTCGATCTTCTCGAACAACCCGCCGAGGTGCGTGACAAGCCGGACGCCACGGAACTGGTGGTCAGTGACGGGCATGTGTCGTTGCGCAACGTGGTGTTCGGCTATGATGCGGCACGCCCGATCCTCAAGGGTGTCGATCTGGACGTGGCACCGGGGCAGACCGTGGCGATCGTCGGATCCTCGGGGTCGGGCAAGTCGACGATCGGGCGGCTTCTTTTCCGGTTCTACGACGTCGGCGACGGTGCGCTGTTGATCGACGGGCAGGATGTCCGCGATGTCACGCAGGACAGCCTTCATGCGCAGATCGGTGTGGTCCCGCAGGATACGGTGCTGTTCAACGATACCGTCCGCTACAATATCGCCTACGGTCGTCCCGATGCCAGCGAGGACGAGATCATCGCCGCCGCGAAAGCCGCCAAGATCCACGATTTCGTCTCGGGCCTGCCCGAAGGCTACGACACCACCGTGGGCGAAAGGGGGCTGAAGCTGTCGGGGGGCGAAAAGCAACGTGTCGGCATCGCGCGGACCTTGCTCAAGAACCCGCCGATCCTGCTTCTGGACGAGGCGACATCGGCGCTCGACACGGATACCGAGATGGAAATCCAGTCGGAGCTGCGCACCATGAGCGAGGGGCGCACCGTGCTGACGATCGCACACCGATTGTCGACCGTCGCGGATGCCGACCGCATCGTGGTTCTGGAGAACGGCGTGATCGTGGAAGAGGGCCGGCACGCAGAACTTCTGGCGCTCGATGGACGGTATGCCCACCTGTGGAACCGCCAGTCGGACGAGGAGGAACAGGCACTGCCCGCCTGATCCTTGCCGCACGACATCGCAGCACGGCCCGGTTACGGGGGACGCGTTGCCGGGCAATCATTGCAACTTTCACAGGGATTTCGGCGTTTATTCGGTGAAAGGAGCTTTGATATGGCACGTACACAACAGAGCAATGGAAAAGATCCAAACCCGACGCCAGAGCAGATGGCGGCGCAGATCGACACGATCCGCGAGGATATCGGCACATTGACCCGGCTCATGACCGATTACACCCGGGCCAAGGAAAACGAGCTGGAGGCCCGGTTGAAGGACGGTATCGAAGGTGCGAAAGCACACGGCCGTCAGGTCGCCACCGATGCACGCGTGCGGACCGAACGCGCAGGGGCACAGGCGCGGGCACGGGTGGCCGAACAGCCCGCCACCGCGCTGGGTATTGCCGCCGGACTGGGATTTCTTGTCGGTTGGCTTGGCCGTCGTTCCTGACGCCCACTGCCGGCAAGCTGAAACCGGATCCTTCGGGATCCGGTTTTTTCGTGTCTGCGTGAAGCATCCGATGCGCGCGCGGGCGCCGAATGACGCTCTGCTCTTGTTCAACCTGCCAGCTTCGCGATAAGAACGCCGCGAATATGCATGAACCCGCAGGCGAGGGGAGCGGCCGGTGAGCGACAGCGACAGTTTCATCAATGAAGTCAACGAAGAGGTCCGGCGCGAAAAGCTCTACCGGTATCTGCGCAGCTATGGCTGGATCGCCGTTGCCGCGGTGCTTTTGCTGGTCGGGGGTGCCGCCTTCAACGAATACCGCAATGCACAGGCCCGCGCTGCTGCACAGGCCACGGGCGATGCCCTGCTTGCCGCGCTGGAAATCGACGATACGAACGCCCGGGCCGAGGCGCTTACGACGGTCGATACCAGTGGCGCGTCGGCCGCCGTCGCGCAGATGATGCAGGCGGCCGCCCATGAAGAAGCGGGCGATTACGAAGCAGCGGCGACGACCCTGACAGCGCTTGCCAGCAATGGCGATGTTCCAGAACTCTACCGCGATCTGGCGGGCTTCAAGGCGGCCATGCTTCCGGTAGGCGACATCGCCTCGCGGCGTGCCAGCCTCGAAGCGCTGGGCGCACCGGGGCGGCCGTTCAGTCTGCTTGCGCAGGAACAGCTTGCCTTTCTGGCGCTCGAACAGGGCCAAACGGATGAAGCTGTCGCCATCCTGCGGCGCATCGAGGAAGATGCCGCCGTGACACGCGGCTTGCGCGATCGGGTTCAGACGCTCATGCTGGCCTTGGGGGAAGCGACGCCAGAAGAAACCGTCAACCAGTAACCGATTGGAAGTGACCGCCGTGACCGTAAAAGCCCTATTCGCCGGTGCCTGCGCCATGATGTTGCTGGCCGCCTGTGGCGAGGACGACATCGTGCTGCCGGGCGAGCGGTTCGACATCCGCCCGGCGACAGCCACCCAGAATGTCGCGGCCCCGATCAGCCTGCCTGCGACGCAAACAAATGCGGCATGGACACATCGGAACGGATCGCCTGCGCATACGATCGTGCATCCGACACTCGGCGCCGACCTGACCCCGGTTTTCAGCGTCCCGATCGGGGAGGGTGACAGCGAACGGGCACGCATCACCGCCGAACCGGTGGTGGCGGGCGGTCTGATCTTCACACTTGACGCACGGGCGCGCGTCACGGCGACATCGCAGACCGGTGCGCCGGTATGGACGCGCGATCTGACGCCGCGCCGTGACGGGGCCGACGATGCTTCCGGCGGGGGCCTGAGCTTTGGTGATGGCACGCTTTACGTCACCACCGGCTATGGCGAATTGTCGGCGCTTGATGCGGCGACAGGCGCCACGATCTGGGTGCAGGATCTCGATGCGCCTGCCATCGCGCCTGCGACCGTGCGCAATGATCTGGTCTACGTGGTCGGCCGCGATAGCACGGCTTGGGCGCTTGATACTGGTAACGGCCGGATCGTCTGGCGACGTTCGGGTGCGCCCTCGGTGGCCAATTTCGCGGGCAGTGCGGCACCGGCCACCCGTGGCGAATACGTGATCTTTCCGTTCCCGTCAGGTCAGGTGCTGGCGACCTATCCGCGCGGCGGCATCGAACGCTGGTCGACATTCGTCACCGGCGAGCGTCTGGGCAGCACAGCATCGCTGATCACCGATATCGCGGGCGATCCGGTCATTTCCGGAGATCGCGTCTATATCGGCAATTTCGGCGGGCGCA
>Ga0207419_1001808_pt1 | contig 15223 bp, 18 predicted proteins | sample ElkSloMetagenome_4_FD_184723 | JGI IMG/M metagenome (GOLD analysis project Ga0207419, IMG submission 184723) | Hot spring microbial communities from Elkhorn Slough, Monterey Bay, USA - MD2A (version 2) | ecosystem: Environmental > Aquatic > Marine > Intertidal zone > Estuary: Microbial mat ...
GCGGGCCGTTTCCGAGGCCCTGGTCAACGCCCGGCCGGCGGCGCGGATCCGCGCGTCCTCAACCGTCGCCTACCTGGACGGCGCGCACGAGGCGCTCCAGTTCGACGCCACCGGCTCCGAGGATCCGGACGGCGACCCCTTGGTCTACCACTGGGACTTCGGCGATCAGGCCCAGGCCCGCGGCCCAGCTGTCGTCCACCGCTTCACCGAGGCGGGACGTTACGACGTGGTCCTTACGGCAAGAGACGACTCGGGCACGGTCTGCTCCGAAGCAACGGCCAGCCTGCAGATCGAAGTGAAGGCCACCAGGAATGCGAACACCGTCGATCGACGCGCCTCTCGCGCACCTCCGCTGGTCCACCCCTGACAACCCGCGGTCAGCCGGTGACCCCTCGGCGCTGTCCGACTGGTCGGGAGCAAGGGCCCGGCCGCGAACTGGCGACCCGGTGGCCAGGGGTCATCACTCACTTGCCGCTCCCACTGATCCGGACGGACGTTCTGGCGTCCGGCCAACATTGACGCTTCGGCCGGCAGCGTGGAGGAGCTCAAGCGCATTGTGGCGCAGATTCGCACCCGCTGGCCCAACACCCGCATCATCATCCGCGGCGACTCGGGCTTCTGCCGGGAGGCGATCATGGCCTGGTGTGAGGCCAACCGGGTCGAATATGTGCTCGGCTTGGCCAAGAACGAGCGACTCAACACGCTGAGCTTACAGGCGCGCTGCGCCGCTTGGGACTCGAGGACACCGAGCTGGCCAAGGCCCAGTGCGGCACCATTCGCACCCGCCTGCTCAAGCTCGGTGCCCAAGTGCGCCTGAGCGTGCGACGCGTGTGGATCGCCTTCTCCGAGAGCTTCCCGGCTCAGCGGCTGTTCATCCAAGTGCTGCGCAACATCCAAGCCTCCGGGGCGGTACCCGCGGCACCCTGACTGATCGGCTGCTCTGCAACGCCCAAGCCGCTTGCGGCGGCGCCCAGCCGAGGCGCCGAGGGGCGGCTATTGTCGCGTGCGCCGAATCGCACCCGATACGTGCACATAATCATCGAAACGTGTGCGACCGCGGCCCGTTTTCCCTCCCGCCGACACCCGATAGATGAATCTGCCATCCTGTCGGCCCCTCCCCCCGTCCGCTGCTCGCGCCACCGCCCCGCGGCAACCCTTTTGTGAGCGATGCGGGCTAGTCCTCGAGCGGAATCAACAGCTGCACCGGTGGCAATGTCGACTGCGCGCAAGCGCGTTTCACAAGGCGACGGTCGAAGGTCAGGACCGCGGTCACGGGACCGCTCCGCGCGAGATGGAGGGCATCGGCGAAGTCGAGCCCAGCCTCGAAGGCGTGGAGGGCAGCTGCAGCCGCCCCGTGGTCTTCGATCGTCAAGTGCTCGATGTTCAGCACTGCCCGCAGCACCCGCGTGATCTCGGCACGGGCGAGGCCATAGAAACCACGCATGACCCATTCGAGCTCCAGCAAGACTGTGATGGTCACGAGCGCCGGCTCGGCCAGCGCGGCAATCGCCGCTGGGCGTTGGCGTGCGGCCTCTGCATCGTCGGGATCGTTGATGAAGAAGCGCGCCAGGACATTGGTGTCAAGCGATTTCACGCCTTGTCGCTCCGCTCCCGCGCCAGTAGCGACGCCGGATCGAAATCCTCCAGGCGGCGCGGCTTGCCGCGCGATGGTGCCGTTACCAGCCCTGCGAGGTGTGCCAGATTGGTCTGGTGCACTGCGCGGACGATGCGCAGCCGGACACCGTCCGGTTCCTCCGACACCTCCAGCTCGGTGCCGGTCTCCAGCCCTAGCCTGCGCCGCAACGAGGCGGGCAGCTTGATTTGCCCGTTGGCTGATACAACGACGTTGGTCATGGCATGCTGATGAGTCGATCGATGTGTCATACCGGCACGCTAGCTTGGCTGCCGCCGCGCGTCAAAGGCTGTCGTGTTCGTCTCCATGCACCGCCCGGGAGGGGAACGCCGACAGGGAAGACGACAATTCTCGCAATGTAACAAAGCGACACTCTGGCTAGACTGGGAATATGGCTCGGACCGCGACCCGCTGCGGACCGATCATCGTGGAACGGCGGTTCGCCGGAGGGCTACCAATGCATACGATTCTCGGGTAGTCACCGCCTGTTAGAAAATGCCCCGGCTCCTGTCTGGGACGCGCACTGTGCAGACCCGGCGCGGTCCCCGGCAGGCCTGTACTCAATTGGAGTCTTCTAACGTGCGCGCCACAGAACGTCTGAATTTTGCGTTGACTCCCCCCTGTCGGTGAACTCCCGTACCTTTGTGGCGCCAGGCCCTGCGCGACTTGCAATCTGAGACCTGGCCCCGGCTTCCGCGAAGCCCCGGCTTCCGAGGCAGCTCAACTTCCGACTCTTATGGCGACGAGTATTTTTGGCTCGCGTGCGACGCTAACGCGTTCGCGACCACAGATTGGCGGGCTGCCGTGAGCGGGAGACCAACAAGGCGATGGGGAAATCCGCGACTGTGATGCGGCGGAGGTGAGGGGCTAAGTCTGTCTTACGCCAATGGTGCACTGGAGGCGTATCGGACGGCGGGGTAATCGAAGACTTCCCTTGCCCAGATCATTCTTCCGGAGCACCTGCCTCTACCACCAAATCTCAATCCCATTTGCGGAGGAGACGGAACCGGGTATGTTTAGCCGGATCGCCAACCAGCGCCCACGCTTGACGGGAATCACGCAAGCTTTTAAAGGTAGCGGTTAGATGTTACAGGAATGTGAGCCCATCCTCGATGCCCCGGTCCTTTTAAGCATTTCGAACGTCGGCTGGTATGTCGGATATGCGGCCATCGGGCGGCACAACGACAGCATAAGTGAGGGATCGCCGGCAAGACTAGGCGCGCAGTTGCTTGATCCACCATTCAGACAGCGGATCGCGCCCGCCCGGCAGGAATCGCGCCCGCTCCCGGATGGCTAGTAGCGCAGCGCTGATCTCGGCGTCCGACGGGCCGAGCTCGTCAGCCCATCGCCTCATTACTGCCGGTGTCGTGAGCACCGGTACACCTGCCTCGCCGGCGAGCCGGATGGCCTTGTGGTCGTCGGTGGCGATCAGCCAGCCGCGGGCCTGGGCGATCGCGAGCGCCATCGCCTCGCCGTCGTCCAGCTCCCGGGCGAAAGCGACATAGACGGCAAGCTCCGCGTCGGACGCGGGACGGACGACGGTCAGTAAACGATGTGTAATCTGCGGCTGCAACAGGATAGGCTCGCGCACAGTATCGGTCTGTGGTGAATCACCGCGCTCGGCAGCATCATCGCGAGGACACCGCAGAAACAGCGCCTCGCCCAGGACCGCCTCGGGCAACATCCACCGCAGCCCGAGATCGCCAAGCCAGGTATTCAACGCATTAGCGGCGGCGAGGTTGATCAGGCAGCAGGCGTCGACGACGACCGCGTCGGCATTGGTCTCGGACAGGCTCACGAGGCCAGGTCGAACAGCGACAACTGCTCCGGCATCTGCACAGACTGCTCATTGCCTTGCTCGTCGAGATCGCGGGAGGTCAGGGTTGCAGCGACGATCTCGCGGGCGGTGACCCGGTCGGTGTGTAAGTAGCGGGCGAGCTGCCCCTCGCTGATGGCCTCCTGGATGTACGCCTGCACCGCGAGGTAGCGGTAGCGCTCCGGGAACGGATCTTCGGAGGATGAACGAATCGGCAGTCCCAGCAATCGGCGCGCCGCGCCGGGCTTGAAGCCGCGCTCCGTCAACGCATCCCAGGTGCCGCGGCCCAGCAGTCCCAATTCCTCCATGCGGAGCGCCGCCGCGTGCACGGATACGTAGAAGTGGTGTGCCAGCCGACTCAGGTCCGCGGTCTGGAAGTCACCGGTGCGCTCGGTGATGGCAAGGAAGTACCGCCGAATCGCCGTCTCCGGCATCAGGAAGCTCGCCGCGAAGGCATCCGCGAAGCGCTCCGACAGGGGCTTGCGCTTGGGCTCTTGGACGAAATCGACACCGGGCCTGTGGCGATCGGCGAGGAAGTGAGCGTACTCGTGCGACAAGGTCCAGCGCCGACGCTCGGGTGGGTGCTTGCGGTTGATCAAGATGCAGTAGCCGAGGTCCGCAACGAAGGCATAAAGGCCGGCGACCTGCGACGGCAGGCCCCCGTAGAAGACATGCACGCCGGCTTGTTCCACCAGGGAGCGCAGCTCATAGACCGGTTGGTCGCCGAGGTGTAGCCGGGAGCGCTCCCGAATCGCCACGTCCTCGGCGAAGGCGCCGACATCCACGCGCTGCGGGACCGAGACTTCCGGCGGGAAGTGCCGGAATGCCTCTGCACCGGCAATTTCCTCCAGCGTCCGGTAGTCATCGGCGAACGCTTGCAGCTCGGCGATAGCATCCTGCAGTCCGCTATCCACGCCCATGCGGAGAGACGTGCGCAGTTGCGGCTCGATGGGCCGCGGCTCAGGGCCAGGGCGTACCAGCTCATTGACGGTGCGGCTGTACAAGGCCGCAAGCTTGACCAGTTCGTCGGGCTTCACCGCCCGCGTGCCCTTTTCAATGGCGATAAGCGTCGGCCGGCTGACGCCCAACTGCTCGGCGGCCTCCTGCTGCGTGAGCCCAGCGGCCTTGCGGGCTTCCAACATCCTTGCGGCGATGACGCCGGTATTTGCTTCAGAAACCTGCCGCATTGGCATAATTCTCGGTATTCTTTCGGATGAGCCAGCCGGCCCAGGGGAGCGCCGCATAGCGATGAGCGTTCGCAAGCTCGATCCATTCACGGTGGTAACGCCACAGCACTTCGAGCCAGGGTCTGGCATCATTAGCATTCGCGATGATCTTGGTACCCAGCAGCCATTGCCGGAGCTGCGGCGTGAGAAACAGTGAAGGTCCGATCTTCTCGAAGTCCAGGACCTGGCCTAGCACCGCCTTGAGATCCCCAAGCTTCTCCTCGGGAGGGGTACGCGATGGGTCGGTCGTGAAAATGTCGTATTCGTACTCGTCGGCGGCCTCCCGGATGCCATGCCCGCCATGAATGGCACGTTGATTGCGCCGGACCCGCTCTCAAACATCAGCACGCGCTCAGCGCCTTTGGCGAGTGCGGCGGCAATTCCCGCGGCGACGAACAGGAAGGTCCGGCACCGCTGTGAGGGCTCCTGTTGGTCCAGTCGAGCCGGCTTCACCAACGAGGTCCTCAATCGCGCCCAAGGTATAGGGCCGCCGAAGCGCCCGCGGCGGAATCCAGGCCACCACTGAACAAGAGGGCGTCTTCAATATGCTCTTCCAAGTGGAGGCAAGCTTGACGTGCTCTGCGACTGGCCTTGGACCGGCGGAAATCGAGATCCCAATGGTCGTCGGAGAGAAAATCCAGCACGTTCACAAGGAGGCGGTGGACATAAGGCGTACGCCAGAACTCGACGTCGCTAACGGGCACAACGAGCCTGAGGTCGCGCGGACGATAGGACCACGACGAGCGCCTGTCGCGCCGCGTCAGCCGGTCCAGGGTGTAGACATACAGTGCCAAGCGAAGAAGATCCTCGGTGCGAGAATCGAAGCCCGCAAGTAGAAACCGCTCGAATCCGGCGATATCCGCAGAGTAGAGCAGGCCGATGTCGGTACAGGCTTGGCCCCTATTACCGGCGGAAGACACCACTGATTCAGGGTGACTGGTAAATTGCATTTCTCTGCCATTACAGAAGTGAACTTCGCAGCAATTCATGTTGCGAGGGCTTGGGTACCCGGGATGGCGGAACCGCCACTTCGTTACGGAGATCTGCGACGTACGATCTAGCAGGACCTCGTAGCGAAGATGCAAGGAGCCCGAGCGTCGTTTCCTTCGTTTGCACGAGCTGCTTGGGTGAAATGCCTTGCGTCGAGAATGGCAGCGATTGGCGCTCCTGGTCGAAGAACTCGCGTATGACATGCAGGCAAAAGGACAAGACTACTTGTTCCTCTGTATGACAGCCTCGTGCATCCAATATGATTGCCCGGGCATGGTCGGCGGCTTTTCGGCACTCGGGAAGGAGCGCATCGGGATCTCCACCCGGCGCGAGTGCCTCCCTGATCAGCCGGCCGATGGGTATCCGCCTTGCGACGAGCTTCAGCATTCCACTGAGTGGACGGACCAGTTCCTCGGCAAGCTCGGCCGGACTCGCACCCGCTTGGAGCAAGTGGCGGGCCTGATTCCAACGGGGACTGCGTCGAAGGTCCAGGGTTTCGTTCTCGGCCATGGGGGGGTTGGCGGTGTCGACTGGCATATCGACTGATTGACTTCCGATACTCATAAGGATAGACACAGTCCCGACAATGTCAAATTTTATTTTATTTTATGGAAGAATTTATGGCAGATTGTCAAAGCATCAGTCCGCTCACGGGCGGCCAATGACGACAGTGTTACGAATACATCCGGCTGAGAGGCGCAAGGCCACCATTTTCAGACTCTCTGCCTGATACGATTTCCAAGCCTCGGCCGAACCTCCATGCGGCCTTGTTGGGATCGAGACAGAGTGCACGCAACGAGAAATCACCCCCTTCCAGCTAACGAGCGAAATGCTCTCCGATCTGGTCGGTCGCGCCGAACATCAATCCCCTTCTGTCGATCTCATCATCCGCTCTGCGCATACCCAGCCGCCACGGCTTCGGGCTCAGGCGACTCGTGAGATGCCTCCCGACTCCTGTCCTTGGCGAGCAGCACATAGAGCGACGGCACCACGAACAGGGTGAAGAGGGTGCCGATGGCCATGCCGCCGACCAGGACCAGGCCGATGGAGTTCCTGGCCGCTGCCCCAGCGCCGGTCACCAGCACCAGCGGGAAGTGCCCGGCGATGGTCGCGACACTGGTCATGAGCACCGGGCGGAGCCGAATCATCGCCGCCTGGTGCACGGCCTCGAGCTTGCTCAGGCCCTGTTGCTGGAGCTTGCCGGCGAACTCGACGATCAGGATGCCGTTCTTGGCGATCAGCCCGACCAGGGTGACCAGGCCGACCTCGGCGTAGATGTTCATCGTCGTGGTCCAGCCGCTGGTCCAGTGCGGCATGTTCGGGTCGGGCATCTTGAGCACGGTGAAGATGAGCGCGCCGAACATCGCCAGCGGCACCGAGCCGGCGAGGATTACGATTGGGTCGCGGAAGGAATTGAACTGCACCGACAGGACCAGGTAGATCATCAGCACGGCCAGCGAGAAGGCCGGGAGGAACTTGTTGCCCTCGGTGCGCAGCTGGCGCGACTCGCCGGTGTAGTCGTAGCTGTACCCGGGGGGCAGGATCTCGCGCGCGGTGTCTTCGAGGAAGCTCAGCGCCTCATCCAGGGTGCGGGCGCTCATCCCCGAGAGCTTGACGGCATTGAGCTGCTGAAAACGATTGAGCGAGCGCGCCACGACGCTGTGCTCGATGTGCGCGACGGCCGAGAGCGGCACCATCTGCCCGTCCGGGGCGGCGACGTGGATATTGCCGAGCTGCTCGCTGGTGAGGCGATCGATGCGCTTGACCAGCGGGATCACCTTGTAGCTGCGCCCGTCCATGTTGAAGCGGTTGACGAAGTCGCCGCCGGTGGCGACGGCGAGGTCGGCGCCGACCTGGGCCAGGTTCATCCCGAGCGCGGCCAACTTGTCGCGATCGAAGACCAGCGTCGCCTGGGGCTGATCGAGCTTCAGATCGATATCGGGCGGGAAGAAGAAGAGCCCGCTCTGCGCGGCCCGGGTCTGGATCTCCTTGGCGAGCTCTAAGAGTTGCTCGGCGTCCCCCGTGGAGGTGATGAGGAACTCGATGGGGAAGTTGCTGCCGCCGGGCAGCGCCGGCGGGGTGGTCACGAAGACCTGGATGCCGGGGATCTTCGCGACCTCGGCCTGCACCTCGGGCAGCATCTGCGTGACCGTGCGGGTGCGCTCGCCCCAGGGCTCGACGACCATGCCGCTGAAGCCGTCGGCCCCGACGGTGGCGCCGATCGAGGGTGGAAACAGAAGCTGAAAGGTCTGGTCGGTCTCCGGGACATCGAGCATGACCTGCTCGGCCGCCTCGGCATAGCGGGCGTTCTGGTCGGTGGTGGCGTTGGCGGCCACGTTGATGATGCCGAACAGCACGCTCTGGTCCTCGGTCGGGGCCAGCTCCTTCGGCGAGAACAGGAACATCGGGACGGTGCAGAGGCTCACCACGACCCAGACCAGATAGACCGCGGGTCGGGCCGCAAGCGTCGCGCCGAGCGCGCGCCCGTAGGCCTCGCGCAGGGCGTCGAAGCGCCGGTTGAGCCACCCGGTGAGGCCACGCTCCTCGTCCTGAGCACTGCGCAAGAGCTTCGCCGACATAGTCGGTGACAGGGTCAGCGCCACCACCCCGGAGATGGTCACGGCCCCGGCCAGGGTGAAGGCGAACTCGCGAAACAGGGCCCCGGTCAGGCCGCCCTGCAGGCCGATGGGGACATAGACCGAGACCAGCGTGACGGTCATCGCGATGATCGGCGAGATCAGCTCACGGGCGCCGATCAGGGCGGCCTCGCGCGGCGTGCGCCCCTCGCGCAGGTGGCGCTCGACGTTCTCGACCACGACGATGGCATCGTCGACGACCAGCCCGACCGAGAGCACGATGGCCAAGAGCGTCAGCAGGTTCAGCGTGAAGCCGAACAGCTGCATCAGAAAGATGCCGCCGATCAGCGACACCGGGATGGCCAGCACGGGCACCAGCACCGAGCGCACCGACCCTAAGAATAAGAAGATCACGACGATCACGATCAGCAGTGTCTCGCTCAGCGTGATGGTCACCTCCTGGATCGCGTCGCGCACGTACGCGGAGGCGTCGTAGCCGATGCTGGCGTCGAGGCCCGCCGGCATGGCCTGCTGGAGGTCGGCGAGCTCCACGCGCACGGCGCGCATGACGTCGATGACGTTGGCGTTGGGCTGCGGGAAGACGCCGGCGAAGACCGCGGTCTGGCCGGTGTAGCGCACCTGGGTGTCGTAGTCCTCGGCGCCGAGCTCGACATCGGCGATGTCCTCCAGGCGCACGATGGTGTCGTCCTGCTGATAGACGACCAGGCGGCGGAAGTCCGCCGGGCTGCGCAGGTCGGTGTTGGCCGCCAGCGTCGTCTGCACCAGGGCGCCCTTGGTGCTGCCGATGGCGGCGAGATAGTTGTTCGCGGCCAGGGCGTCACGGACCTGCGAGGGGCTGATGCCGAGCGCCGCCATGCGCTCGGGCTTGAGCCAGATGCGCATCGCGAAGGTGCGCGCGCCGAAGATCTCGATCCGCTGCACGCCGGCGACCGCCGCCAGGCGCGGCTGCACGACACGGGTCAAATAGTCGGTGATCTGCTCCTGCGAGAGGATGTCCGAGGCGAAGCTCAGGTAGGCGGCGGCGAACTCCGAGTCGGCCGATTGCACGCTGATGGCCGGCACCTGCGCCTCGACCGGCAGGTCGTTGCGCACCTGATCGACCTTCGAGGAGATGTCGGCCAAGGCCTTGGTCGAGTCGTAGTTGAGCTTCAGCCGGGCCGTGACGATGGAAATGCCCTGCAGGCTCTTCGACTCGATGTAGTCGATCCCCTCCGCTGCGCCGATGGCGCGCTCGAGCGGGGTCGTGATGAACCCGCGCACCAGCTCGGCGCTGGCGCCGACGTAGACGGTCGAGATCTGCACCGAGGCATTCTCGCTGACCGGGTATTGGCGCACGCTGAGCGTATTCCAGGCGTTCACGCCTGCGATGACGATCAGCAGGTTCACCACGATGGCGAGCACCGGGCGGGCGATGAACAGGTCGGTAAAGCTCTTCACGACAGGGCGTCCTCAGGAATCGCGCGGCTGCGGTGCGAGGCTGGCCTCAGGGGCCAAGCGGTTGTCGATCACGACCTGCATGTCGCTGCTCAGCTTGAAGACGCCGGTGGTCACCACCGTCTCGCCCGGGCTCAGCCCATCGGTCACGTCGACAAAGTCCCCGCGCGCCCGCCCGAGGCGGACGAACTGCTGGCGCAGCACCTGGCTCGTGGTCCCCGATTCGTCGTCCTGTCGCGTCTCGATCACGAAGACCGAATCGCCATAGGGCGCGTAGAGCACCGCGGTTGCCGGAATGGGCAGGACCGACTGCTGATCCGGCAGCACGACCTCGACCCTGGCGAACATCCCCGCGTGCAGCTGCTCGCCGGGATTGGCGACCTGCGCGCGCACCCGGACGCTACGCGTCGTCGCGTCCACCTCCGGATTCACGGCGATAATCGCACCGGCGAAGGTCTCGTCCGGGGCCACGTCGGCGGAGACCCGCACCGTCATACCCTGTCGCAGGCGCCCGAGCTGCTGCTGCGGGATCGAGAAATCGACGTAGATCGGATCCAGGGTCTGCAGCGACACGATCGGATCGTCTTCGCGCAGCACCTCGCCGAGGTTGACCAGCCTCAGCCCGAGGCGACCGCCGAAGGGCGCGCGGACCGTCTTCTTCGCGATCAGCGCCCGCATGTTGCCGACCTGCGCCCGGGTCTCCTTGGCCCTGGCCTCGGCGGCGTCGACGGCGTCCTTCGAGGCCAGCTCGCGCGCGTCCAATGCCTGCAGGCGCTTCAGGTCGGCCTCGGCCAGGGCGGCCGAGGCCTCCGCTGAGGCCAGCTGGGCCTCCTCGCTCGCGGTGTCCATTTGCAGCAGGACATCGCCGGCCTCGACGGCCGCGCCGGAGTCGAAACCGATCCGCGTGACGCGTCCGCCGACCTCGGCGCTTACGGTGACGCCCTGCACGGGCACCAAGGTGCCGACCGCGGCGAGCGATTGCTCCCAGAGCACCTCGTCCACGGTCATCGCCGTGACCGTCTCGGGCGGCAGCACCATCGACTCGGCCGCCTTGCCCATCGCCGAGAACTGCTCGAGCTTGGCATAGACGATGGCGCCGACGACGACGGTGACGGCGATCGCGGTAATGAATAGTTTTCGTAGCATGTGCGATCCCAAGCAGGTTAACGATCATGGGGCGAGGCGAGCTATCCCGAATGATGAAATGTCGCCCGCCCCTGATCCTTCCCTCACCCCAACCCTCTCCCAGAGGGCGAGGGAGCGAACGTGCTGCGCGAATTTCATACTAAGGCGCGCGCTTCAGCGTGCCACGTTCGGCCCCATGTTCTATCTGTGATGATTCTGATTTCAGGGCCACGGCGTAGAACTCCACGCCGTGCTTGCCCGCCGCGCTCTCCAGCTCCGGGACACTCGTCCAGCCAACTGTCTCCAGGAAGGGTCCAAGCTCGTCGGGTCGAATGCTCCAGAGCCACGGCTCCCCGCCGACCTTGAGCAGCCACAGGACCAAGCCTGTGAGCGGCCCGGCATTGGGCCGACCGTCGTCACCCGTTGGGCTGTAGAAGGCTTTGCGCTCGGCAAAGGCCTCGAACTGGCCCGGCATCATCCAATCGAAGGCCTCGTAGACGCGGGCCATTCGCGCGGACCGGTACCGGCCCACGGTCCTTGCGCTGGCTGCTCCCGAGGCGATGAGGAGTTGCGCTGTTGCCTCGACGATCCCCGGAGGCAAAACGCCAGCCATTTCAGGCTTCGCGCCCAGCGCAAGGATGTTCAGCGCGACCTTGTAGGCCGTTCGACTCGGCTTCTGCATATTCATGGTATCGGCATTGCGAATCGAAAGATCGTCAATCTGCTGCCTCGCCGAGCGCGCTGGACCGGAAGCCCTCTGCTCAACCTGGAAAGTCTTCAATATGACACCCCAGGGGTGCGGTGAACGTAGGTCTCATCAGCGAGCTGCTTGAGCATGAAATCGGCGACATCGGGACGGGATATCCAGCCCTCGTTCTTCGACGGATCGCGGACATAGGCCGTAACCTGGTGACCTTGATCGAGGCCCTGTTTCACCAGCTCTCGACCGGTGCCACCGCTTGCGCCAAATACGAGCATGTTCGTTTGACCCTACCGTCCTATTGGGACTTGGGAGCTTAAGGAACCGTCCGGTGCCCGTGTAGGTTCGGCCGAGGCACGGGGCCCAACGCCGAAGTGCGACACAATCCACGCAACTGACCGCTCAATGAACGCCCCTCGCCGCGAGGAGACATCGACGTCGTCATTAAGATGATAGGCGAGCATCTGCCCCGAGGTGTGCTCGTCTGTCCACAGGTCAGCGGCCGTGTAGCGCTCAAAGGGCTCGGGGCGCCTGTTGATCTCCTCGAGTTGGGCGAACATGTCCTTCATTTCCCGTTGTGAACGTAGCGTCTCGGCTTATCTGCTGCCGTTGGCGTTCGCCATACTGCCAAATGGTATTGAGGATTGCAGAAGCAATCGGACAGGGCCGCCACGACGACTCGCGAGGCGCTCATGTCAGTTCTTCCCACAGCGTATGCTCGACTAGGCCGTAGCCGCGGAGTGCCGAGGCCAGTCGCAGGCCGAGCGTACTCGGCCCCTCGTCCTGTGTGGCGGCACGGTGATGGACATGGACGACAAGATCCGTGTCCAGTCCGCGCCGGCGATATAGCACCACGGTCTCAGCGTCCCCTTGGGTCGGCATGATGGACTCCTTGATCCGCTGGCCGAGGATCTCGGCCGACTCGCCTGGTGCGCGCAGGTGAATGGTCTCGAGCTGTGACATCAAACCTCCCGGGGTGGTGGCGCGCGCCGGGCGCGACAGGCACGAATCCAGCCTGACGGCCGATCGCTCAAGGGCGACCCCGCCTTCGCACGCATTCGGTTGCCGTTCGTTACCAGGATTAAAGCGAGTTGCGTGCCAAACTGAAAAGCCTCGTTGAGGCAACGAGCTAGGATCCGGATGGGATTCGCCGTTGTGGCAGGTCGTAGTTCGAGTTGTGGCATTTCGTGAAACGGCCCGCGATTGTGAATAATCGTCGGGCCTCGCGCTCGTGGCGACAAGGCGAGGACAACGGGGTGAGGATGCGGACGAGACCGAGATCGCCGCCGGCCCGGTGCAGCGGTAGGCGTTCGGCCTTCCCCGCATCGCATGCAGGGGTTGCGGGGCTGGCCTCGCAGCACAAAGAGCGGGACCGCGGGCCGGTGTCCTGCAATCGCGCAGTCCGGTGATGAATGACTCGCTCCGCAGGTGACCGTAGCGCAGTCGCGCCCGCCCGTAGTCGGCCGATGGACTTCCTCACACCCCCTCAGGATCCCGGGGCTCGGCATGGCGCGGACGTCGGCCGGGCAGCCCGCTCAACACGCGCGCCCAGTCGATCTCCACTCCGGGGCAGGCGTGGCACGCCGAACGACCCTCGAGCTCCTGAACATCCGGCCTCTGGTAGTGGCCGTCGCTGAGTCGGTAGATGGTCACGACCAAGTCCACGGGATGCACGAGCCAGTATTCACGGACGCCGTGACGCTCGTAGAGCGCGAGCTTGCGCACCTGATCATGGTCGGCGGTGGCCGGCGATAGGACCTCGATCAGCCAATCCGGCGCGCCGCGGCAACCGCGGTCGTCGAGCTTGGCGACATCGCAGACGACCGTGATATCGGGCTGTACCACGTTGGCAATGTCCGCGTCGGCCTCGTCGGCGTCCGGTAGGCGCACGTCGAACGGCGCGACGTTGACCTCGCACGCGCTATCGTCCAGCGCGTCGGCAATCTCCCGCAGTAGCTCGGCAACCAGTCTCTGGTGCTGCCGGGTCGGTGCGGGCGCCATCGCGTAGGCAAGGCCGTCGATCAGCTCGTAGCGCTGGTCTTCCGGCCAATGCAGATACTCGCCGTAGCGATGCCGACCGGGGTCTCGCAGTGTCAGAGACATACCGCGCATCCTTGTTTGGCCGAGGACCCGCAGTATCGGGAATCCGGCGAGAGCCGACAAGGGGAACGCGGGTGAGGGACACCCAGCTTAAGTCTTGACCCCTGCGTTCGGAACCAACGAGCAGGCTACCGGAAGCAAAGTCAGGTCTTTCTCGAATGGTTGAGCATTCCGGTCAAAGAGGTAGGTCAGCGCGATCGATGAGTCATTTGCCCGTTGGAATTGGCACGGGGAGTATTTGACTGGTTGGGAAGTCGGCCCCGCGGCGGAAGCGCTTCCGGGCTCGACCCTTTGGAGGGTCTCAGGGGTCGCGACCAGAATCATCCCGTCCGACGACCCGTCTACCCAGGAGTTCGTCATCGAGGCGACCCTGCCGAAAGAAGAGAACCGATCCACCCCAGCCGCCCGCGACGCGCCTCGGGCGACACAGCCGCGCTCTGCTTGGCTAATCTGGCCAAGCTCGCTATGATCGACTCAATCGCAGTCGCAGGAGCCGCCGATGCAGGTCAACATGCTTGAAGCCAAGAACCAACTCTCCCGGCTGGTGAAGGCCGCGCTCGCCGGCGAGGAGGTCATCATCGCCAGCAACGGCAAGGCCCAGGTTCGGCTGGTGCCCTGCGCCACGTCTCCGGGCCTGCGGGCTTGGGGAAGCCTGGCGGGGCAGTACGCTGACACCGACCAGGCCTTCAGCGAAGCCGTCGATGCTGAGGTCGCCAAGCTGTTCGATGTCGCATGAGATTCCTGCTCGACACCCAGGTGATGCTGTGGTGGCTGCTCGGTGACCAGCGCTTGCGCTCGGAGACACGTCAGCTGATGGCGACCAGCGCCTGCATGATCTCCGTCGCCAGCGTCTGGGAGGTCGCCATCAAGCATCGCACCGGTAAGCTGTCGATCGATCCCATGACCTTTCGCGACCAGAGTCTTGCCGTCGGCGCTACGCTGCTGCCGATCAACGACGCGCACGCGATCGAGACGGCCAGGCTCCCCGGCATTCATGAAGACCCGTTCGACCGGCTGATCATCGCGCAAGCACGCATCGAGCGCCTGATGGCGGTCTCCTCGGACGGCCGTTGGAGCCATTACAGCATCGCACTGCAACGCCCTTAGGGCACGACGCGGAGCCGAAGCCGATCCAGGAGATCGCTCTGTCCAGTCAACGCCGCACCCGAGAGCGGTTCTCATCTATTCGGTCTAGTCGTCGCTCCCGGCCTCATTCGGAATGAAAACACGCCACGTTGGCGCAATGAGCCAGGCGGATCTTTCGAATTGAAAGGACTTTTCGTTCAGGCACTAGGTACAACGTGCATGGCTCGAGCGGCAACGCCATGAAGCACAGGCTTTGGAGCTCGCCCGGAGCCGGCGCGACGCGCTGGAGGAGCTGCAGAAGGACTGGCCTTGTCAGGCAGCAGCCTGGCTATCTTGAGCTTCATCATCCAGTTCTGCCGGGGGGATGGCGTCGGCGTTGGTGCCGGCCATGAGCTTCCTCAGCACCACGGAGCGACTGTTCTACGCAACGCGTATCGCGGACGGCATCGCCACGCAGGTCCCCGTAACCCTGGGCGATCTGACCTTCGCGCTCATGGTGGCCTTGATCACGGTCCT
>Ga0207419_1001809_pt1 | contig 15214 bp, 12 predicted proteins | sample ElkSloMetagenome_4_FD_184723 | JGI IMG/M metagenome (GOLD analysis project Ga0207419, IMG submission 184723) | Hot spring microbial communities from Elkhorn Slough, Monterey Bay, USA - MD2A (version 2) | ecosystem: Environmental > Aquatic > Marine > Intertidal zone > Estuary: Microbial mat ...
GCTCGTACCTTCCCTTTTTTACTGGGAGGGTCAATAGGCGCTTCTTCGGTCATTCCGTTTAATGCGTCTTTGCTGTACATGTAGATGTTGTCAAAAAAGACCAACTTGCATCCTTCATCAGCGCAAACCTCTATGGCATTCTTGATCAGAATCGGCCATTTTTCAGCCCAGACTTTATAGGAATAAGGAAAGCCAACTGTTATATACACAAGTTCAGAGCCCCGAACGGCTTGTGCCATTTGCGCCTTATCCAGTAAATCGGCAGCTATCAATTCATCCGTATCATTAACCTTTTTAGGCTTTCTGCTCACCAACCGAATATTATCTGTGTAGTTCTCCTTAATTGATTTAGCAAGTTCAGTGGCAATGATACCACCAGCACCGAGAATGGTTTGCATATGTAGATTGTTTAGAGCTAATAAACTTAGTTAAAGCTCTTTAAGCTCCGCGGTAACAAATGAAATACTTATGAAGAAACCATGGGCAACTGAAAACGGAAGGTCGTACCCAAATTGGGTTTGCTTATTACCTGTATGGCCGAATCGTGAAGCTCAACTATTTTTTTAGCAATGGCCAAACCTAAACCTGCTCCTTCTTTGGTTTTCTTGGGCTCAGCCTTCGCTTGCTTATAACGCTCAAAAATTTCTCCAATTTCACTTTCGGGAATTCCGTAACCGGTATCCTTTACAGATACTGACACATTTTTATCTGATGCTTTCATTTCAATGGTTATAGTACCAGAATGGGGGGTGAATTTCAGCGCATTGTCAATGAGATTTTGAAGAACCCTTTCCACTAAGCCAACATCAGCGAATACAAGCGGAAGATTTGTATCGCACTTTAGCTCTAATTTAATTTCTTTTTGTTGCGCGAGCTGCTGGTAGTTTTCAAAAACATCTTGTACCAAATCTCTAATGGCGAAGGGTTCTTTTTGAGGAACGATCTGTTTGGCTTCTAGCTTAGAGTATTCAAATAGCTGATCTATTAGTCGGGAAAGTTTTTCAATACTATTATGCACGATGCCCAAGTATTTGTCCGTCTCGCTTTCAGATAGATCTCCCTTTTTTATTTGCAGCGTCTCAATATATCCCCTGGTTATAGCCAAAGGTGTTCTCAGATCGTGCGATACATTGGCAATTAGCTCTCTACGCAATTTCTCCACAGACTTCAACTCATCTATATTGGTCACGATGGTATCTGCCATATCATTAAACGTTTCTGATAGAATTGACAAATCCTTTTCAGAGGCATTCTGCACTCGGGCCGATAAATCGCCCTCTTTAAATCTTCGTACTGTTTCGGTTATTTCGCGCAAATTTTTTGTGATAAACCATATGGCTATAATACCTATGAGCCCAGCAAAAATCAAGGTGACCAAAGATGCTCCAAAACCTAATCTCAAAAAGTAGCTACCCAGCAATGATTGAGTAGCTTCTTCAAATTTTTGACTGGCAAGAATAACATAAACATAACCTTCCCTTCCATCTATAGCGAATTTATCAGCGGAGAAGATCTTCTTGGTTTCCGGGTTTCGTGGATCATCCCCCAAGACATACTTTGAGCCATTACTTTCAATGAAATCATCCAGGGGTTGCACATCGATTTCCGCAGGTGGCTTATCACTTCGCTCGTGATCTAGCACCACTGAGTAAAGAATTTCACCTGAGGTGGAAACGAGATAAACTTCTATCCCCCTATTTACGGCCATCATATCGTGCATTAAGTCGCCGAATAGCTCTTTGTTCACGCTGCCATCTTCGAGAAAGGGAGATGCGTTTTGAAATTTTTCGTCAATGACGTGCGTGGCTACTTCAGCGTTGAGTTTTTGTGAAGTTTCTTCAAAGAACTTATTTGTGAAATAATAGGTGATTAGAATATATCCCGTACCCATTAGAATGATTAACAGGAGGAAAGTGATCATGATTTTGCTGATCAGCTTGTTTGATAAGGCTTTGTTATTCATGCTTCTACCAGTTCTTCATTGAATTTATAACCCACACCCCAGGTGGTAAGAATGTATTTGGGCGAATCCATATTGGGTTCAATCTTAGCTCGTAGACGATTGATATGACTATTAACTGTATGTCCATAGCCTTCAAAATCGTAACCCCAGATCAGTGAAAGAAGCCTGGATCGGTTATAATTTTTCCCTGGATTTGATGCTAACAAAATCAGCAGATCAAATTCTTTCGGTGAAAGATCAATGCGCTCTGCCCCCAGAGTAACTTTTCGCTTTTCTACGTCTATGACTAATTCTTCAAAGTTTAGAATTGGAGGTGTTTGTTCTCTATCCAGCTCCGCTTTCATAATTTTTGCCCGTCTGAACATAGCCTTTACCCTGGCCATGAACTCTCTCACGCTGAAAGGCTTGGTCATATAATCATCAGCACCTACTTCCAGACCTAGAATCCGGTCTATTTCTTCTGAACGAGCCGTAAGCATGATGATAGGCGTAGTAACTTCGTGAGCCCGAAGCTTTTGACAAATTTCTATTCCGTCCATTCCGGGTAGTTTTATATCCAGGATAATCAGGTCTGTATTACCGTTAAGTGCCCTTTCAAAACCTTTTCTCCCGTCCTGATACATCTCTACATCGCAGGATAGATCTGCAAGGTGAATCTTCAATAATTCACAGATTTCAGGATCATCTTCAATTATTGTTACGTGCTTATTCTTCATTTCTGCTGCAAATAATGAAGAAAGTATCACAAAAACATCACAGTAAAGCTCGTCTACACGACATATGATCATTCTGATAATCCAGAAAATCAAGCCTTGCGCGTATTTTGGGAATTCAGTCTTGTTATAGAAAAATGATTTTTACGTGAGAGTTTCAGAATGTCCGGTTTGTTGCTTTGCCCTGTAATTCAAAAAAAAATCAATTATGAAATACTTGAAGCAATTCACAATTCTTAGTATGGCGGCAGTAATGCTGGTATCATGTAATGATGATGACGACGACGAAACAACGGCTCCACCGGATAATAATGGTAATCTTATGATGAGTATGAATGGACTGGAGGATCTGGGACCTGACTTTGTTTACGAGGGATGGTTGATGGTGAATGGTAGTCCAATTTCTACAGGGACCTTTACTGTAAATGGAAGCGGCAATCTTTCTCAGACATCTTTTGAAGTAGACAATACCAATTTATCATCTGCCACAAAGTTCATTCTGACTGTAGAGCCGGCCGTAGATCCTGACCCGGCACCATCAGCACAGAAGCTGGTAGCCGGCGATTTTTCTGGAGATATGGCGGCAGTCTCTGTAGATGTGGCCCCTGCCGTTGGAGACTTTTCCAACGCTGCCGGAACTTATTTTTTACGTACTCCCACAGACGAAATGCCCGGAACGTCCAATAACGGAAATGATATCTATGGCGTTTGGTTTGGTACTCCAGGAATGCCACCTACATCAGGCTTGAATCTTCCAACCTTAGCAGCTGGGTGGACATATGAAGGCTGGGTGGTTACCGAAAACGGCCCCTTGTCTACAGGGACATTTAATTCGTTTGATGATCGCGATAGTGGAAACCCATACAGCGGTACTGAGAACAATATGGGGCCTCCTGTACCCGGCGAAGACTTTTTTGTAAACTCTTCCGGAGTTTCAGACGATTTTCCCATCGATATGCGAGGTACAACAGTTGTTATTTCTGTAGAGCCCGTTCCAGATAACAGCCCTGCACCTTTTGTGCTCAAGCCGCTGGCATCAATGGTAGATGCTAACGCTGCAACCGCACCAGATACCCATAGCTTCGGGCAAAATTTAGAATCCTTCCCGACGGGAACGGTTACAAGATAATAAGGTTGGTGTGTTTGATGAGTATACAGATAACGTATACTGGTTAGTTCAAGGCGCAAGGGGTATATCAATCTTTACCCTTTGCGCTTTTCAAGTTAACACATCAAACCCTTTTGTGACCGATAAGTAGAATGTATTGAATAAGCATTTCTGAAGGCTGAAGAATCAGATTCGTCTCTCTTGATTACCGTCAGGAATTTACTCCCCCTGAGCAATTCCTTTTTTCTCGTACATATTGTGAATGAGTAATATGAGAAAGCCGAACAATACTGCACCAATAACAAGTGCATCATTGACAATGCCGGTCACTGAAAACGAGATTTTGATCAGAATGGTTGATATTATGAATCCCGAATTCCGGATCACCTTGTGGAATTGATCGGAATAAAAGAATGAAGCAAGGAGCAGGAGCACATCAACGATGATGAGAATCGTAAAAAACTCGTCGAAGAAGATCTTATTGATGTCTTTGAAGGCCAAAACACCATTTTGATAATCACTGATTATAGCCTGTGTCCAATCTGATAGTGTGAAAATGGCCAGAAAAATAAGAATCGGGACAAGGAGCACTGCAATTCCCTTTTTGAGAAGAATAAATCTTTGGATGTAATCTGAATCGTCACCATCTGATACGGACTTCTGTCGCTTGAGAATATTCTTGTAAAAGAAGAATATAAGTACAAAAAGAATTAGCGATGTGATGGCATCAAAAGTAAACTGTAAGTCGTTTTGATTCTCAAACCAAGCTGATGTGAGTTCCAAATGCGAAATATCCTTGAAAATTCTCCTGATTACGATGAACGTGATGATTTCATATTGCTTTCCGATATAATAGGAGATGGATTTGGGAAGAAAGAAAACCAATAAATACACTTCGTAAATAAGAATGAATGAGAAAGGTGTGTATATAGCCGCAATGGGGTTTTCCAGAAATTTTGAGCCCGTATTGATCCAGCCCTGATTCTCAAACAAAATCAAAATGAGATGGAGTATAAAGCTGACAATAGAGACGGTTAAAATCAGTTTTTCACCCCTTGCTTTTGCTTTTTCAGAAAGGAAAAAGTCGAATATTTTTTCTAGAGCTTTCACGAAAAGTTTAGTTGTAGATGCATTTGTATGAGAAGCTACTCACTACATACTAACAACTTACAACAGTTCATTTGTTGTAAGTATTTTGAAAAACATCACCTTACATTCCTTTTCAAGGAGCTATTTCTATGTATCAAATGTGATTTTTGACTCTCTATCTCAGGCAGATTTTTCAGAATTCAAGTCAAGTCAGTTGATCGAGAAGAAGGTGAATTGGAGAAAGTTCCAAGCAAAAACTGTTCAGATATAATCATCTCAAATTAGACGGGCGATCTTGTACTAATCACGAAAGATAATGGGCATCTCCGGAATTACAGTTTACGGCTTATTGAGGAGGCTAATCCCAACATGGCAGACATTATAAACACTGACATGAGGTTTGCTTTGACGATTAGAAGCAAAAAATGAAATTTCCGTACTCAATTGTATTGGTTGTTCTAAGTGGTTATCTACCTAGCGTCTTAGATGATCCTATTTACTGATGTATTTTGTTTAATTCAAACCACGTTCTTTCAGAACATTCTCCAAATTTCTGTTATTCTTTGAATTCTTAATGATTCTATAAATGAAAACAACGGGGATTACCATGGGAATAAAGAACCCTATTCGCTTTTCATCTGCAAGGCTCCAGGATACCACTCCATAAATCAGTATACCGGCCAGAAAACCGATAGCTATTGCGTGGAAGACTTTAGATTTTTTTAGGTTCTTTTTTTCAACCAACAGCTCTTCGTCAGTCAATTTCGAAAAATCCTTTTTTTCCATGGCTCTTGTTCGTTTGATCTTGTTAAGCTCCTAGACGAGAGTTAAAATACAATCACCGTTTTCTAAAACCCAATTTGAGTGGGATAGTTTAAAAATACGAAAGAATTAGAGAAGGCTACTTTCCATGCGAAATGATGTAGCCATCTTCCATTCTGATAATCCGGTCAGTTTTCTTGGCAAAATCTTCATCGTGGGTTACAACGAGCAGTGAAAGTTCTTTTTCGTGGCTTAGTTTTTTGAAGATATTGAAGACATTTTCAGAATTCCGACTATCCAAATTTCCGGTTGGTTCATCGCCCATGATAATTAGCGGCTCGTTAATCAAAGCCCGGGCTATTGCAACGCGTTGTTTTTGCCCGCCCGATATCATGGATGCCTTCTTATTTGCCTGCTCCTCAATACCCAGCAAGGACAACTTTTCCATAGCATCTTCCCGGATTTGCCTTTCTGACTTCCTGCCCAGTTTCCGAGCCGGAAGCATCACATTATCTAAAACCGAAAACTCTGGAAGGAGATAGTGGAACTGGAAAACAAAACCAATTTCGGCATTTCGTATTTTTGCCAACTCTTCGTGGGTTTTGCCTGTGACTTTTCTTTCGTCCAGGAGCAGCTCACCTGTGTAGTCTGTGTCCATCGTAGAAAGGATGTACAATAGAGTTGATTTTCCACAACCCGATTTCCCCATAATTGAGACAAATTCACCAGCTGCAATGGAGAAGCCAATGTCCTTTAAAACGTGAAAATCTACCGGTTCCGTGAAATGCTTGTTAATATTTCTGGCTTCTAGAATATGCTTCATTGTCCGCGAATGATTTCTACGGGGTCTATTTTACGGGCTTTTCTTGCCGGAAGATAACCCGCCAGAAAGGTGCTAATCACCGCAAAGGTGATACCTATCAGGTAAAAACTGGGATTGAAGTTTACCGGGAAAGTCTTGATTGTGGGCAGTGCTTCTGTTTCAAATGGAGTTCGATCAATTAGGACAGAAAGGCCAAAACCAATCGCCAGTCCAATAAGGCCACCTATCAACCCAATAAGCATGGCCTGGCTGATGAATATGAGCTTTACATCATTGCCAGAGAACCCTGTGGCTTTTAGAATGGCGATGTCGTTCATCTTTTCATAAATCAGCATATTCAGGATGTTGTAAATACCAAAACCCGCAACGATTAGGAGAGTTATAGATACCGCATAGGTTATTAGGTTTCGGATACTTGTCCCGGTTTCGAATTGCGCATTGGCCGTATTTATATCAACCGCTGACACTTTGTACTTTCGTCTGATTTCGGCTGCCATCGGAACGGCGTCTTCAATGTTCAATAATTTAAGGTTTATGTCAGTTATGTAGCTTTTCCCCTCTCCGAGAAGCTGCTGCCCCATGCTCAAATTGACGTAGCTCTGCACATTATCAACTTCTGCCAACCCACTTTGAAAAATTCCCACAACCTTAAGAGGAACAAGAGTTCCCCGGGCGGTAGAAACCTGCACTCGATCTCCAAGTCCAAGCGACATCTTTTCAGCTATTCCGGCTCCGATCAAAATACCGTTGCGGTTTCGGGCCAAATCATCCGGACTACCTGAAGTTACATAGTCGCCGAAATTGAACAATCGTTTTTCTTCCAATGGATTAATTCCGTTGATAACTCCATTTAATTCAATATTTCCGGCTAAGTAAAATACCGGGGCATTTACCTGTGGCGAAACGCCCTTCACTCTTTCGTCATTTTCCAGCCGGGCGAGTAGCGGCAGTGCATCATGAATGCGCTCCTGACTGTTTTTTGGCTTAACTGAACGCACCACGTTCCAGTCATCGGCAAATGCATCACTCAATTCTACAGGCTGTTGATCTGAAGGTTCAATTTCATTGTAAATGCGAACATGTGGCGTTCTATTTAGGATGAGACCGTCAAGAAGATTATTCAGCCCGGTCATAAAACTCATAAGCACAATAAAAGTTCCTATGCCGAAAGTCACTCCCAGGGCAGCTATTGCGCTCTGCTTCATCCGCGAGGTGAGGTGAGTTCGGGTAATATCTAATATGACCCGGTAACGACTCATGGTTTTTGGATAACAGAGTTGGTATCTAGTCCCGATAAAATTTCAACGCGTTCCAGGCTTCTCAGGCCTGTTTCTACTTGCACGGAACCATCTGCAGTTTGCACCTGATTACCATCTTGCAAGTAGCTCAGTGGAATAGTAAGTGCATCAGATTTTTTGCGAATGATAATATTGGCTTCACCCGCCAGACCTGAATAGAGTACATCAGGAGGATTGGTAAAAATAGCTTCAACTTTAAAGGTTTGGCTACGAGCGTCTTTTTGAGGATAGATCATGGAGACTTCTGCGTTGAATACTTTATTCTCATATGCATCGAGAGCCACAATGGCTTTCTGCCCGATCTCTATTAAAGCAATATCAACTTCATCAACGGCCATTTCAATTACAAAGGCTTCTGCTAGGCCAATCTGTGCCAGCACTTCCTGGCTCAGGATAAATTCACCTTCTTCTTTTTTGATGGAATAGACTTTGCCGTCCAGTCGAGATCTAATCAGGTAATCCTGGAGTTTGGACTCTGCCTGTGCCAGGGTATTTTGCGATTGCCGGTAGGCATTTTCTAACTCAGTCTGTGTTTGATCGTATTGTTGCTGAAGCACCGCCAGCCTGTTTCGCGATTGATTGTATTTGAGTTTTCGATTTTCAAATTCATTTTGAGATCCAATGTTTTGATCCCACAGCTTCTTCTGCCTTTGGTAGTTCAGTGAATCCAGGCGAAGTTGGTCCTGGGCCAGGCTAATTTCTTTTTCTATGGTGGCAAGTGTATTTGTCTGACCCTTATATTTTTCGGTGGCCAGATTAAAATTGAGTTGGGCGTTCATCTTTGCTAGCTCTGGAGACTCAGAAACAATCCTGGCCAATAACTGTCCTTTCACCACACTATCTCCTTCCGCAATCAAGAGACTATCAAGTATTCCGGGTGCGGAAGGGTAAACATTGTACAAATCTTTAGGCTCAACAGTAACTGATGCATAAACAGATTCAGTTATATCCGTGATCTGAGGTTGCAGTCCATCTTCCCTTTCTGCGCAACCGACAACGAAAAAAAAGATGATATACAGGTAATTTTTCATGGTTGTAGGAAGTAGAATTCAAAGATAAACAAGAAGGGGGTATCTGAACGAGCTTGTTGTTTAATTAACTGGTTAAACCTGTTTAATCCTGAACTACTGAATCAGATTGCAGCCTTCTTGTTGCTCAACATGGCGAACCAGCATGTTGAATGCCTGTATGAATTAAGAAAGCGGAACTTTCACTCCTTGTTTCAATTCTATACCGAGCCAGGTAAGAACATTTTTATGCCAGATGTCTTTTCCTTCCTGTTCGGATAATATACCTGTCCGAACGGCAAAATCAACAACCCGTCCCGGATAGGATGTGCCTACTCCTTCCATTTCGCCCAGTGGATAAGGATCGTCTAATCCGATAATAATCTGACTGCTTCCAACTCTTTTTTTCAATAATTCCAGGGTATAGGAATCGTGCACCAGGGTATCGTAAAAAAGATTTTTATGTCCGAGCGATTTTCTGGGATCGTGCATGCCTTTAAAGATATCCGGTCTACCATCAAAACCTTGAATTCTCCTTCCGTAGTTGGCAATGCCGAGCATTCCGCCATGTGCAAAGCTGGTGCGTATATTGGGGAATCTGTTGGCAATATCTCGCAAAGAATAAACGTGTAGTGTATCAGCACATTGAGCCATCATCCAAACCAAATGAAATCTCCAGTATTCGTTCTTCAGAGCGATCATTTTTTCACCATCGTACGGATGTATTTGAATAGCCAGATTGTACTTGTTTGCCATTTCGTAGATGGGGTCTACATCCTCTTCAGCCGTAGAAACCCATTCTCCTTTGGCATTTAAAAAATGCGAGGGTAGGCAAAGCATTCTCAAGTTAAGCTTCTCTACACAGCGCTCTATTTCTTTGAGCGCGTGATTGATGTACAGTGGCTGTACTACGAAACCGCAGGTAAATTTATCCGGGTACTCAGATTGAATAAGGGCATTAAAGTCATTCTGGAAACGAATAGCGTCTTCACAGTCTTGTTTTGCCCAGCCATTACAATACAATTGCGACAGACAGAGAATTACTTCGTGGTCTATTCTGTATTTGTCCATCCATTCTAGCTTTTCTTTAACAAAAAAGCTGGGGTCTGTTATGGGTCTGGACCAATCGCCTTGTCTCATAAAGGACTTATCGTCATCAATCCAAAATAGCCTTTTATCCTTCATAAATTTTGGAATCTGAGAAGGCTCCGGAAGTATATGTCCATGTCCGTTTATGCGCATGACTAGACGATAAATTTAAACATCGGATGAAGATATGCTTTGTTTTTGGACTCCATAGCTAATACATTTTTAAAATCAATTCTGTTCAGATATTCAGGATCTGTAATTAAAGGGCCAATCAGGCTTGTGAGTGAGCATTTTCAGACTACACAGTTTTACTCTGGTTTGAAGAAAGGCTTAATTTTTCCATTTTCCAGGAGCACTCATTTAGATCATTTAAATCAGAACTAATCACTCCAGTACGACTCTTTTTACAATAGCACTTTTAGGGGTAGTCACTTTAAAAATATACATCTGAGGGGGGAGGTTTAATGATATTTGATTCTTACCAATTGAAAGTCTAAGGTCTTCAATAACTCTTCTTCCATCCGTTCTGTAGACACTCAAAATGGCATCATCAGTGGGTGATGATACAGAAATTATTCCTGAGGCTGGATTGGGGAAGATCTTAACTGGATTCTGGTTAATTGTTTGCTCATGAGAAGACAGGTAAATTGGAGCTTTCCTGGGCAAATACCACGGATCAAGTTCAAACATGTCAGTTGTGTCTGAAGTTCCAACAGCTTGAATAGCCAAAACAAAAGATATGTCACCCCAAGCGGTTAAGGTAGGCTCTCCAACCGCTGCTGCGATTCCACTTCCATCAGTTATATTACCCGGACTTATCACCAATTCGCGGTTAGACCAAGAGTCCCAATCACCGGGAATGGATTGTTTTACCTTGAAAATACTCAATCTATTCGCTTCATCATTCGGGTCGGGACTCGCAAAATACATCCACCAATCTATTCCGTCATACCACAAATGAGGATGAATATCTTCTTCAAGGGTATTAACGCTACTAACAAAAATCTTCGAACTCCAAGTGACCCCGTTGTCATAACTTATGGTGTAGTAAATGTTGGCGTCTTCTGTAGGATCTGCATGATCGTCTAGGAATAGAACCAGTGTAGAGTCGTTAATTCGCTCCAAGTGAGGATTGTCTTCATAGAATAATGGAGAGATAGCGGGAAAAGGCATTAAATTTCCGGGTCCCACCGGATTATCAAGCGTATCCCTGAACCAGTATATGTCAGTTTGACCAGCGTCTGATTGCGTATACACAAAAAATTCTAGCGAGCCATCCGGATATGTAATCGTTTGTGCGCCTCCTTCAAACTCAACTGGATTGGCCAAGTTGGATGCTTGCCAATTTGTGAAAGGAAGAGATGTGTCACCGCGAGCGGAATATATAATATCGCTATGCAATAGCGATGTACAACCAAAGGGATTTGTAATTGTATCAATACCCAGTAATGGGCCTCTTATAAAAGGATGTATAGTCGGACAAATGGGGTTTAGGGAGAGATGATTTAGAAAACGCACTAAGTCGGCTGGAACATAGAAAGCGTATAAATGAAGTCCATCTCGGCTTATAAAAACCCCATCTTCCCAACCTAGATTGTTATGAGGTTGGATGTAAGGCGTTCCATAGGTTAAAGTGTCAGCAATCAATGGCTTTGCCTGGTTCTTTATTGAAGGCCAGTCTGGAGATTGGGGAAGGGCATCTCTTATGTAAAGAAATAAGCAGCAAAAAATAAATAGAGTTCTCATATCTCTTTGAGATTCATGATTTGCAGCCGCATTCTATGGCTTTGAAGTAACAGATTTATACCGAAAACTCATTTCTCATGAAACTACGAATTATTCTAATTCTTCATAATATTTGAATATATCACTTCTGATTTTCAATAAGTCTCTTCCTCAGCATGTAATGAAGAGAACCAAAATAGAATATACAGGTATCTACAGTTTTCTTAAATCTCTTTACATATAATTTACCCGTAACCAAACGCTCTGATCTTCCGTAAGTGTCTCAGTTCTAAGAGTAAAAAACTAATAACATGTTTCTCCTTAAACGATCTCTTTTTGCATTGGCAATCCTGCTCTTTGCAAGCTCCTGCGTGAAAGATGAAGTGGAAGTGAACGACCTGAATTACGGAGTAAACCCACAATTTGGTGTGCCTATTGCACTAGCAAATATTTCAGCTCAACAGGTTATTGATAATATTGAAGGCGATGATATTATCCAGACAGCTGAAGACGGTGCCGTATCGCTGGTTTTTATTGATACACTGGAAAAATTCAGAGCCACAGAGTTGCTCAATTTGCAAGATCAATCGTATGGCTTTCAAATGGAATTAACTTCTACAGAATACGCCACACTATTTGGTGAAGGAAGCTACACAGCCACCCAGGAAGAGGTATTCTCTTTTGTAACTCAGGAAGGCGATCGATTGGATTCCGTGCGATTTGAATCCGGAATATTTGGGCTTAACATTAGCTCTCAAAGCAATATCCCTATTTCGGGAACCGTCAGAGTTTTTGATGATTCAGGACAGGAAGTTTATTCTACGGATTTCCAGGATCCTTCTGCACCTATTTCCATCTCGCAGGAAGAAAATTTTGAAAATATTAAGGTAGAATTCATTAATAACCAGGATGTAGCCAACGGGCTGAGAATTCAATACGAAGTGACTTTTGAAGTGGATGAAAGTAGCGCCGTAACCGGTCCGCTGAATATTGATCTGAGCCTGAGTAATTATGAAGTGGCATCTGCCGGTGGATTAATTGCTACCAGAACATCTTCGCTTGACGGTATTGATGTAAATGTAGATCTCTTTGACGATTCTTTTGTGGGCAATCTTGTATTTGCTGATCCACGGCTGAACTTACATTTTGAAAACAGCTTCGGAATAGATCTTGGATTTCAAATAGATGAACTCTATGGTCTAAATGCCGAGATGGATTTATTTTCAGTCTCTGAAGATGGATTTGAAGAATTTCCGATAATCGAAGGAGCTTCTTTTCCCGGCGAAACCGTTTCGAGCACCCTATCTATTTCCAATCAGAATATGACACCTAGCCTGACTGATTTCATGGCCTTTGAGCCGGAATATATCAGTGGCTATTTCAGTGGTTTAATCAATCCGGAAGAAGAAAACTCAAGTTTTATAACAGCTGATTCTGAACTGGGAATAGTCATGGAAGCAGTTCTGCCGATTTACGGTTCAGTAGAAGACTTTTACTTAACCGATACAGCCAAAGTAAATCTCGGAAGCCTTATTACAGATGCAAACGAAGTAGGAGAATTACAAAAAGCCGATATAAGGTTGATTGTAGACAATGGCCTGCCGGTAGATGCCGGAGTGCAAATCGTATTTACCGATTCGCTATATCAACCTCTGGATTCGCTTTTCGCGGACGACACCTTTGTGTTTAATTCTGCCCCTGTAAACACGTCTGCGGCTACTGATGATCCGAATTATGGTAGAGCCTCCGGGAAGACGAAAACAATAACAGATATAGCTATTCCGAAGGATCGATTAAATGATCTGGAAAATGCAACCAATATTCTGATCCGTGTTTTTGGAGCTACTACCAACGGGGGAGACCAGAATATCCGACTGTTTTCTGAAGACGAAATTGATATCAGCCTGGCGGCCAAACTAAGCTTGAACTTCGATGAATAATTTTAAGAGAATATTGACTATCGGCTTTGGGTTTTGCCTTATAGCGGGTGCCAAAGCACAGCAAAGTACTCAGTTAGGGACTTTTGATTTCCTGCCCCAGTCGGTATATGCCAATCCAGCCATCAAACCAAAAGGCAAATTGAATATTGGTATTCCAGCCTTGAGTGGTGTCTATGTAGAGCACAATAACAACTGGTTTAAGCCAAATGAGTTTTTGGTAACAGATGGCAATGGTACGGCAACTCTGGCGCCGGAGCGTATTTTAGAAAGCATTGATGACTTTGCTTTTATCGGACAAACCACGAATATTGAGCTCCTTCACGTAGGCTTAAAGTTCGGGAAGGATAAAAGGCACTATGCGCATTTCAGCATTGCAGAAAGAACGCAATTCGGATTAAAAATACCCGAAGATGTATTCAATTTGGCGGCCTATGGAAATGCGGGTCAGTATCAATTCGAGAATAATACAGCTGATTTCTCAGGTCTTTCTGTGAATGGAATTCACTTTAGAGAATACGCCTTGGGTTACAATATCGATATCAATGAGAAGCTGTCCGTCGGGGCCCGGGCAAAGTATTTGTACGGAATGGAAAATATTCATACCGATCAATCTACTCTTCAGTTGTACACAGATCCGGAAACCTATGCACTGCGCTCTTCGGGAACCTTCAGACTACAGACCAGCGGAATTTACGGCCTGGTTGAAGATGATCGCGAAGCGGTTCAATCTGAAATGGACACTTACATTCTTGGTCTTAACAATAGTGGATTTGGTGCAGATTTAGGGGTAGTTTACAAGCCCATTGAGAAGCTGAAGTTGGAGATTTCGGCTAATGATCTGGGTTTCATAAACTGGAAGTCTGATGTGGCCACCTTGCAGTCAGGGAATGCCGAATTTCTCTACAACGGAGTTAACCTAAGCGATTTCATCTTTGAAGAAGGTGATGATTTTGATGATGGTCTGCAGAGCGAATTAGACTCTATCGTAGATGATTTGGAAAACGCCTACGATTTCCAAACAACTCACGAGAATTTTAGGACAAATCTCCAAGGCTTTATGCGTTATGCTGCGAGCTACGAGTTGTTTGACGTGAATAAATTCAAGGGAACCGCCTGGGCCAATTTTATCCATGGTTTGAATGAGAATCTTCTTTCAACTTTTTCTTTGGGATATAACCAGGAAATAGGCCATGGTTTTCAGCTCGGTGTTCATTTCACCAAGAGAGAGGCCAGTACCGGCTCCTTTGGTGCAGGAATGGTATACAATGCCGGTCCGGTGCAATTTTATTGCTTAGCAGATAATTTCCGATTTGTAAATATGACACGTGTAAGCTTAATCGATGATGAAGGAAACAGAACTGAGCTTATCTACCCCACAAACCCCGACGATATTCGCGTTAATTTCGGAATCAACCTGACCTTTGGAATGAAGGAAAAAGGGCAGGGAGTGACGATGCTGTAGACGAAATGAATTTCGTTTTCCTTCCGCAATGCGTTTCGGGTTTGCAACCCTTCGGAATTTTATTCTACGTATAACGATTGTGTCGCCCGCCGCGGCGGGCTTGAAATCTCCCTTGAATCCAATATCATAGGGCTTTACCCTATGCTATTGGTTTAGCCCTTTCCGGGCTTTGGGTGGAATAAGGTTTACCCGTATACTATCCCTACGGGACTAGAATGGATAGCTAAAGTTTTAT
>Ga0207419_1001811_pt1 | contig 15207 bp, 14 predicted proteins | sample ElkSloMetagenome_4_FD_184723 | JGI IMG/M metagenome (GOLD analysis project Ga0207419, IMG submission 184723) | Hot spring microbial communities from Elkhorn Slough, Monterey Bay, USA - MD2A (version 2) | ecosystem: Environmental > Aquatic > Marine > Intertidal zone > Estuary: Microbial mat ...
TGAAACATCTATTCACTATTTTTGCACATTCGCGGGAGTAGCTCAGTGGTAGAGCATCAGCTTCCCAAGCTGAGGGTCGCGGGTTCGATCCCCGTTTCCCGCTCATTTTTTTGCCAAAATTTATTCCAATATACAATGGATATCGAGCTAATAACAATTGGAGAAGAACTGTTGATAGGGCAGGTAATAGATACCAATTCAGCGTGGATGGCCCAAAGACTGAACGAAGCCGGATTAAAAATAAAACGTATTGTTTCCATTAGCGATGATAATCCTGCTATTATAGCTGCACTTGAAGACGCTGGAAAGGTTGCCAAAATTGTTATCACAACTGGCGGACTCGGCCCCACACGCGACGATACTACAAAAGAAGCAATTTGCAGTTTTCTGAACACAAAATTGGTGATGCACAGCCAAACAAAGTTGCATATCAAAGAGATGCTCCAAAACCGGGGTATTCGGATAAATCAGCGAAACTATAATCAGGCCCTTAAACCGGAAGCTGCAATGATACTTGAAAATAAAGTGGGCACTGCACCGGGGTTATGGGCGGAAAAAAATGGTGTCATCTATATTCATCTGCCTGGTGTACCCTTTGAGATGAAACATATTATTGAAGAAAAGGTATTGCCAATAATGAGGCAAAAGTTCAGGCTTCCCGCGGTGTTACACCGGGTAATTATGTTTCAGGGAATAGCTGAATCCTCGCTTGCCGAACTAATTGAAGATTGGGAAAACAATTTACCAAATGATGTTTCTGTTGCTTATTTACCTTCACCTGGAATTTTAAAACTGCGACTTTCCATTTTACCAAAAACCGAAAATGAAGGCCGGGAGAAGTTGGAGAATGCAATTGGTAATCTTATTCCCATTGCCGGTAAATATATCTTTTCAACAGAAGAATCTACCCTGGAGGAAGTACTGGGAAAGGCACTTCTTGCTGAAAATAAAACGATTGGAACTGCTGAAAGTTGTACAGGCGGTGGAATTGCAGCACGCCTGACAAGTATTACTGGTAGTAGTGCCTACTTTCTGGGCAGTATAGTTGCATATGACAATAAAGTAAAAAAAGAACTGTTAGGCGTATCTGGTGAAACGTTGAATATTGATGGTGCCGTAAGTAAAAGTGCAGTTGAACAAATGGCGGCAGGGGTTTGTAATAAAATAAAATGTGATATTGGAATTGCAGTTTCAGGGATTGCCGGACCCGATGGCGGTACGAAAGAGAAACCAGTAGGAACCATCTGGATTGCTTGTACCAATGGATTGAAGATGATCTCACGTAAGTATACTTTTGGTAATAACAGGCATAGAAATATTGAAAGGAGTATACAAGCTGCTTTACGAATGGCACATAGAATGATAATAGAGTAAAGTAATATAACTCACTAATTTTAAATATATTAATTGTATTTAAGTAATCTGAAAATATAAATTTATAAGTCAATATTATTAAAATCAAACCCTTCATATGAAAAAAAATGCAATTTAACTGTATTTTTTCTATGAAAATATTTGATTTTTAAAAGAAAAAAGCCGAATTTTGCAACTCGATTTTTTGAACCCAAATCATAAAGAAATGTCTAAAGTTTGTCAGATAACCGGAAAGAAAGCTATTGTTGGAAATAATGTGTCGCATTCCAAAAGAAGAACAAAGAGAAAGTTTAAGGCCAATCTCTTTGATAAAAAATTTTATGTAACAGATGAAGAGAAGTGGATCACTTTGCGGGTTTCAGCATATGGTCTGCGTATCATCAATAAAAAAGGCCTTAAAATTGCAATGGCTGAAGCCAAAACCAACGGTTTTCTTAAATAGATAATATATAAAAAATAAACTCAATCATGGCTAAAAAAGGCAATAGGGTACAGGTAATTCTTGAATGCACAGAACACAAAGATTCTGGGATGCCGGGCACCTCTAGGTATATCACTACAAAAAACAGGAAAAACACACCTGAAAGGCTGGAAATAAAAAAATATAATCCGGTTCTGAAAAAAGTAACTGTACATCGTGAAATAAAATAAAATTCTGAAAAATGGCAAAAAAAGTAATATCAACACTAAAAACAGGCCGTGGAAAAGACTTTTCACGTGTGATTAAGATGGTAAAATCAAGCAAAAGTGATTCATACATGTTTAAGGATGAAATTATACACAATGAACATGTAAAAGACTTCCTTAAAGATTGAGCTATTCTTTAATACTCCTTATAAAAAGATTTTGAAAAGCTTTCTTCCGTCCGGGGAAAGCTTTTTTTATATTTTTAAATCCATCTATTATGGGACTTTTTACCAAAGATAAGAAGGAGAATCTAGATAAAGGCCTTCAAAAAACAAAAGAAAATGTTTTTACCAAGCTATCTCGTGCTGTAGCCGGAAAATCAAGGGTTGACGATGAGGTATTGGATAACCTGGAAGAGGTGTTGATTACCTCCGACGTGGGTGTGGATACCACTTTGCGAATCATAAATCGCCTTGAAGCAAGAGTTCTTAAAGATAAGTATCTGAATACAAGTGAACTAAATCAAATTCTTAAAGAAGAAATAGCTTCGCTGCTGGGAGAGATTGGCAACGATGTATCCTTTGATTTCAGTAACGAACTCGGTAAGAAACCCTATGTAATAATGGTAGTAGGCGTAAATGGAGTAGGTAAAACAACTACGATCGGTAAACTGGCGCACCATTTTAAGGCAGCGGGTAAAAAAGTGATGCTTGGTGCAGCAGATACTTTCCGTGCTGCTGCTGTTGATCAGCTTGTAGTTTGGGCACAACGTGCAGGCGTAGATATTATTAAGCAAAAAATGGGGTCAGATCCTGCGTCTGTAGCTTATGACACACTTGCATCTGCTGTAAAAGCTGATACCGATGTTGTTATTATTGATACAGCTGGACGATTGCACAACAAACTCAATCTGATGAATGAATTGAGCAAAATAAAAAGAGTAATGCAGAAAGTAATACCTGATGCACCCCATGAAATAATGCTGGTACTGGATGGATCTACCGGGCAGAATGCTTTTGAACAAGCCAAACAATTTACTGCGGCCACTGAAGTTAATGCGTTGGCTCTGACAAAATTAGATGGTACAGCTAAGGGTGGGGTAGTATTGGGCATTTCTGACCAATTTAAAATACCTGTTAAATACATTGGCATTGGCGAAAAAATTGAAGACCTCCAAATATTTAATAAATTCGAATTTGTTGACTCCCTTTTCAGTAAAAAATAATTCCTGAGTTAAAATGGCAAACGCCAAAAAAGTAAACCTGATAACCCTGGGTTGCTCCAAAAATCTTGTGGACTCTGAATATCTCCTGCGACAACTTGAACTGAATGGATTTGATGTTCAGCATGATGCTGATAACTTTTCCAAGGGAACGGTAATCATCAATACATGTGGTTTTATTAATGATGCCAAAGAAGAATCAATTGATACCATTCTCAGATATGCTCAAGCTAAAGAGAAAGGCATGATTAATGGTCTTTTTGTTATGGGATGCCTCTCTGAGCGGTATAAATCGTCTTTGCCCGACGAAATTCAGGAAGTCGATGCTTTTTTTGGGGTCTCTGACATTGCAACCATTGTGCAAAAAATCGGCGGACGCCTGCAGCAGGAGGGACGCAAACAACGATTTCTCACCACTCCCTCCCATTACGCATACCTTAAAATCGCAGAAGGCTGTAACCGGAAGTGTGCTTTTTGCTCAATACCGCTGATCAGGGGTGATTTTCATTCAAAATCTATCGAGGAACTTGTAGAAGAAGCCCATTACCTTGCAGAAAACGGGGTTAAAGAGCTTATCCTTATCGCCCAGGATCTCTCATCTTATGGGAATGACCTTGGTGCTGATGTAAACCTAAATAAGCTGGTACAGGAACTATCCAAAATTGAAAAAATTAAATGGATTAGATTGCACTATTTATACCCGCAGCAATTTTCTGATAAATTGATGCATACCATTTCAAATGAGCCGAAAATATGTAAGTACCTGGATATACCGGTACAACATATCAATGATAAGGTATTAAAACAAATGCGCCGGGGACATAATAGCAGCCAGACAAGGGAACTGATTGCCCGGTTACGTGAAAATATTCCTGGATTATCTATTCGCACTACACTTTTAACCGGACATCCGGGCGAAGGGGAAGAAGAATTCGACGAATTAATGAATTTTGTAAAAGAAACAAAATTCGATAGATTAGGAGTTTTTGCCTATTCTGAGGAGGAAGATACTTTTGGGGCAAAGAATTATCAGGATATCCTTCCAAATAAAATAAAAATGGCCCGTGCGGAAGCGATCATGAAGGCGCAGGAAGAAATATCTTTTGGACTAAATGAAATAAAAGTCGGGAGGGAGTTTACCATACTTATTGACCGAAAGATAGGTAACTATTATTATGGACGTACCGAACATGATTCCCCGGAAGTAGACAATGAAGTACTTATTCCCGTAAACAGTACGTCGATTAAACCGGGAAGCTTCGTACAGGCAAGAATTACGGCTGCTGAAAATTATGAGCTATTTGCTGAAATAATTGCATAAAAAAACCGGGAATAAGCTCCCGGTTCACTTATCTGATAAAAGAAAAACAGCTTAGTGTCAAGCCAATTATAAAATGTCGCCTTACCTCATTTACCCCTAGAGGGGAATGCCAACGCGTGTGTGCAGTCCCTTTAGGGAATCAAAGGATGAGCGAAGGATATGCCTATTTATTGTTGGTTGACATGACCCCTAGTTGTCATTCTTCTTTGTAGTCTCTTCCTTTTTATTATCATCTTTATTCTCAATAGCTTTGGTGTCTGTAGGTACGCTTTCAATGTATACTTCTTCTTTTTCACTATTGAGTTTTACCAGAAGGGTATCGCCCGGCTTTAGTTCAGACTTAATAATTACCTCCGCCATCTGATCCTCAATGTACTTTTGAATGGCCCGTTTTAACGGACGGGCACCAAATTGCTGGTCATAACCCTTTTCAGCAATAAAATCTTTGGCATCGTCAGCAATTGTAATATGAAAACCGAGGTTGGAAATCCGCTCATACAAGCCCTGTAATTCAATATCAATGATTTTGTGGATATCTTCTTTTGAGAGACTGTTAAACAGCACCACATCATCAATTCTGTTTAGGAATTCAGGGGCAAATGATTTTTTCAATGCATTTTGAATAACACCACGTACATATTCATTTTGTTGTGCAACCCGCGCCTGGGTCTGGAAACCAATACCCTGTCCAAAATCCTTGAGCTGACGAGTTCCAATATTGGAAGTCATAATGATGATGGTATTTTTAAAGTCCACCCGCCTGCCCAGACTATCTGTCAGCTGACCATCGTCCATAACCTGTAACAATATATGGAAAACATCGGGATGCGCTTTTTCAATTTCATCAAGCAACACAACAGAATAAGGCTTACGACGCACTTTTTCGGTTAACTGGCCTCCTTCTTCGTATCCAATGTATCCCGGAGGGGCACCTACCAGGCGGGAAACAGCAAATTTTTCCATATACTCACTCATGTCAATACGAATAAGGTTGTCTACGGTATCAAACAGATATTTGGCAAGCACTTTAGCGAGTTGGGTTTTACCAACGCCAGTAGGGCCAAGGAAGATGAATGAACCGATTGGTTTATTGGGGTCTTTCAATCCTGCACGGTTACGCTGAATAGATTTTACAATCTTACCTATGGCTTCATCCTGGCCAATTACACTGCCTTGAAGCTCTTCACCCATATGCAGAAGACGGGTTCCTTCCGCCTGTGCAATTCGTTGTACGGGTACTCCGGTCATCATGGCTACTACTTCAGCTACTTTTTCTTCGTCAACAACTTCACGGTTTTTAATTAGCTCCTGCTCCCAGCGGTCTTTTTCATCATCCAGTTTTTCCAGTAATTCTTTTTCATTGTCACGAAAACTGGCGGCTTTTTCAAAATCCTGATTTTTTACCGCTTTGATTTTATCCTGTTTGGTATTTTCAATTTGTTTTTCAAGATCCAAAATGGTTTTTGGAACTACAATGTTTGAAATGTGCACCCGAGATCCTGCTTCATCCAGTGCATCAATGGCTTTATCTGGTAAATGCCTGTCGCTGATATACCTGGTAGTAAGTTTTACGCAGGCATCAATGGCTTCAGGTGTATAAAATACATTATGATGTTCTTCATACCTGTCTTTAATGTTATTCAAAATTTCCATGGTTTCGTCCATCGATGTAGGCTCAACCATTACTTTTTGGAAACGGCGTTCCAGGGCTCCGTCTTTTTCAATGTGCTGTCGGTACTCATCAAGGGTTGTGGCGCCAATACACTGAATTTCACCTCTTGCTAAAGCAGGTTTCAGCATATTTGCAGCATCGAGCGAACCTGTGGCTCCTCCAGCACCAACAATGGTATGGATTTCATCAATAAATAAAATAATATTATTGGTTTTAGCAAGCTCATTAAGGATGGCCTTCATCCTTTCTTCGAATTGTCCACGGTATTTTGTACCTGCAACTATAGAAGCCAGATCAAGAGTAACTACACGCTTACCAAAAAGCACACGCGACACTTTCCGCTGTATAATGCGCATGGCAAGCCCCTCGGCAATGGCAGATTTACCTACTCCAGGTTCACCAATAAGGATAGGATTGTTCTTCTTTCTTCTGCTAAGTATCTGTGCCAAACGTTCAATTTCACGTTCCCTGCCCACTATTGGGTCAAGACGATTTTCTTCTGCTGCCTTTGTTAAATCAGTTCCGAAATTATCAAGCACAGGAGTATCTGAACCAGATTTTTGTTGCTGGGGAATATTTCCCCTCCCGCCACCAAACTGAGAGCTTTTAGGTTCGTCTTCTTCATCCCCATAATCGGCCTGGGAGCGAGGTTGAGTGGTTTCAAGCTCCGTACGTATAGTGGCATAATTTATATTGTAGGGATTAAGAATCCGGCCTACAATTCCATTTTCATCTTTGAGGATGGCCAGCATCAAATGACCGGTATCAATAGTCTTGTTTTTAAGATAACGAGCCTCCAGATACACAAGTTTAAGCACTCTTTCAGAAGATTTTAATAATGGGATTTGTTCTGCATCTTCAAGGCCGGAAACTTTGTTCATGCGAACAGCCTGTTCAATCTGCTTTTTCAAATCAAATAAGTCAGCACCGAGCAGAACCAGGATATCAATGGCAACACCTTCACCTTCTCTGAGTATGCCTAGAAACAAGTGTTCCGGTGCGATATGATTATTCCCTAACCGAAGCGCTTCTTCTTTGCTGTAGGTTAGTACATCCTTTATTCGTTGTGAGAATTTTGCATCCATATATAATATAATGTATTTTCTGTTTTAAAAATCTAAAAGTATGAATTGCTAAACAAAGTTAACAATTAATGTTAAAAAATTTTAAACATCTGAATGTTGATAATTAGATGTTCATAATGCTTTAAAAGAGAGAATAAATCGCTATTTTCGTACGTTTTATAATCTTAATGCATATATTAGTTTTATTAACTGAATTTTTTAAAAAAAGTTCGAATTTTTGTACATAAAATGAGTGACGGAGAAAAAATAATTAAGATCAATATTGAGGAAGAAATGAAATCGGCATATATTGATTATTCAATGTCGGTAATCGTTTCAAGGGCACTGCCCGATGTGAGAGATGGTCTGAAACCAGTACACAGAAGGGTCCTTTATGGAATGAGCGACCTTGGTCTCCTCAGTAACAGATCGTACAAAAAGTCTGCCAGAATAGTGGGAGAGGTTTTAGGTAAGTATCACCCGCACGGAGACTCCTCTGTTTATGAGGCCATGGTGCGTATGGCTCAGCCATGGTCATTGCGTTATCCGCTCGTAGACGGTCAGGGAAATTTTGGATCTATTGATGGTGACAGTCCGGCAGCCATGCGATACACTGAAGCCAGGTTACGCAAGATTTCTGAAGAAACATTAATGGATATTGATAAAAATACCGTTGATTTTCAGCTAAACTTCGATGATTCTCTTGAAGAGCCGGTAGTACTTCCAACAAGGATTCCAATACTTCTAATTAATGGTACTTCAGGAATTGCAGTAGGTATGGCTACCAACATGCCTCCACATAACCTTGGTGAAGTGGTGGATGGGTTGGTTGCTTTTATCGAAAACAATGACATTGAAATAGAGGAACTCATACAGCATATAAAAGCTCCTGATTTCCCAACGGGAGGAACCATATATGGTTACCAGGGAGTAAAAGAAGCCTTTGAAACGGGTAGGGGGCGAGTAGTGGTGCGTGCCAAAACGGAAATTGAAATGACACCTTCCGGCAGGGAAATGATAGTAGTGACAGAAATTCCGTATCTTGTCAATAAGGCAGAACTTATTCGTAAAACTGCGGATCTTATCAACGATAAAAAAATTGAAGGAATTTCATACATCAATGATGAATCAGACAGGAATGGGATGCGCATTGTTATCATACTGAAGAAAGATGCTATTGCCAATGTTGTTCTGAACAAATTACTAAAATACACCCAATTACAAACAAGCTTCAGTGTAAATAACATCGCCCTAGTAAATGGCAGGCCAAAAACATTAAATCTTAAAGAGCTGCTCAAATACTTCATTGATCACCGTCATGAAGTGGTTATCCGCCGTACCCAATACGAACTGGAACAGGCTCAAAAAAGACTGCATATCCTTGAAGGTCTGTTAATTGCTCTCGACAACCTTGATGCAGTTATCAAACTTATCCGGGAATCAAAAACGCCTGATGTTGCGCGTGAGGGTTTGATACAAAATTTTGAACTTTCAGAAGTCCAGGCGCGGGCCATTCTTGACCTCAGGCTGCAGCGCCTTACCGGATTGGAAAGAGATAAGATTAAAGAAGAGCATGCAGCGTTGGTAAAACAAATTGAATATTACAAGGAAGTATTGGCCAGTGAAACACTGCGGATGACTATTATTAAGGATGAACTTTTGGAAATTAGGAGCAAATATGCCGATGAACGTAAAACGGATATTGTACCCGATGCAGAAGAATTTAACCCTGAGGATTTCTATGCCAATGACGACATGGTAATTACCATTTCCCGCATGGGATATATAAAAAGAACACCGCTTAGCGAGTTTAAAACGCAAAACAGAGGCGGGGTTGGGCATAAAGGTAGTACAACACGCGATGAGGATTTTCTGGAAACCTTATTTACGGCTACCATGCATAACACGATGTTGTTTTTTACTGAGAAAGGGAAATGTTTTTGGCTAAAGGTTTATGAAATACCTGAAGGAAGTAAATCTTCTAAAGGACGAGCCATACAAAACCTGATAAATCTGGAACCTGAGGATAATATCCGGGCATTTATCAATGTGGAGAAATTAAGTGATGAGGAATATGTCAACAACCATAACATCATCATGTGCACCCAAAAGGGTGTCATCAAAAAATCGTCACTTGAGGCTTATTCACGTCCTCGTCAGAATGGAATAAATGCAATTAACATCAGAGAAAATGACCGACTGATTGAGGCCAGGCTTACCAATGGCAATAATGAAATTCTTTTGGCTGTCCGCAGTGGCAAAGCTTTGCGGTTCCATGAGAGCAAAGTGAGAGCCATCGGACGTACCGGTTCAGGAGTGCGGGGCATAACCCTCGCTGATGATAAAGATGCTGTAGTGGGAATGGTTTGTATCGAAGATCCCACATCAACTATTTTAGTGGTATCAGAAAAAGGGTTTGGAAAAAGATCATACTTAACTGATCCTGAAGATGGTACAGAAATATACCGGATTACTAATAGGGGAGGAAAAGGGGTAAAAACCATGAATATTACAGATAAAACCGGAAGTTTAATTGCCATCAAGGATGTTAATGAAAATGAGGATCTTATGATAATAAATAAATCCGGAATTGCCATTCGTATGGCTGTTTCCTCGCTCCGCATGACAGGTAGGGCAACCATGGGCGTTCGGCTAATCAACCTTCGCAACGGCGATGCTATTGCTGCTGTTGCAAAAGTTCCAAAGAGTGAAGAAGAGGCTCCGGATATTGAGGAAGGAGACATTATTACGCCAGCTCCTGAAGAATAATGAAAAAATTTAATGTTTATTTAATTTATTTTGGCAAGTTTTTTGAACTGAGCCGGATAAACCATAATTTTGTATTAACGAAATTCATTATTTAACTTAAAATACGACTATCAGTTATGAATACAATTAGAAAAGCAGCCCTGACATTGTTTGCTATCATTCTTGCAATAAACCTGCAGGCCCAAAAAGGCAAAGTAAACAGAGCACTTACACAGCTCGATATGGGAGAAGTACAAAAAGCCTGGGAAACAATTCAGGAAGCAAAGGAACATAGCAAGGCAGCAGACTGGCCTAAAACCTATTATGTTTTAGGAAGGATTTATCAGGCGATTGGTGAATCTGAAAAAGAAGAAGTTCAAAAGCTTGCAGAAGAACCTCTGCAAAAGGCTTTTAAAAACTATAAAAAAGCCATGGAACTGGATGATAAGGATAGGATTAACACAGATGTGGATCTTATGTTGGCACCCCTTTCAATTGGTTTTATAAATAAAGGCATCACAGCTTTTAATGAAGAAGATTATAAAAAAGCATTCTACGCTTTCCAAAATGCCCTGGAGGTAGGAGAAATGCCTGTTTTCGGAGATGCAGTTGACACGACCATTATTTATAACGCCGCACTTGCTGCCAATAATGCAGGAATGTATGATGAAGCCGTGGAATATTATAACAAAGCCATTAAGTATAATTATGGAGGTCCTGAATTATATATTTACCTTAAAAATGTTCACCTTGCTAAAGAAGACTCTGCGCAGGCATTAGAAACATTAAAAAAGGGCTTTGAAAAATACCAGGATGATAATAACATAGTAATTGAGTTGGTAAATTATTACCTGGTTAGTGGAAATTCAGAAGAAGCGCTGGAATATATCGACTATGCCAAAAAGACTGATCCTTCTAACGCATCTTTATACTTTGCTGAAGGTACATTGTATGAGCAGATGGGAGAACAAGAAAAGGCAAGAGAAAGCTACGAAAAAGCCATTGAGATTGATCCATCATTGTTTAACGCTTACTACAATTTAGGTGTTCTTTATTATAACAAAGCAGCAAATATGTACGAAGAGGCACAGGATATTAAGGATAATACCGAATATGCCAAAGCCATGGAAGAAGCCAATGAGGTGCTTGGCAAAGCAATTCCTTATATGGAAGAAGCCAAAGAGCTTAAACCAGATGAAATATCAGTACTTGAAACGTTGAAAACCATTTACTATCGTTTAAAAATGGAAGAAAAACTTGCTGAAGTTACTGCAGAAATTGAGGAAATGAAAGGTGATAGCTAATCTATAGTAAAAACTAAAGGGGAGACATCAATAGATCCCCTTTAATTTTGATAAGTCTATTTAACATAATATTAATTATATTACTATAAAGTGTATATGAATTTGGATGATTTATTTCTAAATTTTATTATGAATTTACCATCCACATAGAAAATTTATCAAGGTAATGCCAATACGAAAATAAAACATCCTCTGGTATCTCTCTTTTTAACAATACTTCCCTGTAGCATTCCAACCATATATTCCTGGCCTCAGCATCAATTGAAAAAGGCATATGTCTTTTTCTAAGCATTGGTTTTCCCTGGTTTTCATTGTAATGAGGATGACCTCCAAGAATTTGGATGAAAAAATCTGACGCTTTTCGCTTGGCCAGCATAAGTTCCGGGCCTCTGGGCGGAAATAAATGACTGGCAGCACTATCCACCAAAAGTTCATAATGATCATCTATTAGCTTACGCATGCCGCTTTCCCCAACTATTGTCAATAGTCGCTTGTCAGGTAAATCAACTGCTGGGGAGGCAATTTCTGGTGAAAATGGGGTTATTTTTAAGTCTGTCACGAAAACATAAAAATTAAAGTTAATTATTTAATAAGTAAATCATTGCATGTCTTTACTTACAGTATTACTGAAGGTGATCTTTGATCAGACCTTCACACAATTCTACAATTTCTTCAGCAGTTTTACCTGCAGGTTCAATGGGTTTTAAAACGGTGTATCTAAGTTTTAGGCCTATGGCTAAGGGAAAAGCACCTTTTTGTTGCAAACGGTAATTCCCATCAATGGCAAAAGGCACCACCAAAGCTGAGGGTGAAGCCTTCAGAAGAGTCTTTATGCCGCTCGATTTAAATTTTCTCACCTGGCCGGTCTTGCTTCGGGTGCCCTCGGGGAAAATACATGCTGAAAAATTATTTTCTTCAATGCGCCGACCAAGGATAAACAATTGTCTGATTGCCTGACTGTTGTTCTTTCTGTCAATAAGGACTGAACCCCCATGATTAAGATTATAAGAAATACTCGGGATTCCTTTTCCAAGTTCTTTCTTCGAAATAAATTTGGGATGAAAATCTCTGAAACCCCAAACCACTGGTGTAATGTCAAAAGTACTCTGATGGTTGGATACGATTATTAAAGGCCTGCCTTTGCTTAACTGATGGAACCCTGAAAAGTGAATGGTGGTAAATGTGAATAGAAAATTTTTTAATAAAAGGTAATTTAAAATATCTACAGATAACTTATGCGCCTTATATCCACCCAGGTTTTTTGATAAATACTGGATTGGGTGAAAAATAACTAACAACAAAAAGAAGTTGAAAGCAAAGATAACTGAGGGTAAAAAAGCAACAATCTTCCGCATGGCATCATTTTATTGCAATGTTAGTAAAGTTCAGGTAATTTTTGAAGAGAACCAGGTAATTTTAAACATCATATTTTGTACAAAAATGATAAAAACAACCTCCCTACCCTTTCTGGCTCATGGCAAAAACCTAAAATTTTGTAATTTTAAGCTGGAAATAACTAAAAATCATAAGATAATGGAAAATGAATTACAAATAGGTACTAAAATTGACCATGACAGATATGGGGTAGGAATTATTGGTGGTATTAATCTTACCACTTATGATGTTTACTTTGAACGCAATGGAAAAACCAGTATAGCAAAAAACAGTGATGAAATTAGTGTTCTTGAAGAAGTGGGCACAAATTCTGCACCATCAGTATCAATAGACATTGATGAATTAGAAAAAGTGTTCCTGCGTGTAATGGATCTAAGTGGCTACCAACTCAAACCTTCAGAACTCGGATCGAAATGGGAAGGCGGATCACTGATACTGAAGCCTGGGCGGGATAATATTCAATCCAAAGAAATTCCCATTGAGACATTTTTCCATAAAATCGTTATGATTCGTGATCGGTTGCGTGTACTGGAACAAAACATTAACAGCAACAGTAAACTTACTGATGAAGAAAAGGTTAACCTTCAGCAATACATTACCAGAGCCTATGGTAGTCTAACCACCTTTAATGTATTGTTTGACGATAAAGCACATTATTTTACAAGCAAAACGTAAAAAACATGCTTGAACAGGATTACTTTTGTCCGTATTGTGGTGAGCTTCAGCTGGCCCTGATAGATTCTACTGTCCCCTATCAGGAATATACTGAAGATTGCTCAGTATGCTGCAGGCCCATCGTTGTAAAATATTCACTATCAGATGAAAATGTTAACCTTGTGGTTACTCCTGAATGATGCCAGCTTATTTACTGACCTTTAATCTTTCGCCTTCTGAGCTTGCGATGATTGCTGCCCCACATGTATCACTCCATACGTTCACAGATGTACGGAACATGTCCAGTATCCGGTCTACTGATAGAATCAAACCTACACCTTCAAGAGGTAATCCAATGGCAGACAATACGATAGAAATCATCACCAGACCAGCCATTGGAATGCCGGCAGCCCCAATTGAAGCTAATAGCGCTGTAAAAACTACCAAAAGCTGTTGTGTAATGGTTAACTCCATGCCATAAGCCTGGGCAATAAATATTGCAGCCACAATTTCATATAGTGCTGTTCCATCCATATTTATGGTGGCACCAAGTGGAAGGGTAAAACTCGACACCTTATTGGATACCCCGGAATTTTGCTCCACCGCATTTATGGTAAGTGGTAAAGTAGCACTTGACGATGACGTTGAAAACGCGGTTAAAAGCGGCGTATACATTGCCTGAAAATGTTTTAAAGGCTTAATTTTCCCAATAAGCCGCAAGAGTAAAGGAAGTGAAATAGCCGCATGTACCAGCAACGCAATAAATACAGTTAACATATATAAACCCATGCTACCTATTAACTCTCCGAGATTGTCCTGTTCAACCACAACTCCGGCCACTATGCCAAATATGCCAAAAGGAGCCAGTTTAATAATAAACATTGTGAACTTCATCATTACTTCAAAAACTCCATCAAAGAGTGTAATAAGGAACTCCTTACTTTTTCGGGAGGTTTTCATAATAAAAAACCCAAATAAAAATGCAAAGAAAATTATTTGAAGCATTTCAGCTGCCAGCAAGGATTGAAAAATATTTTCCGGAATGATATTTAGTATAGTACTGCCAAATGACTTTGATGCAACACCCAAACCTTCTACCTCTTTTTCTAGGCCTACATCGGCCCCTAAACCCGGTTTGAGCAGGTTCACGAAAACCAATCCGGTAGTTATTGATAAAATACTGGTTAACAGATAATAAGAAATTGTTTTTAAGCCTAATTTCCCAATCTTATTCGTACCACCAATAGAGGTAATACCCGAAATTATTGAGCTCAGGATAAGTGGAACGATTATCATCCGGAGTAACCGAAGAAATACCGTACCCATCCATGTGATGTAAGGTACTAATGTGGGGAGAAAAATTCCGGTAAATACGGCAAGAATAAAAGCAATTAGAATCTGATAGTGAAGCGGAAATCTTTTCATAAATGACTTTTAAAAGATAATAACACAAATATAAGATTAAAAAACCATCGCATACAATATACATATGTAAACTTAATGGCGTGCGGCATAATTACATATGTGAATTCATAATTAACAAGATTCCTGGCTCGGATATGTACATGAAAAGTATATTTATAGTTCTGTTATCCAGATATTTAAATAGTTCAAGTAAAGTAAACATATAAATTAATTGTGACAAAATTGAAAATTTCGATGAAAATATGGAATTTAGTACCCATATTTAGTTAATATCCAATTATTTATAGATTACAACTACATATTTAATTTAAGTACAGGGGTAATATGGCCTGATAATCGTATTGAGGACAACTTCACAACAATTCTTCTGTATACTCTTAAAAGACTTACATACAGCTTTA
>Ga0207419_1001812_pt1 | contig 15203 bp, 9 predicted proteins | sample ElkSloMetagenome_4_FD_184723 | JGI IMG/M metagenome (GOLD analysis project Ga0207419, IMG submission 184723) | Hot spring microbial communities from Elkhorn Slough, Monterey Bay, USA - MD2A (version 2) | ecosystem: Environmental > Aquatic > Marine > Intertidal zone > Estuary: Microbial mat ...
CCCGCTTCCACCACTAGCCGCTTGGTTACAGCTTTGGGTAATACGGATTCCCGATAGCTTTCATCCTGTTCTTCAAACAGTTCACAGCTTGGCATGGACACCACGCGGACTTTCTTGCCTGCAGCCCGGAGTTTTTCCGCCGCATCAACGCAGATGTGAACTTCCGAACCGGTGCCAATTAAGATGATGTCGGGTGTGCCATCGCTATCCGATAGGATGTAAGCCCCTTGGGCGACAGCATCAATTGAACTTCCCTCTAAGTTAGGTAGCCCTTGGCGAGACAGTGCTAATAGACTGGGTGTTGCTAAACCATGGGCAGGTTTTGCCTTCTCAACCGCTACCTTATAAGCACCAGAGGTTTCATTGCCATCCGCCGGACGAATCACGATTAAGTCGGGAATCGCTCGCAGGGTAGGAATATGCTCAATCGGTTGGTGTGTCGGACCATCTTCTCCTAATGCCACGGAGTCATGAGTCATCACCCAGATTACCCCAGCGTGGGATAGGGCAGACAGACGAATTGATGCCCGCATGTAGTCGGTGAAGACTAAGAATGTGGCACCGTAAGGAATCAAGCCAGACTTATGCAGGGCAATCCCATTACAAATCGCTCCCATACCATGTTCGCGAACCCCAAAGCGAAGGTTGCGATTTTCATAAGCGCCTTTTTGGAAATCCTTGGAGGATTTGAGTAAGGTTTTGTTGGACGGGGCTAAGTCAGCCGAACCGCCAATGAGTTCTGGTAGTACCCCAGCAATGGCGTTGAGGGTTGCACCCGATTGATTCCGAGTGGCATCTTTCTTATCCTGGGGGGTGTAGGCGGGTAGGGCTTTGTCCCAGTTTTCGGGCAACTTGCCGCTGGCCATCCGTTCCAATACGGCAGCTTCTTCTGCGTATTCGGCTTTGTAACGGGTGAAGAGTTTGTTCCACTCTTCTTCGTACTCAGCACCGCGATCAACTGCCTTGCGGAAATGTTTCAGGGCGTCTTCGGGTACCTCGAATTCTGGATACTTCCAATCCAGATGTTCACGAGTGGCTTTCACTTCGTCTGAACCTAAAGCCGCACCATGGACACCGTGGGTATTGGCTTTATTGGGGGAACCGAAACCAATGGTGGTGGTGACTTTAATTAAGGAGGGCTTATCGGTAACCGCTTTAGCCGCTTCAATTGCTTTGTGAATCGCGTCCAAGTTGGTGTTACCATCGGGAACATGCTGGACATGCCAACCATAAGCCTCAAAGCGCTTGCCTACATCTTCGGTAAAGGCAAGGTCGGTGGAACCATCAATGGAGATATGGTTATCATCGTAGAGGGCAATCAGTTTGCCCAATCCCAGATGTCCAGCGACAGAACAGGCTTCTCCAGATACACCTTCCATATTGCAACCATCACCTAAAACGACATAGGTGTAGTGGTCGATAATTTGGCAATCGGGTTTATTAAATTGGGCGGCTAAATGTGCCTCTGCGATCGCTAACCCCACACCATTGGCGATCCCTTGTCCTAAAGGTCCGGTGGTGACTTCTACCCCTTGAGTCATGAAGTTTTCTGGGTGACCGGGAGTTTTGGATTCCCACTGACGGAACTGCTTGAGATCATCAAGGGTGATGTCATCATAGCCGGTCAGATAGAGCAAGGCATACTGTAACATACAGCCATGACCCGCCGACAAAACAAAGCGATCGCGGTTTAACCAGTTAGGATTTTTCGGGTTGTACCGCATCAGCCGATCCCACAGCACAAACGCCATCGGTGCTGCGCCCATTGGCAATCCGGGGTGACCGGAATTAGCTTTCTCTACGGCGTCTATCGCCAGAAAGCGGATGGAATTAATACAAAGTTCTTCGAGAGATTGGGTTGCAACGACCATAGGTGTTATCTAATGACTCCAGGAAACTAGGGTTTAACGCAAAATTTTTTCCGTAAAGCGAGGGTTACTCTTTCCCCAAGGATACACTTATCATCCCATTAGGGGGATCGATGATCAAGACGGCTTGGTATAAGCTTGGCTAAAATTTGGCGATTGGGGTGTTGGGTCGGCTGAGATAGTGCCGATGAAGTCAAAAAGGATGCGATCGCACAATATTTTTTTTCGCAACGTTTCGACTGACTCATCCCCGAATCACTACAACGGCGCGATCGCCTGGAGTAATTGCTGATGCTGTGGTGGTACGCTGGGCAATGGGCGGTAATCCCAGACGTTGGTCAAAAATCACCAGCCATCCTGTATCAAGTCCTAACCCCGCCAAATAGCGATCAATCTGCTCCAATCCCGCTTTAATCGGGTCTGGGCGTCCCTCACGCCACACCTTCAACTCCATCGCCAACGTGATCTCCCCATAACGCAAACACAGATCCATCCGATCACTACCAATAGCATATTCGCGCTCTAGCGTTCCTCCCCCATTCACCACCCGATGCAAAAATGCCATCAACACCAAATGGGGCGCAATCTCATGATAGGGCGCACTTTTGAGTAAGGGTTCTCCATGTTGACGCCAAAACCTGAGAAACGCCTCCAGAAGTTGCTCCGAATCCAGTTTCCCCTCACGGGTTAGCCAATTGGGGTGAATCACCGGCAAACTATCCTGGGGTCCACTTGCCAATACTCTGGGTAAAACTTCCCGGTAAATCGGATTCGCTGGGGTCAACCCTCCAGCCGGATGGCGCACCACTAAACCTAAATCCACCAAAAACTGTCGGTCATCATTCGGTATATCTCCCAATTCTTGTCCGGCTAAAATCGGCTCCAAAATGACCCGTACTCGGTCTTCTTGCAACAGGTGGGCTAAACTATCCAGATGGGTATCTTGCCGTTGAATCAAAATTTCCTTGGCTTGTTCCAAATGATCAACGGTGATCACCTGTTGCGGATCAGGCACAACAACTTCCACAAGTTGTCGGGCGAGGGCATTCACCAACCAAGGTTGTCCTTGAGTTAATTCAAAAGCCCGTTGTATCGCTTCGGGGGAAAAAACTTGACCCGTTTCAGCCGTGTGTTGTCCATAGAGCTGGGCGACTTCTGTGGCGGTAAAATTCCGTAGCGTCAGGGATTCCACCTTAATATTGAACGGGCTGGCGGTGTTCAGACGCTTACTCCCCCCAGATGCCACTTTATAATCCCGCACATCCCGCACCCCAATCAGCGCCAGAGCATGGGGAAACCCCTTTGGTCGCTTCGGATAGCCATTTCTGAGTTGGCGCAACAGGGCGATTAAGGTTTCATCTTGCAGAGCATCAATTTCATCAATAAATACAACCAGGGGACGGGAGGACTGTTGCGTCCAAGCGCTCAACGCCGCCCCAATCTGTCGCCCTGGCTCAGAGGGCGTCCAATCCGCAGGATGGAGATCGGGGGGTAGCCAAAAGGTGGCATCCTCTTTCCAGGCATCCAGGATTGCCCGTTCTGCTGTTCCCGGGTCATGGGGAAAAGCCGCGCCCACTTCGGCGGATACCATGACCGCCGTATAGCGTCCACTGGCGGTAAGCTGTTGTGCCAGCGCTAGCATGGCGGTGGTTTTGCCTGTTTGCCGGGGCGCATGGATGACAAAGTAGCCCTGCTGCTCAATTAATCGGTCTAGCTGGGGTAGCCGATCTAAGGGGGAGAGCATATAGTGAATGTCCGCTTTGCACGGACCTGCCGTGTTAAACCATTTGGGCATGGGCGGACGTTGGGCAATACGGCACGGCATGGGGGATGTAGAGACGTAGCATGCTACGTCTCTACAAAGGTTTGTACTTCTTGAAGACTAAGGTGACATTATGACCGCCAAAGCCAAAGGAATTAGATAGCGCCACATCGACGGTTTGCTGGCGGCTTTGATTGGGGACATAATCGAGATCACAGTCTGGATCAGGATTTTCTAGATTAATCGTCGGCGGAATTTGATCATGGGCTACCGCTAAGACAGAAGCTACCGATTCAATCCCCCCAGAACCACCTAACAGATGACCCGTCATCGATTTGGTGGAACTGACGGCAATTTTATAGGCATGATCGCCCAAAACCTTTTTAATCGCAGTGGTTTCTGTGGGATCATTAACGGGTGTACTCGTCCCGTGGGCATTAATATAGCTGACATCTTCAGGCTGCAATCCCCCATCCTTGAGTGCCAACTGCATTGCCCGGACTGCCCCTTCACCACCGGGTACGGGTGAGGTTATATGATAGGCATCACAGGTCATGCCATACCCGACCATTTCGGCATAAATCCGCGCCCCTCGACTCAAGGCGTGTTCTAGTTCTTCTAGGATTAAAATGCCTGCCCCTTCACCCATGACAAAGCCATCGCGATCGCGATCAAAGGGACGACAGGCATGTTCGGGGTCATCATTGCGGGTAGACAGGGCTTTTGCCGAAGCAAACCCCGCCACGGATAACGGAGTGACGGCGGCTTCCGTTCCCCCACAAATCATCGCCTGGGCATACCCCCGTTGAATCAAGCGAAAGGCATCCCCCACCCCATGGGCACCAGAGGCACAGGCGCTGACGGTACAAGTATTCGGTCCCTTTGCCCCGGTATGAATTGCCGTAAGTCCGGCTGCCATATTGGCAATCATCATCGGAATCATAAACGGACTACAGCGATCGGGACCCCGATTCAAGTAGACCTCTTGTTGGTCTTCCATGACTTTAATCCCACCAACCCCGGTGCCAATGACAACACCCACCTGTTCTGCGTTCAGTTCATTAATGACAAACTTCGCATCCGCGATCGCTTGTTTGCTAGCCGCGACTCCAAATTGGGCAAAGCGATCCATCCGCTTAGCTTCTTTGCGATCCATATAGTCATGGGGATTAAACCCCGTGACTTCGCCAGCAATCCGACAGGCATGGCGGGAGGGATCAAACCGGGTAATTGTACTAATCCCATTACGCCCACGTAAAAGTCCATCCCAATACTCCGTCAGGGTATTGCCGATGGGAGTGATCGCGCCCAAACCTGTAATAACAACGCGCTTGAGTTCAATGTTTGTCATGATGCCAATAAAACAGGGAAACTGCCCGATAACGCAGAACTTGGTCGAGAAGACAACCGCTGATTAAGCCGCCGCTTCTGTTTTTGAGCTGATATAGTCCACAGCCGCTTGGACTGTGGCAATCTGTTCGGCGGCTTCGTCTGGAATCTCGATATCGAACTCTTCCTCTAAAGCCATAACCAATTCCACCACGTCCAAGGAGTCGGCGTTGAGATCATTGGCAAAGTTAGCTTGAGGGGTTACGTCACCGGGTTCAACTTCCAGTTGTTCCGCAACTATTTTTTTGACTCTATCGAAAATTTCTTGGTTCATTTACTTGTATACCTCAACCGACTTGCTAGAACGTTATCAAGTTATGTTACTTGGTTCCTTTGCATTTTCTCATCTTATCCGAAAGGGGGATCATCAAACCCATCGGTAGTCGCTTCTCCAACTGGCATCCAGTTGGGCTAATCATCATATCATGTTCATGGTACTTGCGAAGAGAGAAGTAAGCTACGTGGTACTCCTTCGTCTTCAAGCAAACTACGTGGCAATCCACCATGAACATCAACACTCTGATTCTGTTCACTGCATTTACTGTCATTCCCTTACAGACCATGGGGTTCGTTTTGGGGAAGCTAGCGATCGCTGCCCTGGGTGCCTGTCTCCTCTATGTCCTCTTATTTTATGGGCTACGCTCCATTTTTCGGAAGTTTGAGAGCGATATTGCCCTCGTCACCCTGAATGTCTCCGCCTATCCCATCCTGAGCATTTTCATTCTGGTCAGTTTAAAGGTTTCCTTTGCCGATCTTGATTCTGGGGATACCATCGGCTGGTTTGATCGCCTGTTGACTGCTGGCATTATTGTGGCAATTAGTTATTGGTTGATCCAGTTATTTATTCAAGTTTTTGTCTACTACCTCAAAGATTACGCCCGACAAACAGAAGCGATGTGGGACAACGTGCTGCTGCCTCTCCTTGAAGGGGTTGTCCCGTTTGTGATTTTTCTGCTGGCTAGTGCTTTTGTTCTCCAATCCTTTGGTGTTGATTTAACTGGGATTTGGGTCACTTTGGGTGGGGCGACGTTTATTATCGGGTTTGCGGTTAAAGATATTTTAGCGAACTTCTTTAGTGGAATTGTTCTATTGATTGATACGCCATTTCAATTTGGTGACATCCTGGAGTTAGAAAATGGCTCCATTGGTATGCTGCGGAAGATTGGTGTGCGCGTGACTCAGCTTTATATATTTGATGATCGCAGTGAAGTCTATATCCCCAATAGCGTTTTACAAGGTCAATTAATTACCAATTTAAGTCGCCCGATCCCCCATCACTTCTACGCATTGCCGATAGAAATACCACCTGAATGTGATTTAGAAGAAAGTCAGCAGCTAATGTGGGAAATTGTTTTTGCTCATCCAGATGCATTAGGAGATATTGACAAAAAACTAACTCATATAGATGATTTCTTTGTTGTGGATAATTTAGAAACTAATTTTGCCTATAAAAAAGAAGTGGGTCGTCAGCGTCTAATTCGGGAAAATGATGTAAATCTTAAACTCGAAGATATTGAGCAATCGTTAGAAGCCCTGATGGTAACGATTCAATTTGCCGAAAAAGGCGGGCTAAATATTGAAGAAATTGAAACGATCCAACAAGAATATGAGGATGTTCTTCAACAAGTGGGTTTAGAAGTTGTGCAGAGACGGCAGAACAAACGGATTATCTTTGAATTAGAAGAAAATGAATCACAAGACACATTAATTGGTTTGGTGCGGGAATGGTATCGCATTTGGTTAAGAGATCCAGATTTACGCGATGAAGATCAATATATTTTGCCTGATGAATGGGAGCGAAAAATTGAACTGTTAAAACGACGATTTCAACGAGTTTTTCAGAAAATTAGTAATCCTCATCGGGAAGAAACGCGGCTCGATGATTATGTCATGGATTTAGTGAAATGGTTGCGGGAGCGATTTAAACAAGCCAGAAGTCAACGGCAAGAACCGAAAATTAGGATGAAGGGAACATCCCAATATGAGGGGTTTACCTTAATTAAATTCACCATTGAATTCTATTTGGATAATGCCAAATTAGAAGACTTTAGACGGGGTAGCCGCGTAAGTAGCGAAATTTATCAAGAAGTGATGCGACATGTTAAAGATAGTTATCCACCCGTTAAACCCTGAATAAGTCGTACTTTCATTAAAGTTAACGGTTGAAATTAGGAAGGAACAGGCAACAGTAAGGATTTGAGGAACTTTTGTCGAAAGGGATGAGTCTAGTGGCTCATCGTTTTCATCTGTAGCTATATAGCTTTTGTATAAAAGACTTTAGCTTAGGGATTAAGTCAGCAACCCTGATCTTAAGTATCTGCAAATCTTATGAAGTTAAACCAGAGAGTCAGATTGATGGGTATGGCATTAGCTATTGTAACACTAGGCTGTTCAGCAACATCTCAAACGAGGGGTGACGCAGCCATTCGTACTGATCAATTAATTTACCATGCCGAGATTGTGAATGATTCTCGACCAGCCGTTCAACTGACCATTGAAACGGAATATACAAATACAACAGACAATACTGTGTATTTAATTGGTTGTCATCAACCGTCTGCACCTCAATTACAAAAGTATAAAGATGGGGAATGGGTAACGGTTTACTCTCCGGTAGAAAATGAGTGTTTGAGTCCGCCTTGGGAAATTTCACCAGGAGAAACATACCGAGATACTTATCAGGTTTATGGGTATTTACCTGGGTACAATGCTGCACCTACTTTTGACGCTACTATTCCGGGTCGGTATCGATTAGTTCGGGACATTTATCAAGAATTATCTGATCCGGTAAATGAAGCCGAATTATTACCGTTGTCGGAACGTATATCGAATGAATTTAAAATTATTAATGATGTTGAATATGGAAATACTATTATAATAGTCATTAGCTGACTTTTCACGCCATCTAGAAATGAGGGTAACGAACAGTCTTTGATATTATCTTCGCATAAACAGGAGAAGAGGGCGACCCGATCAAATTGAGTGGATTACCGTTGTTAATTGATGCAAGCGGGTCGCCCCTACAGGGTGTTAATTTATGTCAGCGGGTATCTACCAGTTAATCTTTGGTTCTGGGCGTACCATTGGCGGCGACAACCTCATCTCTGGGATTTTTTAGTAATCCGGTTAAGAGAGAGGCGGGATGCTGTTGATGGGGCCAAGCAAAGGCGTGACGAAAGGCGGCATCTTGACAGGCTTGCATTTGCTCAAAATCAATCACATCTTGGGTTAATAAGTTTTCGTACTCAAAGGGTAACCGCACATTATTTAATCCGGCGTTATCGGTACAAATGGCAATGTCAACCCCCGCCTCGAAACAGGAATCAAAGACGACTTTAAGTTGCTGAATATCCTCCAAGGTTCCGGTTTTTAGGTAGGTCGTGGGACAGACTTCTAAACATTGCTGGCGCTGGGCGACATCGTTTAACAACTCTGGATACTTTAAGGGAATATGAATTCCATGACCAATCCGCATTAAATAGGGTAACAGTTCCGGATAACAACCGTCGCTGGTTTCGTAGAGATGACCGGTTGTATTCAGACCGAGCGATCGCGCATACTGGTAGAGTCCGACAAATTCGGCTAACCGTTCACTATAATGGGCATCTCCTCCTGCCAAATCCACCCCACAAACATAATCCTTCCTTTGGGCAGCAAGGTCAACAATTGCCTTATTCACGTCATAGGGAAGCCGCGCATGCATACAGAGAATCTGACTCGTCACCATCGGATAATCCTGGACTTGACTGGCTTGTCCAACAATCTCCACAATCTGCGCCATCTGATCAATCCGTTCCGATTGACTTAATTGTTCCGATGTGCGTAAATAAGGCGTATACCGCAGTTCTAAATAGGCTAAATTCTCAAAGATATACGCACCGCGAATTAAGCGATAAATAAAATAGGGCAACGTTTGCACCGTTTGCACATGTTCGACTAAGGTGTGCAGTTCCAAATACTCATCTAATGTGTTGCGCGATCGCGTGTAAAATTCCTCAAAGTCGTCATAGTCAGCAAATTTCTGGGTCAACGGATCAGTTTGGCGTTGAAAATATCGCCAGAGAATCCGAGGAACCACTGAACCCCCCAGATGACGGTGTAATTCTGCATATAATGGCATACAATCTCCTGATAATCGGGTCGTTTTCAGTCTTGGCTGGACAGACATGTCACCACGACTTAGATCAACGGTAGCCTTTGTAAAAAAAAATTGCAGCAACTCTAATTATTGCAACAGTAATTTACAATTCCCCTTTTTCCATTCTCACCAGCTAGAATAACCTCAAGGACTTAGAGAACTGGGAACTGGATGCCATGACTACCGCTAACCCTAAAAACAGCACTACCTCTCATCCCTATCAGTGCTATTGCCTTAACCCCGATTGTCAGCATCCAGAGAATCCGCGAGATGCTGTCAGTTGTCACAGTTGCGGTTCAGAGTTACTATTATCCGATCGCTATCGGGCAATTCATCCCCTAGGACAAGGTGGCTTTGGTAGAACCTTTCGCGGTGTGGATGAATCCAATCCCAATCACCCCGACTGTGCGATTAAGCAGTTTTTCCCAAAACACTCAAGCACCACGAATCAGGAGAAAGCGGCTGAACTATTTGAACAAGAAGCCCAACGCTTAAAAACCCTGGGACATCATTCCCAAATTCCCCAATTATTGGATTATTTTAGCCAAGACAAGCGTCAGTATTTAGTTCAAGAATTTATCCATGGACAAAACCTAGCCACTGAACTCGCCAGCGAAGGACCTTTCAGTGAATTAAAAATCCGCCTGCTGTTGCGCGATTTATTACCTGTTCTCCAGTTTATCCATAGTCATCAGGTCATTCACCGGGATATTAAACCGGAAAATATTATTCGTCGTCTCGGTTATGGGAATCTGGTGTTAGTGGATTTTGGTGCGGCTAAGTTTGCTACAGAAACCATTCTGGAACGCACCGGAACGGTGATTGGTTCAGCCGCTTATACCGCCCCGGAACAGGTGCGCGGAAAAGCGGTTTTTGCCAGTGATTTATACAGTTTAGGCGTTACCTGTATTCACCTGCTGACGCAAATACCGCCCTTTGATTTATTGGATAGTCATGAAGATGCTTGGGTATGGCAGGATTATTTAAACGGGAACAGGTCAATCAGTAAACCCTTAGCCAAGATTCTGAATACTCTGCTGCAACGTGCGACCAAACGGCGCTATCAGTCGGCGGAAGCGGTATTAAAGGATTTAAACCCTTCTCAGCGTGGAAGCAAGAGAAAACAATGGTTGGTGGCGAGTACGGTATTGATTATGGGATGGGCGGGAATTCGGTATCTGGTATCACCTGTCACCCAGCAGGTTTCTACCCGTAACCCAGTGGTTACGAATCCGATTCAGGAGAAGTCACCGACATCATCACCGAGTCAAACTGGGGGACTTTTCGCCACAGTTAATGGACAACAGCAGGTATTCCCTTTAGAACATACCCAAGTCGCCACAAAAATTGCTGGGAATGTGTCGCGGGTGGAAGTTACCCAAACGTTTACCAATCCCTTTGATCATCCCTTAGAAGCCGTCTATAAATTCCCCCTCCCTGATGAAGCGGCGGTGGATGATATGGAAATTCAACTGGATGATCGGATTATTCGTGGCGTGATTAAGAAACGCCAGGAAGCCAAGCAAATTTATGAGAAAGCGAAAAAAGCGGGGAAAACGGCGGGGTTATTAGAACAAGAACGGGCAAATGTGTTTACTCAGTCGTTGGCGAATATTAAACCAGGGGAAAGTATTCAGGTGACGATTCGCTATACCGATAGCCTGAAATTTGAGGGCGGGGATTATGAGTTTGCGTTTCCGATGGTGGTAGCGCCGCGATATAAGGCTGGGAATAGTTTTGGTAGTAAGCACTTTAGTGCTAGCAGCGCTAAAGCGCTGACTACAAACAAAGCGCTGATGACAAACTCTGTTGGTAGTAAGCACTTTAGTGCTAGCAGCGCTAAAGCGCTGACTACAAACCAAGCACTGACTACAAACGTGGCTTATGCGGCACAGGTGAATCCTCCAGTTGCACCGCCAGGACGATCCAGTCATGATATTGATGTGACGGTGGAAATTGATGCAGGTGTACCTATCAGTAATGTGCGATCGCCCTCTCATCCGGTTACGACACAACAGACGAGTTCCACGGTACGGGTAGAACTGGCAGATCAAGAGACGATTCCGAATAAAGACTTAATTTTACGCTATCAAGTGGCGGGTGCAGATACGCAAGCCACTGTCTTAACCCAAGCTGATGAACGAGGGGGTCATTTCGCCACCTATTTAATCCCGGCGATTGAGTATCAACAGAATGAAATTGTCCCCAAGGATGTAGTATTCCTCGTCGATACCTCTGGATCACAATCGGGTTCCCCCATTGTCCAATCCAAGGAATTGATGCGCCAGTTTATCCAGGGATTGAATCCCCAGGATACGTTTACGATTATTGATTTTGCTAATAGTACGACCCATTTATCAGATAAACCGTTAGCGAATACCCCTCAAAATCGACAAAAAGCCCTCAACTATATTAATCGCCTCAATGCCAATGGCGGAACTGAGTTAATGAATGGAATTGACACCGTATTGAATTTCCCGGCTGCACCTGCGGGACGGTTGCGGAGTGTTGTATTATTAACCGATGGGTTAATTGGCGATGATGAACAGATTATCGGTGAAATTCGCGATCGCCTGAAGCCGGGAAATCGCTTGTATAGTTTTGGCGTGGGATCTTCGACGAATCGCTTTTTAATTGAACGGTTAGCGGAATTGGGGCGCGGAACCGCCGAAGTGGTTCCCCCGAATGAATCAGCCGAGGTTGTCGCCAAGGAGTTTTTCCAAGAGATTAATAATCCTGTCTTGACGAATATCCAAGTCAGTTGGGAGGGGACAGGAAACGCGCCGGAATTCTATCCCCAAAAGGTACGGGATTTATTTGCCAACCAGCCCTTAGTCGTATTTGGACGCAAAGGCGATCGCACGAATGGCAAACTTAAGATTAGCGGCACGGTGGCGGGAGGTCAACCCTACGAAACCAGCTTAGATGTGAACTTTGACGAGGTACGCGGGAATGGTGCGATCGCGCAACTGTGGGGACGGGCGCGGATTAAGGCGTTAATGAATCAAATGTATGGTCGTGAAACCCCAGAGGTAGTCGAAGCGGTGACGGATACAGCACTCAATTATCGCTTGATGTCCAAATATACCTCATTTGTAGCCGTTACCGAAGAAATCCGAGTCGATAGCAAGGATGGTAAAAAAGTCGATGTACCCGTTGAGACACCTGAAGGAATGGATAATCAAGGAACAGATACACCATCGACTGGAAACACCGCTAGTGTACCGGAACCGGATCAGATTATCGGCAATCTCTTTACCCTGCTGTTATTGATAGTTGTCTTTGGGATCAAGCCGTTAAGGAAGGTAATCATAAAAATCCGTTCGTAGGGGCGCACAGACGTGCGTCCGAAAATTCCCCAAGGGAATCCCAAGAAATTGAATTAGGACGTTGTTTTGCCAATTTAATCATCGGGAATATTCTGTTGTCGAATTCGCCATTGTTGGCAATCTGTACCAGTTCATACAGTTAAGACGTGCGCCCGAAAATTCCCCAGGGGACTCCCAAGAAATTGAATTAGGACGTTGTTTTGTCAATTTAATCAGGGCGGGTTTCGTTGATAAGTTATCGGTTTCCCCATTAATTGAGTCCCTAAACCCGCCCCTACAAGTGAATGCGTTATTTTTTTCGTTCTCGTGTCGGCAAACCTGAAATACTACAACTATATTGCACAACCTAATTGCCTAGACTCATTTCGAGGCAGATTTGACAAAAAAACCGTTTAATGCATATTGTCCCTGATCCCAAACAGACGACTCGTGGAATAGGGATGCAACTATCCACCGATTATAAGAAGCGCGATCGCACTTAAAAAGACATAAAGTAATCTCTCGTGGAGCCAATAATTTGAGGGCAGAGTAGTGTGCGTCGATAGAAGAGATGTCATAAAAAGTAAGGATATTTCCCCCCTGCAACCTTATGGCAGACTAAACCAAAAATCAATACTGCAATCAGCGAAAATAGTAAAGAACCCTGTCCCAAATGCCAGTAAGCAAATGCCTCTTGCTCTGATAGGGCGACAAGTACCGCCATCAGCGCCACCCGCATCCCGTTAATCACAAAACCGATAAAAACGGCAAAAATGGGTAGTAAAACCTTCTGTTTTAATCCCGTTGGTACAAGAACTAAAAAAATCAAGGCAATGCCTAAAAGCTGAACCATAAGCTTTAAACCAGCACAGCCATTGTAAACTTCAATACTCCCCGTAGGTAAACTAACAATAACCCCTTCACGCTTAACCTCAAAGCCCAATAGCCAGAGAAAACCACTGGCAAACTTAGCGGTTAACAAGGATAAGTTAAGAACTGGATAAACCAGTTGTCTCCAAGGAACTGCAATAAACCCCAGCAGTAGCCATTCTTGATTGTATTGTTTTAATCCCTTAAACCCAGACGCTAGTAACGCTAACGCCAATCCTGACATCAACGGGAAAAGTGGCAGAAAAACGTCATCGTCAACTACGTTTGTACTTTTAAACAGAATCCCAGCTATCAGCAAACCTGCCAAACTACTGGATAATGGACTGCTGTGCCAGGTTATTTTATCGCGCTTCATCCACAGCAACCCTAAAACCACGCACCCAAACAGGAGGCTGGCGCTGAATAGATTATTATTATTGCTTCTCGATACTAACGTGAAATGCAGTGTGGTTAAACCCGTGGCGATACCCAATAACCAAAATTGGTTAGATTTCAGGGGATTGAGTTGAGTCATGATTCAGCAACTGGGAACTCAAGCGGCTTCGATGCAAATACCCATAAGTTAACACACAAAAAAATAAATCCAGCTTTTCCTTTGCGGCGAAAGTATCAAACTGTAAAGCTACTATTTTCAGTCATCCCCGCAATGGTGTAATCTAGTAGCGGCACCATGATACTTTCCATGTCATCCAGCGATCTCTCACGCTGGCTTTTCTGAGATGGCGTGCCAATTTTTTGTCAAGAATCGCTAAAATACATGGCGGTTATCACCAAATATGTCCCAAAAGCCCAGCGATCTCTCCTGTTGGTTTCTTAGAGTTCGCCAGGATGGAATTAGCCTGAAGGTGAAGCGTTCCATCGGTGAAGTCGAGAAGGCTCCAAGGACAAAACCAAAGCTATTCGAGTTCCCTCCCCTTGGTAAGGGGAGGGTGAGGGTGGGGTCAAATCAAGGTCATTTGGAATTTATAACACTACAGAGCCACGGGCGTCGGACAAGCCACATTAGTTCCTCCTAGCCCACAATAGCCATTGGGATTCTTGGCTAAGTATTGCTGGTGATAGCCTTCTGCATAGTAAAACTCTGGAGCATCAACAATTTCTGTGGTGATTTCTCCATGACCCGCCTCACTCAGCGCTTTTTGATAGGCGTCTCGTGAGGCTTCTGCGAGTTTCTTTTGACTATCGGAATAGGTATAAATTCCCGAACGATATTGAGTACCCGTGTCATTTCCTTGGCGCATCCCTTGGGTGGGATTATGACTCTCCCAGAAAACTTTCAGCAATTGCTGATAACTGATCACCTTGGGGTCAAATACGACGCGCACGACTTCATTGTGACCGGTCATCCCGGTACAGACTTCTTGATAGGTGGGGTTAGGCGTTATTCCGCCTGCGTAACCCACAGCCGTAACAAACACTCCCTCTTGTTGCCAAAATATGCGTTCAGCCCCCCAGAAACAGCCTATGCCAAACATTGCCATTTCCATACCATCGGGGTAAGGGGGTTTGAGAGGATTGCCGTTGACATCGTGGTTGGCTGGAACGGACATGGGTTCTTCCCGCCCCGGTAACGCTTCTTCGGGTTTAGGCAGGCTGAGCTTTTTGCCAAATCCGCCAAATCCAAATAACACCATAAAATTACAACTCCGATTTTGCTGCTATATCTTTACTTTACTTAATATTTGTCATTCGTCATTGGTCATTGGTCATTGGTCAAGTCGGGGCGGGTTTAGTTACATCTGGGTGTAACCGAAAAGATAGTAGTGAAACCCGCCCCTACACAATTTCCCCATCTTCCCCATCTTCCCTATCTCCTCCTGCTCCTGATAACTGATAACTGCTTACTG
>Ga0207419_1001814_pt1 | contig 15200 bp, 9 predicted proteins | sample ElkSloMetagenome_4_FD_184723 | JGI IMG/M metagenome (GOLD analysis project Ga0207419, IMG submission 184723) | Hot spring microbial communities from Elkhorn Slough, Monterey Bay, USA - MD2A (version 2) | ecosystem: Environmental > Aquatic > Marine > Intertidal zone > Estuary: Microbial mat ...
TTTTCTTCAATGCGTTTGCGTTCGGTAATATTTTCGCTAGTCCCAATAATTTTATAGACTTTACCTTGAGCATTTTTTAAAGGTGCAAGAGTAATAAACCACCAACTTAAATCATGCTCATTTGAGAACTGTTCTTCAAAGGAAATACTCTCACCCGAATGCACAACTTCTACATAGCGAGGAATGAAAGCTTTAGTCATCTCTTGGGGAAAGACTTGCTTTAGCGTTTTGCCAACCAAGCTTTCTAGGGATTGATTAGACGTTTTAATGATAGCTGGATTGAAGCTGACAAATCGAAAATCTTCACCCTGGTTAATCACATCAAGAACAAAGATACCATAATTAATATTATCCCAAATGCTTTGTAGAAAAGATTTTTGAGTTTTGAGTTCTTGTTCAGTTCGTTTAAAATCAGTGATATCTGTCGAAATTCCACAGAGAGCATAGGGTTGATTATTTTCATTTAATAAGGGAAACTTGACGGCAACAAAATGACGTTCCTCTCCCTGAGAAATAACAGTTTCTTCGAGATGAATAGATTGACCTTTAAGAATCACTTGTAGATCATTCTCTAAAATTGATTCAGCAATTGTCGGCGGCATCACTTCTAAATCGGTTTTACCGATCCAGTCCGCTTGTTTGATCTGAAAAATGTCTTCAATCGCACGGTTAAGTAGAATATAACGACCTTCTAAATCTTTGACATAAATCGCTACAGGTGTATTATCTAAAATAGCTTGGAGTTGTGCCTGAGAACGTTGTAATTCAACTTGAATACGCTTTTGTTCAGTAATATCGATTGCCATTGATACGACTCCCACTAATTCCCCTTCCGCAGTCACCAGTGGAGTGTTGTACCATTGACAGGTAATTAAACGACCGTCTTTAGTCTGATTTTGGTTAATACTATAACTCCCATTTTTTTGGGTGAGTAGATCGGCAACAACATCGCTCACTTGGGCTTGCTCAAATTCAGGAATCAAAAATTCGAGATTTTTTCCAAACACTTCTGAAGCAGTGTAGCCAAAAATGTGTTCCGCCGCCGGATTCCAAGCCGTGACTTGAAATTCAGTATTCCATTCAATCACAGCTAGAGGGGTTTGCTGAACCAACAAAGAAAGTCGTTGATCAGAGACTCGTAATTGTTCTTCCATCGCAATGCGATCGCTAATATCTCGAAATGACCAAATCCGACCATAATAGCCTCCTGATGGCGAGGGAAGCGGCGCACAATAGCGTTCAAAGATACGTCCATCTTTTAACTGGATTTCGTCCTCGATAATCAGTTCTCGATGTTGATAAACATACTCAACTTTATCGATAAATTCTTTCGGCGAAGCCAATTGATCTAAAACATATCTTAATAACTCTGGGTCTTTACCCCGTTTGATCAGGGTTTGGGGAATCTGCCAAAGTTGACAAAATTTTTGGTTATGGGAGATGACTTGGCGATTTTGATCAATGATTAAAAATCCCTCTAAAGAGGCTTCTTGTTGAGCTTGTAAAATGGCATTGCTGCGGCGGAGTTGTTCGAGGAGATCCGCTTGCTGTTGTTCGGCTTGTTTCCGTTGGGTGATGTTGCGACAAACACAGATCAAAACTTGGTCTTCGGTATAAGTTAAGGAAACATCTTGGACAAATGTACTGCCATCTTTGCGTTTCGCGATCGCTTCTCCGTGCCAATGCCCAACAGACTCTACAATAGGGATGGCTTGCTTTTGCAAACGGTTGGCTTCTTCAGGTTCGTAGAGAACTTGCCAAGGTTGACCGATCAACTCCTGCACATCGTTATAGCCAAACATCCGCAGATGCTGAGAGTTCAGATAAAGATATCGACCGTTCTCCAGCAAAGCAATCGCATCAATAGCCGCTTCCATCGCCGCATCTTTTAACCGCAAAAGTGCTTCGGGAGTTCGGGTATTGAGGGGGTTCATTTGATCGGGTGTAGAGATTTGAGCATCAGCAGATAGGGGCTTCTTAACAGGGTGGTCTGAGTTCGACGGATTCATAGGTGAGGGTATGGGAGTGACCAGTTGATGAGAAAACGAACATTGAAAAGCTTCTTTTGTATAGTATGCCTTAAATTAATAGATTTGCGATCTTCATGTCGTTTGTTAATTCAATTCAAAGATCTGATTGTTATTTTCAAACCTAAATTGATTGAATTTAAAATTAAAAACTCTTAATGATTTTCTGGGACAATTGTAGTTTTTTTTAGTTAAATTTTATCTGGAAATAGAGATTTTAATGAGTTCAATGCAGTTATTTTTCCCAAGTTTAATTCTACTCTCAGATGAATGAATGTTGGTGACTTTCTACCTCAGCTTGGCTTACAACAAAAAGAACTCCAAGGTGCAAACTTAATCGGAGCGCAACTTCGGGGGGCTAATTTTCGAGGATTAAATCTTAGAGGCGCTAATCTCAGTGAAGCTTTGTTAGTTTATGCCGATTTAATTGAAGCTGATTTAACAGAAGTTAATCTCAGTAAAGCTTTCTTATGTGAAGCTTTTATCAATCTCGCCAATTTGACAAGGGCTAATCTCTCTCATGCAAACTTACGGGAAGCAACTTTAATTGGGGTTGAACTCACTGGCGCGAATCTAACTCAGGCTAATCTCAAAAAAGCTAATCTTGTCGGTGCTAACTTAGATCAAGCGAATTTAACAGGTGCTAATCTCAGTGATGCTGATTTGAGAGGCGCTCAATTATTTACAGCTATTCTAAAAGGTGCTGTTTATAGTAATCGCACGTTATTTCCTCCAGAAATTGATCCCGTTCTTGTCGGGGCTTATTTATTAGCTCCTGATGTCTTTTTACAAGAAGCTAACCTCTCAGGAGTTGACTTGAGTGGAGCAGATCTCAAAGGAGCAAATCTTCGCGGTGTTAATCTCTGTAAAGCTAATTTATTTGGCGTTAATCTCAGTCGAGCAAATCTAGCTGGTGCAAATTTAAGTGGGGCTGATCTTCGAGAAGCACTTTTAAATGAATCGATTCTTGAAAAAGCTATTTATGACCCCAATACTCGCCTATCAACCGAGATTGATTTGCGTCAAGGTGGTGCTTATTTAATTGCAGCAAATGTTTCACTTCCTGGTGTCAATCTCAGCGATGTTGATTTGAGTGAAAGTAATCTATCGGGCGTTAATTTTTGTGGTGCAAACTTAAAAAGAGTTAATTTAAAAAACACCGACTTAACTCATGCTAACCTAAAACGGACTTCTCTAGATCAAGCCAATTTAGAAGGAATCGATTTGCGACAAGCGGATTTAACCGGAGCGAGTTTATTAAAGGTAAATCTCCAGAATTCAGACCTGAGAAAAGCTGATTTTACTCGGGCAAATTTGGATAATTCTAATTTGAGTCATACCGATTTACGCAACGCTGATTTTACCCAAGCCAGTTTACAGGGCGTTGATTTTAAAGATGCAGATTTGCGAGGAATTGACTTAACTCGTGCTAATTTGACTCAGGCTAATTTAGAAAATGTGAATCTTAGTCAAGCTGAATTGACCAAAGTTAATTTAGAAGGGGCGAACTTATGTGGTGCAGATTTGAGTCATGCAGTCTTCTATCAAGTTAGCTTAAAAGGTGCTAATCTTAAAGGGGTTAATTTAAAAGGTGCAAAACTCAACCAAGTTATTTTAGATGAGACAGATTTAGATCTGTAGGATGTATCAGATTTGCAAGTTAATGATCTAATCTTTGGGTTAATTGTCTGATTCACCTGGACTAATTAGAAAGCTATTTATATCAGCTAAAACTTCTTGTAAGTCAAGAATTTTTTTTGTAGATAGTGTTTTATATATCTTAGTAATGCTATCACTGAAGCTATAAACTAGCTTGTTTTCCATGTATAGGGGATGTCCAATATAATGAGACTCTTGAAGAAGTTGATTCATTTTTCTTAATCGCTTAGGAGGAATAATTAACACAATCTTTTTAGCAACATCAGGAAAGATCTTGAGCAACTCCATAAAGCGGTCAATTCCTGTGGTAATTGACGTGCTAGTTTCCACTTCAAAAGCAAACACAGGATCATGTAAAGAATCAAACCAAATTAAGTCAATCTGTTGAATTTTTCCTCTTGACCAATTTTGAAGATGTGTTTGAATAGGCAACTTTGATAAAGATAGATTACTAAATGCTTCACCATTCCAGCTACTTGTCCCTTGCTCTTTTTTGCCGATATGCACTCGTAAACCCGCAGCCAAGCCAATCTTAGCTAAAGCGTAAATAATAGCATCGTGTTCTATTTTATTTGGATCTTGAGGAAAAGTAAGACTTGGCAATAGCTTATTAACCTCAAAAGTACCCAGATCAAGTTCAATTTGTATTCCTTCTTCTTGACTTAATTGCCAGTGTTTCCCATCGGATGAGAAAGCGATCTTTTCCAAAACATTTAGAATGGTTTGATTGGGGGGAGTTTGACCATTGATGAGATTGGGCATCACATTTAAAATAATATCATCAAAAGTGGCTTTTTTCCATTCTCTCTCCATTCGATTTAAATAATCCATGAGGTAGAAGCGAATTCGATCTTCTAACGGAATGAAGCAGCCAATTTTAGTATTGGGTTTAATCCGCCACAAGTTATCGAGATCAGAAAAAATAAATTCTTCTCTGAGGATGTCTGTAATATCCTCAATCTGCTTTTTCACCTCTCCTAATAAGCCATTTTCTAAAAGCTTAGGAATCAGTGCATTATATATATCCTCCGTACTAGCACCATCATTTTTTACAATAGTTAATTGTGCTACTTCTTTAATTAGACTAACTATATTTGTACCAACTTTGCTAATAGCAATAGTTTTGGGGTTCCTAACTTTACGGAAATTGAGAACCAGTTCACCAGAGAGGACTGTAAGTGGATTTTTTCTCTTGTGTAGTGAGGGAGTTTTAGAAGGCTGAACCGCAGTATTAACGTATTCAAATCCAGCTTCTTGAGCAGATTTTACGATAGCATCCCAATAAGCAGGATCTTTATGAGCAAATACAATACTTAACCAGCGATCAAACTTTAGAACTTTGAACATTTCTTTTATGGAAGAAGATAATAAATCAATATATTCCTGCTTTGTTTTTTTTAAATCTCCACCTTCAATTGCTTCAAATTGTCTGGCAGTATCAGTAACCTCCAAGTCCAGCCAAGCATTCCACATAGTTGAAAGATCAAGATAAGCAATATGCTGACCGTAGGGTGGATCGGTGTAAATATAGTCTATAGATTCATTTTCAATATCTTTAGTTAATGAGGTTGCAGAAAGATTAAAAATAGATAGGTTATGCTCTTGATATTGATCAATTAATAAGTTAGTTTCTAGTTTAAATTTAACAGTATTTCTAAATTTCTGGCTAAACTGTTCCCATACGTTTAGATCGAGAGTATTAGGCGGAATCCAATAGCGATAACGGTGCATAATTCCACTATTTCCTCGGCTTGCTAACCTTCCACGTGTGGAGCTAAAGGTGAGATTAGTTTTATTAAGGGTTGCCGAAAAAGTAAATTTCATTAAATCTCTAATTCTAGAGTCAGAGATTAGCTTAATGTGATGCAACAGGAGAGAAAGAGAAAATAGCTGTCGCTGAGTGAATAGTTGCTCAACATATTCCGCATCGGCATTTTGGGGTAAGCGAATCCCTTGCGGATACCAGTATACAATTTCTAGATTCTCAACTTCGGCATCGGGTAAAGTATAGACTTCATTAATTGCCTCTTTGCAATTTCTCTCTATTTCATCAAAAGCAGCCCGAAACGCATTAATATCAACTGGACTAACGGCAATTTGGGAACAGATGAAATTTGCTAACGGATTAATATCACAGTGAATTGCTTTACGCTTGAGAACCAACGCTTCTACTGCTGTTACCCCCGTTCCACCAAATGGATCTAATACAACATCACCAAGCTGGCTAAAAGTGCGAATATACTCCTGCACAACATTCCAAGCTCTGCGTGTAAAATAGGGATGACTACCCCAGTGACGCTTTGCACCTTGTTTTTTTGGTTCAATCGGCGTAGAGATTGGCTTGATAGCAAGATAATCAAAGGTTTTGTCAGCAGACATGGCAGGTAATTTGTATTTTTGTATATTTTATTCTATATACTAGAGAATTGCTTGGTGAATTTCTCCCTTAAAGCTTTTTTCTCATAACTTAAGGTTTTTTTATAAAACGTTATCAAACAAAACCATCACCTGTCAAGATGAGTAGGGTGCATCAGATTTTGAAGTTAATGATCGAATCACAGAGTTAATTGTCTGATGCACCCTACGACTCGAATAGATGATATAGTTTATAATGTATACAATATTCAAGTATATACAGTTTTCACCGAAGGATAGCGTTAATGGAAATTCAGGAACTTAAAGCTTTAATTAAAGAGAGTGTGCGGGAAGTTTTGCGAGAAGAAAGATTGTTACTTTCTCAGGCTTTGATTCCCTACGTCAGTGAAAAAGAACAAAAAGAACTAGATGAAATGTTTGGTTCACCGTCTGACTATGAAGATGAAGAATCAGTTGATATGACAGATTGGGTGAAACATGGCAATAAAATTTCGTAAGAACGCGATTAAATTTTTAGAAAAGGCAAATCTTGAAGATGCGTCTAAAATTGCAGAAAAACTCAATCAACTCTTGACTTTTGTTGACGAACAGGGGATTATTCCTTTTACAGAACTTGACATCAAAAAAATGAGGGGAAATTGGGAAGGATTTTATCGACTGCGTATTGGTAAAATTAGAATCGTCTTTCTAGTCAATATTGATTCTGCTGAAATTGAAATTTACACAATTGGGACAAGAGGAGATATCTATAAAAAGTGATGAATCATCATTATAGTATTTTAACCTCTAACAGTAGTTTCTTCTTAAGTCATTTCTCACTTTAAACCAGAATCATGCAAGCGTTTTGCTTGTTGGAATCTAGAAATCTATCGAAATTGATCGGGTTATCGGTGAAAAGATTGACGAAAATATCATAATATTAGAGAGTAGATAGAGGTTAGCTTGGATAAAAACTTTTACCCTTCATTCCGAGTAACTCGCCACCAACACCCAACAGATCTAAATCGATGACCACAGAACAACCGCTCGGTTCCGTTATTCAAGGTTCCCTCACCAAAGGATTAGAAGTTCGACTCCATGCAGATATCTCCGTCGAAGAGATGAGAGTCGGGAAATTTTTGGTTGTGCGTGGTGTGCGATCACATTTTTTCTGTCTGCTGACGGATGTTTCTTTAGGAACCAGTAATGCGCGAATATTAGCCAATCCTCCTCAACCTAGTGATGATTTTCTGCAAGCAATTCTGTCTGGAAATAGCACCTATGGAACCATAGAATTAAGCCCGATGTTGATGTTGAATCAGGCGGATATACAGTCAGAAGAAACGATTCGTCGCAAACTCGAAAAACAACAGGAAAATCAAAATAATGGTCGAGGGACATTGGCTTCCTTTCAAACTCAAACCAACAGCGAAATACAACTCCTTCCAGTCAAAACGATTCCGACTCATTTTTCCCAGGTTTATGAAGCCAGTGAACGGGATTTTAGAGTGATTTTTGGTTGGGAAGATGACCCCCATCGCCGTAACTTTGCGATTGGTCAACCGATTGATATGAACGTTCCGGTTTGTGTAGATTTAGATCGAATGGTTGAACGCAGTAACGGCATTTTTGGAAAATCAGGAACGGGTAAATCCTTTCTAACTCGACTATTATTATCAGGAATAATCAAAAAACAAGCGGCTGTTAATTTGATTTTTGATATGCACTCCGAATATGGTTGGGAAGCTGTTTCTGAGGGTAAAAAATTCAATACCGTTAAAGGTTTACGTCAACTTTTCCCCGAACGAGTTGAAGTCTATACCCTTGACCCCGAATCAACCAAACGGCGAGGGGTGCGGGATGCTCAAGAATTGTATTTGAGTTATGATCAAATTGAAGTCGAAGATATTAGCTTAGTTCAGCGAGAGTTAAATCTATCTGAGGCGAGTTTGGATAGTGCAAATATTCTTAGAAGTGAATTTGGTAAGTCTTGGATTTCTCAATTGTTATCGATGACCAATGAAGAAATTCAACTTTTTTGTGATGAAAAACGAGGTCACAAAGGTTCGATTATGTCGCTTCAGCGAAAACTGTTGCGGATGGAGAATTTAAAATATATGCGTCCGACTTCTCCGTTTAATTATGTAGATCGAATTTTACAGTCATTAGATGCGGGAAAAAATGTGATTGTTGAGTTTGGGTCACAGTCGGATATGCTGTCTTATATGTTAGTCACGAATATGATTACTCGCCGGATTCATGCGTCCTATGTTCGCAAAGCTGACCGTTTTCTGGCGTCTAAAAACCCCGTTGATAGACCAACACCTTTGGTAATTACGATTGAAGAAGCACATCGTTTTTTAGATTCAGCGATTGTTCGTTCAACGATTTTTGGTACAATCGCGCGAGAGATGCGAAAATATTTTGTAACGTTATTAGTGGTTGACCAAAGACCATCGGGAATTGATGCAGAAGTGATGTCACAAATTGGGACTCGAATTACCGCTTTATTGAATGATGATAAAGATATTGATGCGATTTTTACGGGCGTTTCTGGAGGTCAAAATTTACGTTCAGTTTTAGCGAAATTAGACTCCAAACAACAGGCGTTAGTCTTAGGTCATGCGGTACCGATGCCTGTGGTGATTCAAACTCGTTCCTACGATGAACAATTTTATCGGGAAATTGGTGATACCGCTTGGGAAGAAATGCCCGATGAGGAAGTGTTTGAAGCTGCGGCTTCGGCGATGGATGATTTAGGATTTTAAGAGAGGGGAAAAGGGTGATTTATTCCCCTCCTCTGCTTAATTGAGTACGGTAGAATAGGGAACCAATGCAGTCTGAGTTGAGACTAAATCACTGGCTAAACTCATTTTGTTTTTATCCAAAACACCGATAATTTTACGAGGGTTATCGGGATGAACAACCGGAAGCAAATAAATTCCTCGGACTCTCATTTGTTCAAAGGCTTCACTGACCGAATCATCTGGATAAACGTAGAGAATTTCTGAGGTACAAATCTCGCCAATCTTTAAGTTTGTTGCGGTTAAAGTGTATTCAGAATGAGCTTTTTCACTTAACATAGACTGTATTTGTATCAAATGTCGTTTAATATCGGCTAAAGTGATCACACCCACTAATAGTTTTGTTTCTTCGATTACTAAGGCGGTATGACATTTAGCTTGAATCATTTTTTGACCCGCTTCTATCAGGGAAGTTGAGTCAGATAATGCTAAATAAGAAAAATCCATTAGCGTTGAAATGGGAACTTTATGTAAGATTTCTTGATCATTTTGTTGGGCTAAATTCATCCCCATTTGTTGTAGATTTAACCCCCCCACAGAACTTTTAGCTTTCACACAATCCATAATCACAATACTCACCCCAACGGCGACCATTAACGGTAAAAGAATCAAGTAGTTACGAGTCATCTCAAACAACAATAAAATCGCCGTTAAAGGCGCTCTGACACTACTGGCGAGAACGGTTGCCATTCCGACAATTGCATAAGCCGCAGGAGGCGCAATTTCCACAAAATCCGATGGTAGAATCAACCCCAAAACATGACCATAAATCGCCCCTAAACAAGCGCCTAAAAACATTGCAGGTGCAAACACACCGCCCACAAAACCACTCCCTAAACTAATTGTTGTGGCAATTAATTTAAAAATCAAGAGTAAAGCCAATAATAATAGCGGGAAATTTTCACCCTGTAAGATAATCTCTAGAGTTTCGTAACTCACTCCTAACGTTTGAGGAAGTTTGAAGGCGATTATCCCAATTAAAATTCCACCGATAGCGGGTTTTAAAATGACGGGAATTTTACCGAAAAAACTTAAATAGCGAATCTCTCCCTGAAAACCAGCCCTTACCCATTTAATCCCTTGTGTATAGGCTAAAGAGACACCGCTCGATAGTACACCTAAACCCACATAAAAGATCCATTCCCAAGAACTAATCACTTGATATTCAGGTAAGACTAAAGCAGGATGAGTTCCTAAAAAAATGCGAGAGATAATCGAAGAAAAAACCGCAGAAAGTAAAATTAAACTGGTTGCCGGTGCCGTGAAAAATGTCGCTCCGAGTACGACTTCTAAGGCAAAAAACACACCTGCAATTGGTGCATTAAAACCCGCTGCAAGTCCTGCTGCTGCTCCCGCCCCTAATAGTAAACGATAACGTTCTTGGGAAACTTGAAAAAATTGAGCGTATAAAATCCCAACGTGAGAACCAATTTCAACACTGGGACTTTCTGGCCCTAATGAAGCGCCTGTTCCTAATGAAATAGCCGCCGCTAACATTTTAATTAGGGGTCGTAATGGGGTGATATTTTGGACTCTAGCGTTTGTTAATAAAGTCGAAAAATCCTGTCCTAAAATTTTGGGAAAAAGCCAACGCATTACCCCAATAATTAAACCCCCCACCAGGGGAATTAAGGCGAGTGTCCATGCTCCCCAGGTGTAAATCTGGCTCATTAATCCCTCAAAGCTGAGGTGATAAAAGAGGTTAATGAGGGTATGAAACAAGACCATTAAAAGTCCTGAACCCCCACCAATGAGTAAGGCGGAAATGAAGACAAGAGACTCTGGAGACGGACGCCAACGGTTGAAAAAATGATGGGGAGAGGAAGAAAGGATTTTGGGTTCAGAGGAAAGGGAAAGCTGGGGAGGAGGAGAGGAGGTAACAGTCATCTTTTGAAAAGTATTCTCGAAAATTAAAGGAATATAGGAATATAAAACAGAGATTTTATCCTCATCCTCGACTATCCCCAACCCACAAAAAGCGAGTCAGGGGTATTTAGACGGGGGATGAAGTGGCTCGGAATTTGACTGCTTAAACCTCAGTCTTGATTTCCCTCGACAGGATTGAGGAGAATCAGACCGATATCAGAGGAACGAGGGTTCTAGGTCAGCGAGTTGTCCGCAATCAATAACGGAAACTGAGATTCCCGCCGACTAACCCCCACTGCATCGAATCAGGAACTGGTGGTTAGATTTGGAATCGGCTGAACTAGAATCGGTGAAAAGTTGATTGGTATTGTCTTATTCTTGATTATAATTTAACTTAAATCCTATCCATTTGACAAGCTAATTTGGGATGAGTTTTTCAACGGTTCTGTTTTTCGGTTGTCCTCACCTGTTTGTTTGTCTCCCAAAAAGTTTTGGGTTCCTCAAATGAGGGTTTTAATTATCGATCAAGAAAGAAAGAGTTATCACTTTGAGAAAATATTGATTTTCGGTCAACTTACAAAACTTTATTGAGATCAAAAATCTAGAGCAAAATCAATGTATACTCCATTTATCCCTCTCCCGACATAGACTCTCAGAACTCTAGAATTTTTCCGTCTGAACCGACAACTTTTGCGACTCAACTCACCTTGAGCAACTTTTTGATTGTCCAGTTGCCGGAAAATAGGGTCACAAGCCCTAAGTTGGCACTCTCTAGCGCGATAATTCTCTCACCATAGATTAAGAAATGCCAAACTGCATCCTACTTTACGAATAATTGCACTGTATTATACCACAATACAAAAACTGTTAATCACATTCAGGGTAAAATGACATCGCAAGAAACCTCGAAATCCTTGCTCATTCCCATTTTGATCGGGATTGGGGTAGGAATCCTCATTGGGGGAATCTTGCCCGCCGTGGGTGAATCGGTTGCTTTTTTGGGAGAACTCTTTATTAACGGCTTGTTAATGCTGGTTATTCCTCTGGTGATGACTTCGATGGTTGTCAGTGTCAGCAGTCTCGGAGATGTCAGACAGCTTAGAGGATTTGGAGGTCGAACCCTTTTATACTATACCGCAACCACCGGAATTGCCGTGATCGTGGGTTTAATCCTGGTGAACATGATTAATCCGGGTGTGGCTGATACCCCAGAAGCCCGAGTTACCTGGCGGGGAGGACAACTACTTCCTAATACCAGTTATATCATTAGCAATCAACAATTGACGTTAAAGGATGAAAACTTTAAACCTTCCTATGATGAGCGCTATTCGGTGATTCTTTTGGATCAAAATCAGATTCAAGGGACTATTCAACCCGAAAAATCGACGCCTGAGAATGTTGTTACTCTCTCTCAATGGATAGATGAAACCGGAAAAGAAATTACTCCCAATTCAACCGGAACCGGAATTGGGGTGGATTTAGCTGTCGCCGCGAAAGTCAAAGGAAAAGATAATCGCTCGATTGTAGATGTTCTTAAAGAAGTGATTGTCAGTTTACTTCCTCGTAATTTGTTCCAAGCGATGGCTGACAACCAGGTGCTTCCCTTGATTATTTTTTCTCTGGTTTTTGGGGGAGTTTTAACGACAATGGGAAGTTTAGGGCAGAATGTTCTGCACCGATTTGAAGGCTTAAATGAAGCCATTATGCGGATTATTCACTTGATTTTGATGGCGGCACCAGTCGGCATTGGGGCTTTGATTGCTGAACGTTTAGGACAGGCTGGAGGCTTTAGCGGTTTTGCTGCCGAATTTATGAGTTTGAGTAAATACGCCGCATCAGTCATTATTGCTTTGTTGATTCATGGGGCGATTATTTTGCCTCTGATTTTGTATGGGTTTGGGAAACGTTATCCTCTACCTTATGTTAGACATTTAGCTTCGGCTTTAACGACGGCTTTTTCCACCTCGTCGAGTTCAGCCACCTTACCTGTGACGATGGAATGCAGCATTGAACGCAATCATATTTCTCCCCGGATAGCGAGTTTTGTTTTGCCATTAGGGGCAACAATTAACATGGACGGGACGGCTATCTAGGAAGCGGTTGCAGCGGTTTTTATTGCCCAAATTTACGGGATAGAATTGGGCATTGGACAGATGATCGTGATTTTTTTAACCGCAACTTTAGCGGCGATTGGTGCGGCCGGAATTCCGGAAGCGGGGCTAGTGACGATGGTGATTGTATTAAGAGCGGTGAATATTCCGATTGAGGGAATTTCCTTAATTCTTGTGATCGATTGGTTTTTGGATCGCTGTCGTACCACGATTAATGTCTGGGGTGATGGGGTGGGAGCGGGTGTGATTGAACGTTATGAAGGGAAAAAACAACCCCAAATGATTGAAGAAGAAGTTCGTGTTTCTTCTCTAGTCGTTTAGTCGCTCTGGAACCTTTTAAAACGGAAAGCGAGTGTCACGAAATTTGGCAAATTTACACATTGGGCAGGTCAAAAACTGAAATATAGGGTACAATGCTCTTTTCTATAGATTAATTTGCCCTGGATGTTTGCCGCTCATTTGTCTCTATCTGTGTTTTCACTCTTTCTCGATCAAGTACACAACCGCTCGTTTAAACTCTGGCTCATTCCGGAAAAACCAAACTCAATTCGCGATCCGGTTGATTGCTGGAGTGGGAAATGATCAAGTTGTTTGTGAACCGAATCGTGGTCTTGATCAACTGGCGTTACTCGTCGTTAGGTAACAATTGATGCAAAATTCAGTATAAACACGGATTTTGTCGGGAAAACAAGGAAAAAATAGTTCGGTTTTCTCGTATTCATTCTTCTGATAGATTTCAAGTGTTTCTGGGCATGATAGTAAGTAAAGATAGAAAATGATTCACACAGAAAACCGAACCATGAACAGCTTGACTAATACCCCATTATTAATGTAATAATGTAAAGGGAAGTAAAGGAGCAAGGGATTAAGTGTTGGAATGGGAATCCAACCAATCTTCATCGGGGGTTGTTACAGTTGAATAGCTTCTCGAAAGTCGAGGAATAAGTATACTCTTGAAGCACCAGTCGATAACCTGCTGATTGTCAATTGAACTAATAGCACACAACTATCGTCTAATATATAGAGTTTTACAATCAAGGGAGGGAACCTGATATATTATCGCAACCTGTCGAGCGTTCCGGCTCCCCTGTCAAAACATTGAGTAGAAATCCCACAGGGTCAGACTTTCTACCAGTTCAAAAAAGAACGCACTCAAATCATTCTTTCCTACTCATTGTTGAGTCGGGTAGACTCACTACCAATTTTGATTCAGTTAAGGGAGTTTAATTTAAAACTATGGCTAAGGTAAACAATCTCAAAAAAGATCAATCTACCAAACGGAACACTCGACCTGGGGTTTCAGCGGATACTGTGCGGACTTATCTGCATGAAATCGGTCGTGTTCCCTTGCTTACCCAAGAAGAAGAAATTCACTACGGTAAGCAAGTCCAACAGATGATGAAACAGTTGGAAGAAAAAGACAAACTGACCAAAAAACTCGATCACGAACCCTCCAAAACAGAGTGGGCAAATGAAGTCGAATTAACGGAAGATGAACTAGATCGTATTTTAGATTGCGGTCGCCGCGCTAAACAAAAAATGATCGAAGCTAACCTGCGCTTAGTTGTTTCGATCGCTAAAAAATACCAAAAGCGCAACATGGAATTTTTGGATTTAATCCAAGAAGGAACGCTCGGTTTAGAACGGGGTGTCGAAAAATTTGACCCGATGCGAGGGTATAAGTTCTCCACCTACGCTTATTGGTGGGTACGACAAGCCATTACACGGGCGATCGCTCAAAATGGTCGTACAATTCGTTTACCGATCCATATCACCGAAAAACTCAACAAAATTAAACGAGTTCAACGGGACTTAGTTCAAAAATATGGTCGCAACCCGACACCGAGCGAAATTGCAGAAGCATTAGAATTAGAACCGTCTCAAATTCGGGAATACTTGCTCGCTTCTCGCCATCCGATTTCGTTGGATCTGCGAGTCGGGGACAACCAAGACACCGAACTGCAAGAACTGCTTGAAGACGAAACGGCTTCTGCTGATAGCTACGTCACCCACGAACTACTCCGTCAGGATCTCAAAAGCCTGATCGATGAATTAACCCCGCAACAACGGGAGGTGATTCTATTACGCTACGGCTTAGAAGATGGTAAAGAACTATCTCTGTCGAAAGTCGGCGCTCGGATGAACATCAGCCGCGAACGAGTTCGTCAGCTTGAAAATCAAGCGCTCAATCACCTCCGTCGTCGGAAGTCTCAAGTGCGAGAATATCTGGCTAGCTAGTAGTTCGATAGAGGTTTTTATCCCCCCTAGCCCCCCTTTGTAAGGGCAGGGCTGTTTCATTCTCAGTTAAAAATTGCCGGGGTTGATGGTGAGTCCACCCCCGTGCGCGGGAACAAGCGCGTTGAGGGGAGTGGCTATCC
>Ga0207419_1001815_pt1 | contig 15200 bp, 9 predicted proteins | sample ElkSloMetagenome_4_FD_184723 | JGI IMG/M metagenome (GOLD analysis project Ga0207419, IMG submission 184723) | Hot spring microbial communities from Elkhorn Slough, Monterey Bay, USA - MD2A (version 2) | ecosystem: Environmental > Aquatic > Marine > Intertidal zone > Estuary: Microbial mat ...
TTTATGCTTTTTGGCAGTTTTTTCTATTTTGCTCAAATTACTTTCAAAGCCTTTGATCAATTCTCGATCTGTTGGTCTCTCTTCCTTGGTTAGTGGATAATAGCATGATATGCCGATGTAATCTAATTCATCCCAAAAAGTAAGTTTCTCAAATTCTTCGCCCCAATTGGCAGAATAGGTAATGGGCCCGTGGTAAATATTTCTGATTTCCCTAATGATCTCCACCCATTTTTCTGGGTGCTGTAGCGTTGCTTTAGAAAACTCTACACCCAAACAAAGTGCCTCTACCTGATGCATACTTGCCATGAGCGCATAATGCCGGATCCAGCGGTAATAAAATTCAAAAAACTGATTCCATTCTTTTTCTGATTGCATTTCCACATCGCCCGGCCAGCTGTTCCTTCCAATCCAAACCTGTGGTTTTAAGAGTACTTTCATGCCTCTTTGGTGTGCATGGTAAATGCTGTGTACAATCGAGGCATCGTTTTCTGATCCCGCTCTATCAGGAATTGGAAAAGCACTGGGTTGTTTAGGATTGCGCATAAAGGAGTAAGGCACTAAAGTTATGCTATTGCTACCTAAACTCTTTAGTCTATCTAAAGAGGCTTCTGCTTGTTTAGAAAGGTATCCGTTATAAATCTGATAACCTTCATGCGTAAAGTTGAAACCTTTCCAGTAAAAATCTTTGGTAAGCGTAGGAGGTCTTTCTGTAACAGCATTTAGATTGTCTTGCCAATTTTGCCATTCCGCCTGTAATTTCTCTAGCTCAATGCCTTTCAGTTTGCCTAAATAGATTTGCTTGAATTTTTTTGAGTTCTGCGTATTGTACAAAAAATGACAGAAAGCCGCTCCAACGGTTTGATTTACTATTTTAGAAGGATCTGAAATCCCCTTTTCGCTCAAAATATTTTTGACCGAAAAATTACTTTTGCTCCTTGCTAACAAATGAAACCAATAAAGCACGCCTTTTCTTTGCCAATTTTCTGCAAAAAATACAGGTAGGCCCTCTTTTAGCATAGGAAAAGGCGTTTCTCCTAATATTTCCTTAGCCCATATTTTTATTTCAGGATGGTATTGAGCGCCGTTTTGGTCAGCACTAAGGGCGATATAAGCTACATGTTTTGATGGATCGATGTGCGCGGGTGCGGTATTTCCGGTGCTTAAGCCTTTTTGTTCACCATTTAAAAATATTTCATAGTCGATGCTTGGGATTGGCTCCGCTATAGCGAACATTTGCTTAAAAAGTTGTCGGGTTTCATTGAGCTTATCGGCCAAGTTTCGAACGCTTAAATCAGAAATATTACTATCATGAAGTTTAAAGTTGATGCCTTTTACATTTGCCTCAGCAGTAATAGGTTTAGAAAATTGAAAGATGGAAGAACTATCTACAGGCCAATGCGGCAAATCATCATTAAAGTTGCCCATTAACCTGCGTTGGTTGTTTTGATAATGCTCAAAGCCCCATCTACCAAAATCGAGAATATCTTGGTGTTTGCTTAAAAAAGCAAGAAGTGCTTCATGGGAGTTTGCTGTTAAAAAACTTATAGGATATTGCCGATTATTAGGGTTGGGATAATACGAGAGTAGAAATACATCGCTTGAATCTTTTAAGGCTTTTCCATTAAAAGTAATGTTTTTTTCTGCCGTTTTGAGAGGCAACTTTTCGCCAAGTTTTTTTAGTATTTGTATTTCGTTATGCACACCTATAAAAAGTAGCGGAGCTGTTTTTGATTTGTTCTTTGCCAAATCATTTTCATCTACAAGTCTAATGTTATCTCGACCTGAGTTTGCAACCAAGGAAGCCAACGTATTTTTTAGATCAGATTTTTGCTTTGGGTTGCTTGCCGAATAGAGCACAAAGTAATTTTCACTTTGAAAAATTTGCCTTATCAATCCTCTTCTATTAATGTTTTCTTCCTTGTTTTGTGCTTCGCTTTTTGGGCCTAAAGACGAGCAAGTATTTAGCGAAAATACCAATACTGTTAGCCAAAAAAGTTTTAATCTATGCTTCATTCCTTATCGCTCAAGTAGAAAAAGGAGGTAGTTCTGTAAGTGTTTGGTAGCTGCTGTTTTTAAAGTCTATTCGGAAAAAAAAATGCTTTAAGCCATTGGTTACTGCTAAAAAAGGTGCCTTTAAGGTTCTGTTGTAATTGGCTACTTGCTGCAAGACCTTTTTATCTATGTTTACATCCGGCGATTTACATTCTACCAACAAATATGCTTTGGCTTCTCTATTGTATGCCACAATGTCTGTCCTTCTTAGCAAATTATTAAACTGATGGCCACTTTCAATTTTGATCAGTCCTGTGGGATAACCATTTTGTATCATGTAATTTACAAAATGTTGCCGCACCCACTCTTCAGGTTCTAGCCTTATGTATTTCTTTCTGATGATGTCGAAAATATAGGGCTTGTCTCGCTTAAATTGAAGTTTGTAGTCGTAAGTAGGAAGATTCAGTTGAAGTTTATCCTGCATTATTTTACCTATTTATCGGTCAAATGGTACCAATGATTCAACAATAATGAAACGAACATATAAAAATACCGTAATAAATCATTGTTTGCCTAGAAATACACTTACTTTTTATCTACATGACGTATTAATCACTTAAACACGACCTCATTTTTTAACAGCAGAGAAATTCTTTTTTACATAGTTTTAATTTTCTAAGTTTAAGCACATTTTTATAAAACCTTCAAAAAAACAAAAGCAAGATTGCTAGCGAGGTAACAGGATTCACGGTAAATGCATGAAACTGTTTATAGGCAATCATGTAAGTAAAAAAGAGGTCTGATTTAATTCTGAAAAATAACCCGGTATAGAAGATATATGAAAAAGCCATTTATTTCAATTTATTTGCTGCTTTTCGCATACACCCTAATTGCACAGCCCTATAGCACAGGCTTGGTGTTTGACGATGAAAAATACGACGAGGCGCCTGTAAAAGCCACGCTAACAAGAGGGCTTTATGTGGAGGCTATGCCACCGAGTAATTCGTTAAAAAGGTTTTGCCCGACTCCTATGAACCAAGGAGAATACGGCACTTGTGTGGGTTGGGCCAGTAATTGGACTGCGCGAACCATTATAGAAGCCATGAAAAATGGCTGGGCAGATAAAAATACCATTAATACCAATGCCTATTCGCCAGGTTTTATTTATCAGATGATCAAAGATAAAAATGATGAAAACTGCTCCTATGGTGCCAGTATCTTTGATGCGCTCAATTACATGAAATTTAATGGCTCTGTAAAATTCAACGATTTTGATCAGCAGTGCTCTACCGATGTACCCATGAATCTGAAAGAGAAGGCGATGCGCCATAAGATAAAAGATTTTGCTAGGCTGTTTGGTAGAGAGCAAAGCCCTAGCGTAAAAATAGAGACCGTTAAGAAAAGCCTTTCAGAAGATTATCCGGTGGTTTTTGGAATGAAATGCGCCCCTTCGTTTTACGATGCCAAAGGCGTTTGGGAACCGACCGAAGACCATAAGGAAAAATTTGGGGGCCATGCTATGTGCGTAATAGGCTATGATGATGATAAGTATGGCGGCGCTTTTGAAATTATGAACAGTTGGGGCACCGATTGGGGCAATGATGGCTTTATTTGGGTCAGATATGAAGATTTCGGAAACTTTACCAAATATGCCTACGAAATCTTTAGCGAACCTGCACCCAAGCCCATTGCCAAAGAAGACCTCTCCGGTAAAGTAAAATTAGTTACAGACAAGGGCAAAGAGATGCGCGGCGAACTGATGGGCCGCTATTATAAAATGATCAAGCAGTACAGGTCGGGTACAAGCTTTAGGATTTACTTGAGCAATAATGAACCTGCTTATGTATACGCCCTAGGTACAGACGATACCCAAGAAATTTTCCAATTATTTCCATATGAGCCTGGCGTTAGTGCTGCTCTTACTTATAAACAAAATGATGTGGCATTGCCCAGCGAAGACCATTACATAACAATGGATAATACAGTAGGTAAAGATTACCTATGTGTACTTTACTCTAAGGATCAACTAGATATTGAAAAAGTAAAGCGCGAGTTAGATGCTACTCGAGGTAAGTTCATGAACCGTTTAAAAATGGTATTGGGCGACCAATTGGTAGCACCAGAAAATATTTCGTTTGAAGGAGACGAAATGGCCTTTAAAGCCTTTAGTAATGGTGGTTCTGTGGTAGCACTTATTGTAGAAACCGACCATATTTAGCAGAAAGCATCCTTTTTAACTTACCATAAAAAAGCCTGTAGAATTTACAGGCTTTTTTTAATTATCTAAGGTGATTATTTATCATCTCCTTCTCCTTTTATGATCCTAGGTACTTGTTCTTTATTGAGCAGCGCTGTGAAATTAGACACCTCATAACTCATAATTTTTTTCAGATTTTCCATATGGGGTTCCAACTCGTTTTTTAGGTCTTTAAAGCGCTCGTAACTACCTTTTGTAGGTTTTGTGTCTTGAAAACACGAGACAGAATACAAATAGGCAAATTGATCATCTAACATAGGCGGATAATTGATTGGATCCTGACCGCTTTCGTTTTTGGTCTGTATCAGCTCTTCTTCTAATGCAGTGAGTTTTTTTTGAATTACCTCAGCAGTTTCTTCGATTTCACCAGAGTAGCCGTGTTTTGCAGCTAATTGGGCAGTTTTGCTAACCTGTTCTCTTACTGAGCGTATTTTTCTAATAGCATCGTGCACCTCCTCTAATTTGGCTTTTACCTCCTGCGTAAAATCAAATTGCTGCATTAAATCCTTATCAGAAATGTCTTCCCAGCGGGGGTCTTTAATTATTTGTAGGGTTTCTTCTTGCTGCTCGCTGTTATAAGTGATTTCTATACTATAAGCTCCTGGAGGCGCTTTGGCTCCACCTGTGTAAGCTAAAGACATGAAAGCATCACTTAGCAAGTCAGGCGCCGGATATTTCATATCCCAATAAAGAAGATTGAGCCCTTTCTTGGCTTCTAAGTCTTTTTCGTTTTCATCCTTATCGCTTTGGTTGCTGTAGCTTTGCACTAAATTACCTTTGCTGTCTTTTATTTTTATAATGAGAGTATCATTGGCACTATTATAATTGTTCAGATGGAAGTACAATGATGCGCCATTAGGCAACCTATCAGGTTGGGTGTCTCCACCTCTAAACCCGCTTAATTGTGTATAATAAGCACTTTGTGGTTTAAATAGATGAACAGATTTACTAATGATTTCTTGGCTTAGGGTTGCTAAAGGAGTAAGGTCGTCGAGGATCCAAAAAGATCGGCCTTGTGTAGCAATAACTAAATCATTGCGATGAATAAGCATATCTGTAATGGGCGTTACGGGTAAATTCAATTGAAATTTTTGCCAATTAGCGCCTTCATTAACCGATAGGAACATGCCAAATTCGGTACCGGCTATTAAAAGGCCTTTTCTATCAGGATGTTCCCGAACTACTCTTACAAAATGGTCTTGAGGGAAACCGCTTTTCTCAGAGGTGATCAACTCCCAGTTTTCGCCGTAATCTTCCGTTTTAAAGATGTAAGGCCTAAAATCGTTTTCGCGGTACTTGTAAACGGCAATAAAGGCCCTACCCGGATGATGCCTTGAAAGCTCAATGGTATTGATGGTGCCTTCAAAAGGCATATTTTCAGGGGTGATGTTTGTCCAGCTTTTTCCTGCATCTTTAGACAAATGCAATAGCCCATCGTCGGTTCCCGCCCATAGTAACCCAGCTTCTAGCGGTGATTCCTCAAAAGAAAAAATCGTAGTATAAAGTTCTACGCCTGTGTGGTCGTGTTGTACTGGGCCGCCGGGTATGTCGTGGTATTCGTCTTTGCTAGTGGTTAAATCAGGACTGATGATTTCCCAAGTTTGCCCGCCATCTGTAGACTTATGCACATATTGAGAGCAGTGGTAGAGTATGTCTGGATCATGCGGAGAAATGCGTATCGGAGCATTCCATTGAAAGCGATAGCGAATGTCTCTGGGTGCAGTTCCATCGTGCATTTGAGGGTAAGCAACTACGTTTCTGCTGTGACCTTGGATAAAATCTGTTCGGTCTATCTGCCCGATGTAATTGCCTGCATATATAATTTCAGGATTCTCTGGATGTACAGCGATGTGTCCGCTTTCTCCACCGCCCACTACCTTCCAGTCTTGGATAGGGTCTACGCCGCCGGGGCTTTTGCTGTAAACACTTAGGGTTGTATTGTCTTGTTGGGCACCATAAACCCGATAAGGGAACTGGTTATCGACACTTACCCTGTAAAACTCAGCCGTGGGCTGATTGTACTGTGTGGTCCAGGTCTTACCTCCATTAAAAGTTACGTTTGCGCCGCCATCGTTGCTCTCTATCATTATATGCGGCTTGTTAGGGTTGATCCACAAACAATGGTTGTCTCCATGGGGCGTAGAGATTCTATTAAAGGTATTGCCGCCATCAATAGACTTATAAAATCCTGTATTTACTACATATACTGTGTTTTCGTCTTGTGGATCGGCAAATATTCTAGAATAGTACCAAGCCCGCTGTCTTAATTTATGTTCTCTGTTGGTCTTGGTCCAACTTTCCCCCCCATCATCAGAGCGATAAATGCCGCCTTTGCTTTCTTCTTTGGCTTCTTGTATTACCCAAAGCCTCTGAGAGTTTACTGGAGAAACCGCTACGCCAATTCGCCCTACAATGCCATCGGGCAGGCCATTATCTAATTTCTCCCAAGTCTCACCACCATTTATGGTTTTGTAGAGGCCGCCCTGTTCATCGCCGTCTATCATGGTCCAAGGCTTACGCTCGGCCCTCCACATCCCCGCGTAAAGTACCCTAGGGTTGCTCATGTCCATGACCATATCTATAGCGCCAACAGAATCGCTAAGGAAAAGCACGCGTTCCCAGTTTAAACCTCCGTTGGTAGATCTGTAAACGCCTCTAGTTTGGCTTTTGCCAAATATGTTTCCTAAAACGGCTGCATATACCAAGTTAGGGTCTTTAGGATGGATTTGTATCTTACCTATCTGTCCAGCATCTTTTAAACCCATTAGTTTCCAGGTCTTACCTTTGTCAAGACTTTTGTAGATACCGCAACCTGGAGAAATATTACCTCTTGGGCTTGCCGAGCCTGTACCCACGTACATGATGTTCCTGTCTGAAGGTGCGACTTCTATTGAACCAATTGAACCGCAATCCATAAAGCCGTCAGAAATGTTCTGCCAGGTCAATCCACCATCTGTGGTTTCCCATACGCCACCACCTGTGGCACCCATATAAAAAGTAAAATCTTCACTAGGCACTCCAGTTACTGCGGTAACCCTGCCTCCACGATGCGGCCCTATAAACCGATATTTCATCCCTTGCAAAGCCTCTTCTGCTAATTGGGCCTCAGCTAAAAAACAAGAAAAGTAAAGGAGGATAAAAAAAATAGTAGGTAGTCCTTTTTTCTTCTTCGTACAATTCATTACTCTGCGTTTTGAAATTATTTTGGGAAATTATAAAAAAATATACAGATAGTGCAATCCCGCTTTGGATAATACTACTTCTACAAAAGTAATCAGTAATTTTTTGGATATTCATTAAGTTGAGCAGTACGTTTCTCTGAGATAGAAAAGCAGTAATTACTTTACTTAAGCAATTGCTTTTTTAGTTTATATTTGAGATATGAAGCATGAAAATGGGAAAAATCCTACAAAGGGAAACTCAGCCAAGAGTAACCTTGCTGATAAAATTAGGCTGTTACAACAAGTCCATCTTTTTTCTGGGATGGATGAAGTGCTTCTGCAGGACATAGCCCAAAACTTAAAAGAAATTTTATTTAAAAAAGGGGAAGTAATTTTTAAAAAGGGAGAGAAGGGCGAAGAACTATACATGATAGTTAAAGGCAAGGTTAGGGTACACGATAACACTCATACATTCTCAGTTTTTGAAGCAGGCAGGATTTTCGGAGAATATGCCATTATAGATACAGGAATGCGCTCAGCTACGGTAACAGTTTTAGAAGACGCCCACTTACTTACCTTGAGTAGAAACGATTTTAGCGAGATCATAGCCAACAACAAAGAAGTAATGTTGGGCGTGCTGCGCATATTAACCGCGCAAATCAGAGAAAAAGACATTTTAGAAAGGCGTTTGGCGGTCCGCAACCAAGAGATTTTAGAACAGAAAAAAGAAATTGAACTGCAAAAAGAGGAAATTGAGGCCAATAATGAAAAACTACAGAACCTCAATTATGAGAAAAACCAAATCATTAGTATAGTAGCACATGATTTAAGAAACCCCCTCACCTCCGCACAAAGTGTTTCTAATATGATGGTGAAAGATACCGAGGGATTGGATGGAGATCAGGTAACAGGTTTGCAATTGATCTGTCGTTCTTTGCGAAGAATGGACCAAATGATTACACGCATCTTGGACGTAAACAAACTTGAAAGAGTATCGAAGGCAGTAAAAAAAGAAGCGGTGAGCATAAAAGAGGTACTTATAGAAGTTTTAAGTGAGTTCAGCGACACCGCCAAGCGAAAAGAAATCAAAATACATCTTGAGGCAGTTGAGTATTACGTGTTGGGAGAAGCCGATATGGTAAAGCATATTGTAGAAAACCTCTTATCCAATAGCATTAAGTTTTCCCCTCGAAATAAGAATATCTTTCTTGCTTTAAGCGAAAAAAGTGAGCAGGTTCTATTTACCATAAAAGATGAAGGGCCGGGCATTTCTGCAAAAGACAAAGGGAAACTTTTTAAGAAGTTTCAAAAATTAAGCGCCAAACCTACCGAAGGTGAACCTACAACCGGTTTAGGTCTATCTATAGTAAAGAAATATACCACTATGCTCAAAGGAGAAGTTTGGTGCGAAAGCGAAGAAGGAAAAGGAGCTACTTTTTATGTAGCTTTGCCCAAAGCAAAACCAAACTGACAACCTTATTATATGAAGATTTTTTATATAGCTATTTTTTCTACGCTATTTGCTTTTCCGTTTCTTACTAAGGCACAAAAAGATATAATTTATAGTACCGAAAAAACAGCTGTGCTTGAAACTGCGGTAGACAGCCTGATGCAAATTTTTTTAGATTCTGCAGCAGCACCGGGCATGCAGGTTTATGTTTCGGTAAACGGTGAGGCGCTTTTGCACAAAGCCTATGGTTACCAATCTTACGTTGCTGACAGAAAGGTAGATTTGGGCGATGTATACGATTTGGCTTCCATTACAAAAATAGCGGCCTCTACTGTGGCTTTAATGAAATTGCACGAAAAGGGACTTTTGGATATCAACAAACATTTGAGCGATTATTGGCCGGATTTCCAAAAAACAGATAAGGAAGCCATCACTCTAAAAGAAGCTTTGTCGCATTATGCAAAGTTGCGACCTTACATAGTCTATTGGGCTAAAACGGTAAAGAAAAACGGTAAATTCAAATGGTTTACTTTTAAAACAGATTCCTCCAAAAGATTTCCTATTAAAGTGGCCGAAGACCTTTATTTACACAGGCATTACAAAAAGAAAATTTATAAAGCCATTAAGAAATCGCCACTTTTAGCAGAGCGCAAATATGTGTATTCGGGCTTGTCTTTTTTACTTTACCCGCAAATTGTAGAGAACCTAAGTGGTAAGCCTTTTGATGTTTTTTTAAAGGAGGAAGTTTACGGTCCTTTGGGTCTAAAGAGCACTGGATTCAACCCGACCCAATTTACAGATTTAAAAAGTATCATTCCCACAGAATACGATAGTGCTTTTAGAAAAAGGATGGTGCGCGGTACAGTGCATGATGAGGCCGCAGGCATGTTTGGCGGGGTTTCGGGCAATGCAGGTCTTTTCTCCAACGCGGCCGAGTTGGGCAAGCTTATGGAAATGCTTTGCCAAATGGGCAAGTATCAAAATAAACAAATCCTAGATAGTGCTACAGTAAAGCTTTTCACTTCCTATCAATTTCCTGAAGATAGTATGCGGCGGGGTTTGGGTTTTGATAAACCAAAGTTTAAAGATAAGGAAAGGGGATATGTAGCACCTGCTGCCAGCGCGCTTAGCTTTGGCCATTCGGGTTTTACAGGTACTTTTACTTGGGCAGACCCTAAATACGACTTGGTAGTTGTACTTTTGAGTAATCGAGTACATCCGACCAGAACCAATAGGAAAATATACCAATTGAGTGGTTATAGGAATTTCCATCAACTGGTATATGAAACATTAGAGTTACTAAAAGAGGAAAATAATTTCAACTAAATAAAAGAAGATAGATTATGAAAATGACTCCACTAATTTGGATTGCACTAGCTTTGACAACAGCTTGTTCTACAGGACAAAATACAGAAAACTCTGAGGCAGCCACAGAAGATCCACCCTCGCAAGAAGTGCCGGCACAAGAAACAAATGAAGAACCGTACACTACTTTGTTTAATGGGGAAAACCTAGACGGCTGGACGATTTATGGCACAGAGAAATGGTATGTAGAAGATGGTTTGCTAGTATGCGAAAGTGGCCCTGATGCCCAATACGGCTATTTAGGTACCAATGAGAATTATAAGAACTTTGAGTTGAAGCTAGAATTTAAGCAAGAGGCCAATGGTAACAGCGGTGTTTTCTTTAGATCAAATATTGAAGGTACAAAAATCTCTGGCTGGCAAGTAGAAGTAGCGCCACCCAACAACGATACAGGTGGGATTTACGAATCTTATGGCAGGGGCTGGCTAGTACGGATTCCTGATGAAAAAGAAGACATCCTAAACATGGGAGAATGGAATGACATGACCATTAGGGTAAATGGCGACCAAGTAACCACTTGGCTAAATGGAGAACAAATGGTAGAATTCACCGATGAAAAAATTGGTGCGGCCAATGGTTGCATTGCCCTACAAATTCATGACGGAGGCGGTATTAAAGTAAGATGGAGAAATATCAGATTGAAAACACTTTAAAAAGCGGTCATTCTTTTAAGCTTGGTCTCTTCATCTTTTTCTGAAAAGTGATCGGGATAAACTCATCTGTAGGCATACCGATATGGGTGAGTTCCCAATTGTCATCGTAGTCAGATACGATTTTTTTAATACACTCAACACGATTTTCATTTTTTGTTAAATCGCAATCTTCCCACCTAAAAATCTCTACTTTGTAGTTGTAACTGGTTTTTACACCGTTTACTCTTACATCTACCTCAATTTTATGCTCACCGGGCACATTCGGGATTTCAATAGCAATCGATTTCATAAGAATGGTATTTTTTTGTCATTTAAAAAACTGCAATGTTTTGTGTTTAGAACTCTTAAAAAAATGTCCTCCAAGTTCAAAATAATAGACAGATCCAAAACCCTGCAATTGATTTTAGCATTTCTTGCAACTTTAGAAAACCAATTACGATACCAATTATTACTATATTGATTATCAGATAGATAAGGTTAATTATTTAAACTGATATTGTGCGCTTGCGGGCAAATCTGTTCGCTCTAGTACAATCTAAGAAGCGTTTGTTTGCGCTCATAAAAGCGATTTTACAGTTTATCGCAATAATTCGACAATTCACGCTCAATATCTAAAACATTATGAGGTTTTTTTAATTGATTAAGATTGAAATGTTAGTATCAATTAATTTTTTTAACCGCTATGATCAAATCAAACAGTCTCTTAAGAATACTGTTTTTAGCTTTTCTTTTTACTATTCCATTTTCTAACCTCTTTGCACAATCGGATTTTACCATTAGTGGCTACATAAAAGACCAAGCCTCGGGCGAAACTCTAATTGGTGCTGCTGTTTACATCGAAGAATTGGAGACGGGCACTGTCTCTAATGTGTACGGATTTTATTCTATATCAATGCCGGCAGGTGATTATACTGTATCTTATAGGTACGTTGGGTATGAGACGATTACAGAAAAAATTTCTCTGGATAGTAATATAAAGAAAGACATTGAGCTCAACGAAGAGAACGAAGAGTTAGAAGAAGTAACCATTACTGCAGAGGCGGAAGATGCCAATGTATCTAGTGTAGAAATGAGCGTAAACAAGCTCGACATTAAAACGATACAGCAAATACCAAGTCTTTTGGGCGAGGCAGACATTATCAGAAGCATTCAGCTTTTGCCAGGTGTAAGTACGGTTGGCGAGGGTGCTTCGGGTTTTAACGTGCGCGGTGGCGGTGTTGGGCAGAACTTGGTTTTGTTAGATGAAGCCCCTGTTTACAACTCCTCTCACTTATTGGGTTTCTTCTCAGTATTTAATCCGGATGCGGTAAAAGATGTAAAACTTTTAAAAGGTGGGATTCCTGCACAGTATGGCGGTAGGCTTTCCTCTATTTTAGATGTACGCATGAAAGAGGGTAATATAAAGAAGTTCTCAGCTTCGGGCGGCGTAGGTACCATTTTTAGTAGGCTTACGCTAGAAGGGCCAATAGTAAAAGAAAAAGGTTCTTTTGTTGTGGCAGGTAGGCGTTCTTATGCAGATGTTTTGGCAGCACCTTTTATTGCCAACACTTCCTTCTCAGATTCAAAACTCTACTTTTACGATCTTACCTTAAAGGGCAATTATAAAATCAATGATAAAAACCGAATTTTCCTTTCTGGTTATTTAGGAAGGGACGTTTTTAAATTTGATGGAGACCAAGGTTTTTCTTGGGGAAATACAACGACAACTTTTAGGTGGAACCACCTCTTTAATGATCGCTTATTTTCTAATCTCACTGTATTCTTTAGCGATTATGACTATGAAATTAAGTTTGGGGAAGATGAAGACGTTTTTGAGTGGAATTCACGGATATTGAACTACAGTGTAAAGCCTGAGTTTACCTATTACCTCAACCCTAAAAATGAGCTTACTTTTGGTGGGCAAGCCATCTTGTATGATTTTGAACCAGCTACCACTCAGGCCATTTCTGCAGGTGAGATCAGCAGCATAACATTAGATAATAAATACGCTTTGGAAAGCGCGATTTACTTGGCTAACCAACAGACCATATCAGAAAAAATAAGTTTACAGTACGGTTTGCGTTTCAGCATGTTCAATTACATGGGTCCAGGATCCGCCTACGAATATTTTGATGATGTAACGCCCGGCTTAAGGCGGGGAGTGGCTTCAGAAGAAGTATTTGACCGATGGGAAACCATAGAGACCTATACCAACTTCGAGCCTCGGTTTAGTATGAAATATCAGCTAGATGCTACTTCTTCAATCAAAGCGAGCTATAACAGAACCGCGCAGTACATTCACTTGGTTTCTAATACAACCGCCTCAAACCCACTAGATGTTTGGACACCCAGTACAAACAACATAAGGCCCATGCAAGCTGATCAAATTGCGCTAGGTTACTTCAAAAACCTAAAAGAAAATGCCTATGAGGCCTCAGTAGAAGTTTACTACAAAGACATACAAAATATTGTAGACTATATTGATGGGGCAGATTTGTTGATCAATCGTTTTTTAGAAGGCGATCTTTTGGCAGGCGAAGGCAGGGCTTTTGGTGCAGAATTCTACCTCAAAAAAAATACAGGAAAGTTTACAGGTTGGTTGAGTTATACACTTGCCCGTTCAGAAAGGTTGGTAAATGGAATTAATAACAATGAATGGTATCCCAACCGTTTTGACCAATTGCATAATTTAAGCTTAGTAGGTTTTTACAAACTCAACAATCGCTGGACTTTCTCAATGAATTTTGCTTACAACAGTGGCACACCGGCCACTTTTCCGAACAGTAGGTTAGAAGTACAAGGCTACATTGTGCCGCACAGCAACAGCAATAAAAGAAACAACGTCCGCATACCAGATTATCATAGACTAGACTTCTCAGCTACCTTGTATCCTAAGAAAAAAGAAAATCGGAAAAACGATTCTTACTGGGTATTTTCATTGTATAATGTGTACAATAGAAGAAATCCTTTTTCTATCTACTTTACCCAACCAGATGTACCAAGGGATAACAACCTGACCCAAGCTTTCCAAGTAGCTATTTTTGGATCGATCATTCCTGCTGTTTCTTATAACTTTAAATTTTAATTGGAGATGAAGACACGTAAAGTATTGTTCATCATCAAAAATCAATTATTTAAAAATAGAGCTATGAAAATCAATTGTTTTTCTGTATTTGCTAAAAATCGCTTGATAAGTATTTATACCTTGTTGGGACTTTTTTTAGCCTTACAGGCTTGTGAAGACGAAATAACGCCAACTCTAGACCCCTTAGAACCTTTGGTTACGATTGATGCTTGGTTGCATAGCAAATCAGGCGAACAGGTTATTTATATTCAAGAGACGACTTCTTATTTCGATCAAAGTGAACCTCCTGCTCGAAGCGGGGCTGAAATCGTAGTATCTGATGATTTGGGAAACACCTTTGAGTTCAATGAAACCGAAGCGGGAAAATATGTATGGGGAGATGAAAGTAGCTTTTCTTTTGTAAACACCAATCGCATTTACGAATTAGAAATCAATTTGGATGGCGATGTATATTCTGCGGTCTCTGAGGCAAACCGAAGCCCAACGGTGGATTCTATAGTGGTAGAGAAAAGAGAGGAAGATTTAGGGCAGCCGGCTGGTTATTACGCCCAATTTTACGCTAGAGATTTTACGGGTCCTGGCGATACATACTGGATCCGTTCTTATAAAAATGGGGAATACCTCGGGAAGCCTTCTGAGATCAATTTAGCTTACGATGCCGCTTTTAGTGCCGGTGGTAATTTTGACGGGTTTACTTTTATTAGTCCGATTAGAGAGGGCATTAATCCGAACGACGAGGACGAAAACGAAGAGGCCTTACCGCCTTTTGAACCCGGTGATGTAGTGCGGGTAGAAATTTGGTCTATAACCAATGGGGCTTTTCAATTTTTGGCTGATGTAGCAGACTTAACCAACAGAGAAGGTGGAACGCAGGCCTTGTTTCAATCGCCCATATTTAATACCAAAACCAATATTTTACTTAATGGACAAACTACTGATAAAGTAGTGGGATATTTTAATACCTCTATGGTAAATAGTTTAGAAAAAACCGTTGAAGAGCAGGAGTAGCCAAGTTCAATCTAGTCGGGTACTATCTTTTTGGTTATTTTTGGATTTGTTTATTTGCTAAATCCACAAGCAGAATCAGTCTAAAATAACGTGAGGTTTCTGGAATTTGAGCCAAATACCCTTCAAAAAAATCGTCCTTGCGAACTGAAGTGCTGATTATGCGTTGGAGTGAATCGGACCGCCGAAGCGGCAAACTGTTTGCTAATAGCTTTCAGATTCCTTCACTTCGTTCGGAATGACGTGGTCAGCA
>Ga0207419_1001817_pt1 | contig 15181 bp, 16 predicted proteins | sample ElkSloMetagenome_4_FD_184723 | JGI IMG/M metagenome (GOLD analysis project Ga0207419, IMG submission 184723) | Hot spring microbial communities from Elkhorn Slough, Monterey Bay, USA - MD2A (version 2) | ecosystem: Environmental > Aquatic > Marine > Intertidal zone > Estuary: Microbial mat ...
CTTCATTCATGAATGGCGCGGCATTGGATCGTCGAGCCTGCGCGCGGGTCGCGCTGTCGACTGGGGTTACCAAGAGCTCCTTGATCTCGATCTGGCCGCGGCCGTGGAGGGGCTTCGTGACGGCCTGGACGGGCGAGCGCTATGCATCGGCGGCCACAGCCTCGGCTCGCAGTTCGCGCTGATGCTGGCCGGCCGCCTGGATCGGCCGCCTGCCGGGCTCATCGTGGTGGCGGGCGGTAGCCCCCACTGGCGTCTTTATCCGCTGCTGCACCGGAGCTTGCTTCTGCCGATCTTCCACAGCCTGCACTGGCTCGGGGATGTATTCGGACATTTTCCGGGACGCCGGGTCGGCTTTGCCGGCAGAGAGGCGCGCAGCGTCATGAAGGACTGGACCTGGACCGGTCGGCACGGCCACTACGGTCTGCCGAGCCTGGATCCATTTCCGACCGAGGGCATGGCAGCGCTGACCTCGCCGGTCCTCGGCGTTCGTCTTAAGGACGATTGGTTCGTCCCGCCGGAATCGCTCGCCGGCCTGCTGACCCACGTGCCGAATTGCCCCGCAGAAGAGGTCGTGATCAAGCGCCTGCCGGACGCCGCGCCGACCGACCATTTCGCCTGGCTGCGGTCGCCGGAACCGGTCGCTGACACGATCGCCACGTTCATGGCCAAGGTCGTCGATAGTGGGCGGCAGTATCAGCCGGATCGATCGGCCAGTGCGGCGGCCAACAGGCGGGCGTAGAAGCGGTCCTTAAGGCCGGCCGGCCGATCCAGGCCGATCCGCTCGAGCTCTTCGCCGAATCGATCGGGCTGTCCGCGCCAGGCTGCGGCGAGCAGCCTTGGTTTCGACTTGGCCAGAACCTTGAGCGACTGCAGGGCGCCGATCAGGCGCTGTTCGACCTCGCTGAAATCGCTGCCGAAGGGGTAGGCAGGAAAAGCGCGGGATTCGGCGAACTGGTCCTCGATGAACCGCCGCTGGTTCCGGCGCCAGGCATCGGGCACGCGCCAGGTCGAGGCCAGCTTGCCGGCGCGCTTGGCGCGGTCGACGAGCTCATCCTGGAAGCGTGCGTCGGTAACTCCGACGAGCGCCTGGATGCACTCCTCGTCGGTGCGCCCCCTTAGATCCGCCACGCCGTACTCGGTGACGACGATGTCGCGCAGGTGGCGGGGGATCGTGACGTGGGGGTACTCCCAGACGATGTTCGAGGTCGCTGACTCGCCCTCGCCACGGGTCGAGCGCAGCATCAGGATCGAGCGCCCGTCATCCATGGCCTGGGCCATGGCCACGAAGTTGTACTGGCCGCCGACGCCCGAGACGATCTGGTGATCCTCGAGACCGTCCGAGACAGCCGCGCCCGTGGCGGTCACCATCATGCAGGTGTTGATGAATCGTGCACCGCGGCGCTGCTCGACCTCGAGCGCTTCGCGCCCCCCATAGAGCTGGTTGATGCGCCCGACGCCGTGCATGCGAAAGCGGCTTCGCTCCTCGGGCTCCAGATTGCGCAGAAAATCATAGAAGACCGACGAGCCGAGAAAGAAGCCGCCGTCCATGAGCGCCGCATCGGCGGGCGCGTCTTCCCGGCCCGCGTTGATGGCGCGCATTTGCTCCAGATCGTCGACCACACCGCGCTTGAGAATTCCGGCCTCGTAGAGGTGCATGAAGCCGTCCATGAACATCTCGCTGGCACCGTAGAGACCCTGATCGAAGCGCTCATGGTTCTCGATGTCAGCCGGCTGATGAGCGCAGGCGCTCACCTTCTGGCGCCAGCCGTCGTTGTCGCGCTGGCGCTGAATGAGGCTGTGGACCAGCGCATCGCTGAGCGAGCCGATGCCGATCTGAAGCGTGCCGCCATCACAGACAAGACGCGAGGCGTGGAAGCCGACGGCATGGTCCTGGGCGTTGATCGGCAAGCGCGGAATGGCGAACAAGCGCTGCGCTGGATCGGCCTCGACGATGTCGTCGAAAAAATCATCGGCCACTGCCGCATCGCCGGGCAGCCAGGGCAGATCGGGATGCACGTGCCCGATGGTCCAGGCTGACCGTCCGGGCGTCGCCTCCAGGCGCTTCTTGAGATCAAGGCTGACATCCGGATTGCAGGCCAGGCTGAGACGCCCCTGGCCATCGCGCGCCGCCAGCTGCGCGATGACGTTGATACCTCGGTCGACCAGATCGCGAGCGACGTGGGTGTAGTTCGAGGAGATGTAGTTGCGCTGCATGGCGGGCTTGCCGAGCGCCGCCCCGGACTGAACGTAGAACTCGGTCACCGAAATGTTCGCAGGCAGGCTGTCGGTGCGGAGATCGTGGAGATAGGCCAAGCGCGGGTAGTTCTCGCCGTAGATCTGATCAAGAATGGGGCCCATCAAGCGCTGTTCGAGCCAGTGGTTCGCCGACGGCGGGTCGAGGCTCAGGGCCGTGATGATATCCAGGCGTAGCGATGGATCCTCAGAGGCCCGTTTGTAGAAGGCATTGACAAGGCGATTCGGTTTGCCGAGTCCGAGGGGAAGTCCCAGCACCAGATGCGGGCCCACCTCGGCGATGGCGCGCTCGACGATCGTTTGCAAGGAGTCGGTATCGCTCAAGGCCCGGACCTGCGATGAAAAGAAGACCTCAACCTAGCAGAAATCCATTAGAAAATCGGCATAAAATAAACGGGTGGGAAGCTACCTGATCCTGAAACATCTGCACTTGACCCTGGTCGTTTTAAGCGGCCTGGGCTTCGCCCTGCGCGGATTCATCAGGCTGGGGCTCGACAAGCCCCTCAGGCATCCGACGCTCAAAGTCGGCCCCCACCTGCTGGACACCCTGCTGTTGATCTCGGGTGTCGGTCTGTGGTGGGGAAGTCAGTATCCGCTGGCGTCGTGGTTCGGTATCAAGCTGCTGCTTGTCCTCGCCTACATCGGCGTCAGCATCACCGCATTCCGCCTCTCGAGCCGCAGCCTGGCCGTCATGACCTATCTGCTCGGTCTGCTCTGCTTTCTTCTGATCGCCCTACTGTCGATGCAGCGCGTGGCCTGAAATCGCTTCGAAGCGGGTTGCTTTGAGGCAATACGGCCCTGGTAGAAAAAACGGCTGGGCCACCGCCACGGTAGCCCAGCCTCTGGATTGCCTGTCTTAGTCTTCCGGTTCGTCCTGCCAGTAGTAGTAGCCGACGGCGACGGACTGATTGGATAGCCGCTTGCCGGTTGACTGGGCACCCTTTATTTCCTTGTCGGCGGCCTTGGACTGGTCGGTCACGAGCTTCTTGATCGCCGCACGCAGCTGATCGAGGTCTTCGGCCGGTATGCGCGCAGACCCCACTTCCGTGTGCGCCCAGTCGCCCCAGACCGTCGAGGCCTCCATATTGTGCGCCACGGTTTCGACGTGGCGCCCGATATTCTCGGCGGTGCTTTCGAGAATCTTCTGCTCGTCGTCGGTGGTGGGCACGTAGTTGGCGTTGAGCAGTCGGGCGTTGTCCCCTTCCACCAGCTTGACGTTACCGTTCTGGGCAAGGCGGTCGAGCACGGTTGTCGAGGTCACGTTGCGGCCGGCCACGCGAGACACGAGGGTCTGCAGGCTGACGCCGCGTCCGTAGACGCCCAGATCCTTCGGCTTTTTGGTCTTGCGATCGCGGTAGCGGGCTTCGTTGGCCCAGGCGTGCAGGACGGCCGCTTCCGGACAGATGTCCTTGGCGGGCATGACGTCCGGTCGCTTGCGGGCCTCGAGCTGCGATATGTTGCGCGTATCCAAACCGGTCCAGAGCGCCAGCGCCGACTTGGTGATTCGGCGACCGGGTTGCTCTCGACGCATCTTGCGGGTGGCCTCGGCGATATAGGCTTCCTTCAGGATCGTGATGGCGACGGTGCAGCTGAGTTTCCCGACGAGAAGTCGAGCGATGGGGCGCAGCATGCGTTCGGCGACCTGGACCAGCCAGGACATGTCCTCCGCAGCTTTAGCGTTATTTTGTGGCATGTAAGTCTCCTTCCCAAGAGATTATGATTGTGTTTTAGTCGATTGATTTTATTATTTCCTCGCAGCTTATTTTTTCTAAATGCCGCTTAACGCCAGATCTTACTTGCTTTTGCACAAAATGTTAACTGTTGATGACAGTGCACTCGGCAATGCGATCCGGCCTACCAGGGGATTGGCTGACCATCCCAGGCCAGAAAGGCCCCGGAATCCTCAACCTCGAGCCCCTCGAAAATGGCCATGAAGCGCTCGGCCACGAACTCAGGAGAAAAAAGCTTTTCGTCGGGCACGTTAGCCTGAAACGGACGAGAAAGCGAGGTGTCTGTGGTTCCCGGATGGACGCAGGTCAGGATGCAGCCCTTGAAGCGCCGACGCGCCTCGATCGTTGCCGTGCGCATGATTTGATTCAGCGCCGCCTTGCTCGAGCGATAGGCGTACCACCCCCCTAGGCGATTGTCCTCGATCGAACCGACCCGAGCCGACACGACCGCTGCCAGGCAGGGTGAGTTACGGCCCAGGAGCGGCAGCAGCGATCGGTACATGAGCGCAGGCCCGAAGGCGTTGACGGCAAATACCCGCTGCAGCGCGTCCGGCTCGATGTCTTCCAGCCGCTTTTCCGGCTGAAGCGCCCCCTCGTGGAGCAGGCCGGCGCAGTAGACGATCAGCTGCGGCCGGACTCCTCTGCGCTTCAGGTCAGCGGCCAGGGCGTCGAAATCGCCGGCCTGCGTCACGTCCAGAGCGACGAATTCGAGCGCCGAGTGCGACTCGCTCAGCGACTTGAGCTCGGAAACATTTTCAGGATCGCGGCCGGTTGCGATCACCCGGGAAAAACGATCATCAGCAAGAAGATGGCGCGTCATGGCCAGGCCGATACCGCCGCTGGCCGCGATAATCAGCGCGGTGGCATCGCGAGTGAATTGAGGCATAAGCTACACGTCAGGTCGAGGGGCAAGTCAGGCGGTATATGATGAGGTCGAAACGCGAACGAGCAGTCAAGTAGACCCCCGCGAAGACCGAAGCGATGAATTTCGAAGAAAGCGCCAGATCAAAAAGCACCGAACCAGGGTGCCGACGGGCTCCATCAAGCCGTCTCCTGCTGTCCGCGTGCCTCAGCCTTGCCCTCCTTGCGCTGGCGGGCTGCAGCGGCCCGCCGAAAATCTCCGGCCAGGACCCGGTCATCGCCCTCGACTCCATGGCGCTCAGCCGCCAGGGCTTGACCGTTCGCGTGCGCATCAGCAACGTGAACGATTTCACCCAGTCCCTCGACGAGCTGTCGCTGGAAATGGTTCTTGCGGGCTTTGACCCCGAGCGCTCTCGCCCGCCGCTGCAGTCGGTACAGGTCGCCGCGACCAGCCGCGAGCCCCTGGACTTCCAGTTCGCGCTTCGACCCCAACTGCGCGATGCGCTCGGCCGACTGGACCGCGGTGAGATCGAACGCCTGCCCTGGACCCTGCAACTGATTCGAGATGAGGATCGAGAGATCAGCACGGCCTTCGGCTATCTTTTTGCCGTCCCGGGTCAGGCAGGGCGATTCCGGTGACCGATCATCCGCTGATCATCCTGACTTGGCATTCGATCAACGTGCTCGCGAACGACTACGGCGCCAACGATCCGATCGCGTTTCGGGAGGATCTCCAGCTCCTCGATCGACAGGGCTGGCGCATCGCTCCGCTTGACGACGCGCTCAATGATCTAGCCGCCGGGTGCCTTGAATACCCCACGGTCGTACTGACCGTTGACGACGGGTCGATCCTGGACTTCGAGGATTTCGATCATCCCAGCTGCGGCCCGCAGACCAGCCTGTTTCACTCCCTCGAGCACTTCAGGGATCACACGTCCTCGACCGGTCACCGGCCGCACCTGAGCAGCTTCGTGATTGCCTCGCCCGAGGCAAGAAAAGAGCTCGATGAGAGCGATTACATGAGCCTGAACGTCTGGCCCGACCACTGGTGGCAGAACGCCAACCGGAGCGGGCTAGTCAGCATCGAATCCCACAGCTGGGATCATAATCACGCCTCCCTGGCGCAAACGGCTCAGCGCGACAATCAGCGCGGCGACTTCCGGCTGATCGCCACGGAGGCCGAGTGCCGGATCGAAATCGATCGAGCCAGCGACTACATCGAAGTCCGCGCCGGCCGCCGGCCCGCCTACTTTGCCTATCCCTACGGCCAGGCCAGCGATTACCTCCGCGCGGACTACTTTCCGAGCAACGCCGAACGTCTCGGGCTGAAGGCAGCGCTGGGCTGCGACCCGGAACCCGTCACGCGCGGCTCGGATCGATGGTTTCTCCCCCGCTACATGTGCGGACGCGACTGGAAGCAGCCCGGGGAGCTGATCGCAATCCTCAACGACGCCAGCTGATCGGATTCAGGAAACCGCTCGGCGAACTCGCGCTCAGAACGGTCCTAGTGCCTTGACGCTTTTCAGGAGCCGCGTGCGGCGCCAGAGCCCGGGTCGGCGATTCCAGCGAACGATCAGATGCGGGTCGTCGAGGCGGACGTAGCCGCAGCGCTCCAGAACGGACCAGGATCGCGCGTCGCCGCAGTGCCCAAAGGTCCCGATCGAGCGGTCCTCGAAGCGCTCCTCGCTGTAGCGAACGGCCTGCATCATCAGACCGCCGGCAGTGCGAATGCGGGCCTGATCATCAGCGCTCAGTCCGGCGAGAACCCTCCCGTCCGTGCAGGCACCGCCGACGAGCATCGCGCCGTGATGGGGCAGATAATTGATGTAGGACGCCGGAATCCAGGTGGCGTCCAGGCGACAGAAGACGAGAACGTGATGGCCGTGTTCCGGGGCGGAGGCGCGATACTTGCGCTGGAAGATCGGCTCGGCCAGGGCCTGTCCTTCGGCGACCTCAGTGACCAGCACCAGATCGCCGAGGTCGACGTCGCCTCGCGCATTCACTCGCTTGCCTGGCATCGGCTGAGCCATCTCGGGAATCGATTCGAAGAGCGAACATTGTAAAGTAGCGGGTGATCAACCGCCCAGACTGAACGGAGAAACCTATGACTGTCGCTTACTGGTGTGTGCTCGTCGCCGCCCTCTTTCCCATCGCCACGGTCGGTATCGCCAAGGCCGGCCATCGCGGCTACAACAACAAGCGGCCGCGCGCCTGGGCGCAGGAACTGAGCGGCTATCGCCAGCGGGCAAGCTGGGCATCGCAGAACAGCTTCGAGATTTTCCCCTTCTTCGCCAGCGCAGTCATCATCGCCAATCTGACCGGCGTCGAGACCCCAACAATCGACACTCTGGCTGTCGCCTTCATCGCTACGCGCGTCGCCTATGTCGTCTGCTACCTCGCCGATCTACATCTTTGGCGTTCGGTCGTCTGGTTGGCCGGCTTCGCCATCTGCATCACGCTGTTCGTCGTCGGTGCCTGAGGCCGGGCGGCGAATCGGTGACAGGGCCGGCCCGCAACGCCATGGCAATGACTTCTGGGCGATTGACCGCGCACGGCCGGCGCTCTAGGCTATAGGGTGATAAGAGGGGCGGTTTCCGAGCGCCCGAGCACGTCAGGCGAATCGACGCGCCTGCGCACATCGAACAATACGAAAAGGACGCAATCATGAGCCTGCGCATCACCCTTGAATTTACCGAGAAGGATCTGGAGCACTTCCGCACCCTTGCCCGCCAGGCAGTTGCGACGACCGAAAAGCTTTCGCGCGAGGAAATCATCGCCGGCGCTCGAGGCTTGCTGAAGGAGGTCGACGAAAACGTCGATGCGGACTACATCAAGTCGCGTCTCGGACAGCTGCAGGTGCTCATCGACATGCTCGAAGACGAGGGCTGGGGTCTGCAGGAGGTCGGTCGTAAGCGAGTGCTCTCGGCCCTGGCGTATTTCAACAATCCCGAAGATCTGATTCCGGACCATATTCCAGGCCTCGGCTTTCTCGACGATGCGATCATGGTTGAGCTTCTGTGCCGCGAGCTGAAGCCGGAAATCGATGCCTACAACGACTTCGTCAGCTACCGCACCGCTGCCGCCAAGCGCAAGGGCGTCGATGAACTCGAGCTCAATCGTGCCGACTTCATCAAGAATCGCGAGCAGGCACTGCTCTCCCGGATGCGTCGCCGACGTCGTCGCGGCGGCGGCGGTCGTGGCGGAAAATCTCCTTTTTCCCTGTTCTGAGCCGGTCAGTCCGGGACCCTGAGCATCTCGAGGTGGGGAATCCCATCCTCGAGATAGGGCCCGCGAACCCTTTCGAACCCGAGTTCCGTGTAGAACCGGAGCAGATAGGCCTGCGCCGAGATGCGAATTCCGAGGTCTGGGAAGCGAGCCGCGCTTTCAGCCAGCGCTCGCTGCATCAACTCGCGCCCCAGGCCCCGCCGCCGGCCCGCCATCGTCGTCAATACGCGCCCGATCGAGGCCTCGACGTAACTCGTCCCCGGGGGAAGAAGGCGAGCGTAGGCCAGCAGCGCGCCGTCCGATGACTCGGCCCAGAGATGGATCGCCTGCTCGTCCAGACCATCGAGCTCCTGGTAAGGGCAGTCCTGCTCGATGATGAACACGGCGACCCTGGCGCGCAGCACCCGGTAGATGCCCGATGCACCGAGCGCATCGAAATCACTCGTTTTCCAACAAACTGCTGCGGTCGGATCTATAGACTCCATGCCGTCCATTTTCTTTTCTCACCAAGGGATGCTTGCACGTGAATGATATCCGCCTCGTGGCGACCTTCGAAGTCGAAGCCGGCGCTCAGGGGCAGCGCGTTATCGGCCGCAGGGACTGCGAGCCCCTGGCCGATGCGCTGGCTCAAGACCTGCTGCGTCAGGTCGATGGCGCCGGCTCCGGACTGCTCGTGATTGCCGGAGCGCTCTTCGAGCCCGCTGAGCTCCTGCGACCGGGGTTCCCGGCCTGGCAAGCGCTCGACGGCCTGAGCAAGAACGCTCTGCAGTCTCCCGGCATGGCCGACGGCGTGATGGCGATCGGTGCGCATCAGGGCCAGATGCCCGATGACCGCCTGATGCCCGAGTCCGCCGCCGGAGGCCAGCTGCTGGCCCTGCCTCTGCTGCTGCGCTGCGCGGACGACGTCACCGCACTCAATGATCAGCTGGAATCCGTCCTGTTCGAGAAAGGCGGACTCCACCCACCCTCCAGGGCGGCGTTCAGCGAGGCCGCCGGGCTGGATACGGGCCACGGTCAGCTCATGACCCTGAACGACCTGATCGCCATGACCCACGTGCAGATGGACACGGCTGGCCTCGGGCCGTTCTGGCCCGTGGTCGAGCACGTCCTCGTCCAGCCTGGCGACGCCCAAGGCTTCGATTTGCCCGGTCCGCTGCACGCGCGCTGGAACAGTGAAGCGAAGGCGCTCGAAGCCGATTTTCTGACCTTCGACGATTACCAGGATCAGGCGCAAGACGGGATCGATGGCTATGCGCTCTGGACGCGCGCCTTCCGAAGCCTTTCAGCGCTGCTTTCACTGCACGACATCGCCATTCGCATCGCCTCCCGCCACACGCTGGACGAGTCGCGACGAGCGCTGATCGAGTCTACCGGCGCCACGAAGCACGCCTCGGGCCTGACCGAGCACGTCCACCCCGACTGCGGGCTGCTTTGCTGGACGCTCGTCGACGACGGAACGCAATTCAACCTCTACCCGGTTGATTCCGAAGGTATCGGACTGCTTCAGCAGGACTTCGCCGCCCGCGGCCTGAGCGCCGTCAGACCCAGGAAAGGCGTTCAGCTCGACGACGAAGGGCAAGGCCTGCGGCCCGCCGCCTGAACGAGGAAATCAAGTGACCAAAACCAAAAAACGACGGCAGCAGAAGGCCCTTTTGGCCGACTACGACGATAATCCTCGCGCCTTCGTGGCCGAATCCGGCATCCACGGACAAGGGCTGTTCGCCCGGGATGCGATCGACGTCGACGATTACATCGGCAGCTATATCGGACCGGCAACGCAGAAGGACGGCATGCACGTGCTCTGGCTCTGGAATGATGAGAGCCAGCGCTGGGAAGGCATCGATGGCAAGAACGAGATGCGCTTCCTCAACCACAGCAGCGAGCCCAATGCCGACTGGTGGGACACGGACCTCTACGCCCTCCGGCCGATCGCTGAAGGCGAAGAAATCACCTTCGACTACGGCTGGGATGACGAGGACGAGGATGAAGACGACGATGAGGATGAAGCTTGAGGCAGCGCAAGTCTTTCGCCCTTGAAGTCGGCCAGAATCGCTGTGCTTAGAGAAGCCGCTCGAGCGGCCCGCGCATCGCGAAAAAAATAACGATCAGAATCGGGAGTAGACCATGGCTCAGGTTGCAATCGTCACCGGCGGCACGCGCGGAATCGGCGCTGCCATTTCATCATCCCTGATCGAATCAGGCTTCATCGTGGCTGCAAGCTACGGCGGCGATCATGATTCGGCCAAGGCATTTTCCGAGCGCTCCGGCGCCAGCGTCTATCAGTGGGATGTCGCCGACTTCGAGGCCTGCGCCGACGGCGTGGCCCGGGCGGAGCAGGATTTGGGACCCATCGCCGTGCTGATCAACAATGCCGGCATCACGCGCGATGGCACCCTGCAAAAAATGACGCCCGAGCGCTGGCAGCAGGTGATCCAGACGAACCTGAGCTCCTGCTTCAACATGTGCCACGCGGTCATCGGCGGCATGCGCGAGAGGGAATACGGTCGGATCGTCAATATCGGGTCGATCAACGGCCAGGCCGGCCAGTACGGCCAGGTCAACTATGCGGCGGCCAAATCGGGCATTCACGGCTTCACCAAGGCCCTGGCCCAGGAGGCTGCGCGATCTGGAATTACCGTCAACGCCATCGCGCCTGGCTACATCGAGACGAGCATGGTGGCAAAGGTTCCGGAGCGGGTGCTGGAAAAGATCGTTGCCGGCATTCCCGTCGGGCGCCTCGGCCAGCCCGAAGAGATCGCCCGGGCGGTGGATTTTCTCGTCAGCCCGGAGGCGGGGTTCATTACCGGATCGACGCTTTCGATCAACGGTGGGCAGCATATGTATTAGGGAGGTTCAAGGATCAAGGTTCAAGGATTAAGGTTCTAGGATCAAGGTCCAAGGATCAAGGATCGAGGGGCGGGATTGTGATTTTGGCTTTTCAGGCTGGTCGTTCTAGGGGCCTGCCTTAACGATTGGAGAGCGGCAGGGGCTTTTGCGGGCGGCATCACGCTCATTATCGGTACAACAACTCTGAAAGAGATTTCTTTATGAACGTCGCAAATTCACGCGTCATCATCACCGGCGGCGCTCGAGGGCTGGGTCAGGCCATGGCCGCGACCCTCGCAGGCCTGGGCGCCCGAATCGGCCTGATCGATCTCGACTCGGCCATCCTCGAACAGACTCGGGATGCCCTGCCCGGCAGCGGCCATGCGAGCACCGTGGCCAACGTCACCGACGAGGCGGAGGTGGAACGCGCCTTCGCTGAGCTCATCGGCGAGCTAGGCGGGATGGACATCTTGATCAACAATGCCGGCATCACCCGCGACGCGCTGCTGGTCAAGGCTCAGGACGGCAAGGTCGTCGAGCGGATGGATCTGAAAGCCTGGCAGCAGGTGCTGGACGTCAATCTGACCGGCGTATTCCTGTGCGGTCGCGCCGCTGCCACGCACCTGATCGAAGCCGGTCGGGGCGGCCTGATCATCAACATTTCCAGCATCTCCAAGGCCGGCAATTTCGGCCAGAGCAACTACTCGGCGGCAAAGGCCGGCGTCGCCGCCCTGAGCGTGACCTGGGCCAGCGAATTGGCGCGCTACGGGATCAGGTCGGTCTCCTTGTCGCCGGGCTTTACGCGCACCGAGCTGGTCGCTGCGATGCCGGAAAAGGCGATCGAACGCATTACCTCTCGGATTCCTTCCGGCCGCCTCGCCGCGCCGGAGGAGATGGCCAGCGCCGCGCGCTTCATCATCGAAAACGACTACATCAATGGCCGAGACATCGCAGTTGACGGCGGGCTCCGGCTGTAGGACAGTGCTCGGCCAAGCCCGAGCCTTGAAATCCTGACCCCTCCATGGGAGCCCATTCGGCATGTCCGATCGAACCCGGCAAGGCCTGACTCGAGACCTGATCAGCACCGGCCAGGAGCTGACGCGCATTTCCGGCCTGTCCGCAGCACTGCTCCTGCGCCTGGCTGGACGTTGGGAGCTGCCCAACCTCGACCCCCTCAACCTGCGCCGTCCGACCCTGACCGCGCTGGCGAGCACGATCCGCAACCCCCGTCGCATCCTCGCGGCGCAGTGGGAGCTGAGCCGGCGTTATCTGGGGCTGACGAAATACCTTGGCTTCAAGGTCATCGGTCGCGAGGCGGAACCGGCGATCAGGCCACCCCGCGGCGATCGGCGCTTCCGCTCGAAAGCCTGGGATGAGAATCTGATTTTCGATGTCATGCGGCAGGCCTATCTGCTGACCGCCGACTGGATGCTCGACAACGTGGCAAGAATGCACGACGTCGCTCCCGCCGATCGCCTGCGCATCGCCTTCTATACCCGCCAGTTTGCCGACGCCCTCTCGCCGTCGAATTTTCTTCTGACCAATCCCGAGGTCCTGGCCACGACCCGGGAGGAGCGCGGCGTCAATCTGCTGCGAGGCTTCCGCCAGCTCCTCGAGGACCTGCAGCACGGCCACGGGCAACTGCTGATCTCGATGACCGACCGACAGGCCTTCGAGGTCGGCGAGAACATCGCGACCACCGAGGGCTCGGTCGTGTTCGAAAACGAGATGATGCAGCTGATCCAGTACGCGCCCCGGACGAAAACGGTCTACACCCGACCGCTGCTGATCGTCCCGCCCTGGATCAACAAGTTCTACATCCTCGACCTTCAGCCGAAGAATTCCTTCATCCGCTGGGCGGTGGACCAGGGTTACACGGTCTTCATCGTGTCCTGGATCAACCCGGACGAAAAGCTGCGCTACAAGCGCTTTGAAGACTACATGCACCAGGGCATCCTGGCCGCACTCGATGCCGTCGAGCAGGCCACGGGACAGGCGCGCGTCAATGCCATCGGCTACTGCATCGGCGGAACGCTCCTGGCCGCCACCCTCGCTTACCTGAAGGCCAAGAATGATGACCGGATCGTCTCGGCGACCTTTTTCACCACCCAGGTCGACTTCACCGAAGCCGGCGAGTTGACGGTCTTCATCGATGAGAAGCAGCTCGACGAACTCGACAAGAAGATGAAAGCCCAGGGCTATCTGGACGGCGAATCCATGGCCATGACCTTCAATATGCTGCGGGCCAACGATCTGATCTGGAGCTTCGTGGTCAACAACTATCTGCTCGGACGCCAGCCGGCGAGCTTCGACCTGCTGTACTGGAACTCGGATTTCACCCGCCTGCCCGAAACCATGCACACCTTCTACCTGCGCGAGATGTACCTGGAAAATCGACTCGTCGAGCCCGGCGGCATCGAAATGGGCGGCGTGCCGATCGATCTGTCGACGATCGATCTGCCGATCTACATCCAGTCCAGCCGCGACGATCATATCGCGCCCTACCCGTCGGTCTACAAGGCCACCCAACTGTACTCGGGCGAGGTCACCTTCATGCTGGCCGGCTCCGGCCATATCGCCGGCGTGGTCAATCCCCCGGCAGCGGAAAAATACGGCTACTGGACCAACGACGAGCTGCCCGCCGATCCCGAAGACTGGATCGAAGGCGCTCAGGCTCACGTCGGATCCTGGTGGCCGCACTGGCACAACTGGCTCAAGGTGCGCTCCGGGCGCCGGCTCAAGGCGCGCGTACCCGGCGACGGCAAGCTCGACGTCATCGAAGCAGCGCCGGGCCGCTACGTCCGCGCCTGACCGGGCCCATCGGCGAGGCGAACCTTTCTGGCCCGCCTCGCTTCGCGGTAATTTTTCAGCAGCGAGTGATCGAATCGATGTCTTCTAAAAGCTCCGATGCCAAGCGGATGATCGCCCTGATGGACCTGACGCGCCTCGAGTCGACGGATGCAGGCGACGAACGCGAAGCCGAAGCCATCCAAGCGCTCTGCCAAAGAGCCGAGACGGACTTCGGCCGCGTGGCGGCCGTCTGCGTCCACCCCTGCTGGGTTTCGCTCGCCGACCGCAGCCTGAAAGAATTTGGCTCCAGGGCCGCCGTTCGCCTTGCCACGGTCGCCAATTTTCCGGCGGGCAGGGCTTGCGCGGAAGAGACGGTGGCAGAGATCGCAGCATCGATCGATCATGGGGCAGATGAGATCGACGTGGTCCTGCCCTGGCCGGCGCTGCTCGAGGGGGATATCGAGACCGTCCAGAAGCTGCTCCTGGCGAGCCGACGTGCCTGCTCGAGCCACCGTCTGAAGGTGATCCTCGAGACCGGCAAGCTGGCTGACGTGGCGCTGATCAGGCAGGCCGCCGAAATCGCCCTCGCCTGCGGCGCGGATTTTCTCAAGACCTCGACGGGCAAGGTGGCGGTCAATGCGACCCCCGCCGCCGCCACGATTCTGCTGGAAGTCATTCGAGAGTCGGGGCGCGAGGTCGGCTTCAAGGCCTCCGGCGGCCTCCGCACGCTTGAGGATGCCGCGGCCTACCTCATCCTGGCCGAGCAGATGATGGGAAGCGATTGGGTCGATGCCGAGCATCTGCGCTTCGGGGCATCCAGCCTCCTTGACGATCTGCTTCGGCACGCCCAGGGGACCGCGCCACAATGAGACAGGCGCGGGAACTGCTGCGCGCAAAACGAGCCGGCGAGGTCTGGAGCGCGGACGATATCGACTTCCTGGTGCACGGCATGGTCGACGAAACGCTCGGTGACGAGCAGCTCGGCGCGCTGGCCATGGCCGTCGCGCTTCGGGGCATGGACGAGGGCGAGCGCGTCGCGCTGACGCTCGCGATGCGCGATTCCGGGCGCGTCATGCGCTGGGAGGGTCTTGAAGGACCAGTCCTCGACAAGCACTCCACCGGCGGCATCGGCGATTCCACCTCGCTGCTCATCGGCCCCTGGGTCGCCGCCTGCGGCGGTTTCGTGCCGATGATCACCGGTCGCGGCCTGGGCCACACGGGCGGGACCTGCGACAAGCTCGAGAGCATTCCCGGCTACACCACCGCGCCCGACCCGGCTCGCTTCGAGAGCATCCTGCGAGAGCTGGGCGTTGCGATCATCGGTCAGACTTCCGACCTGGCGCCGGCCGATCGGCGCCTGTATGGCGTCCGCGATGTCACTGGCACCGTCGACAGCCTGCCCCTGATCGTCGCCTCGATCCTGAGCAAGAAGCTGGCCGAGGGCCTCGACGGCCTGGTGCTTGACGTGAAATACGGCTCCGGCGCGGTCGTGCAGG
>Ga0207419_1001819_pt1 | contig 15158 bp, 12 predicted proteins | sample ElkSloMetagenome_4_FD_184723 | JGI IMG/M metagenome (GOLD analysis project Ga0207419, IMG submission 184723) | Hot spring microbial communities from Elkhorn Slough, Monterey Bay, USA - MD2A (version 2) | ecosystem: Environmental > Aquatic > Marine > Intertidal zone > Estuary: Microbial mat ...
ACTGACGGAGAAATCGTTCCAGGAGCCGTTTAACGCCGCCGGTGAGAATTTCATTTGGGGTTCTCCGGGCGAATTCGTGGCACCCGATGAAACCTTTGTTTCCGATACCCGGGCCCTGTTTGCCGAGGTAGAGGTGCCCATTATTGCCGGTTTGACCGCCAAAGCCGCGGTGCGCCACGAGCAGTTCAGGAATCAGGGACTCGAGGCCACAGTGCCGAAAGTGTCAGTGCGCTACGAGGTACTGCCAGAACTGTCCCTTCGTGGTTCCTGGGGCGAAAGTTTCCTGGCACCGACGGCCCAGCAGACGCGTCCGGCGCGCAGGAATGAAAGCTGTTTCGACATGTTCAGTGGCATTGATCCGCTCAGCGGTGAACTGCTGCTCGGTGGCTTGCGCTGTCAGTCGGGTAACCCGGATCTGGATCCGGAATCCGCGGAAATATTCAACGTGGGCTTCACCTGGCAGCCATCAGGCATGTTGGATGGTCTGGAGCTTTCGGTTGACTATCAGTCCATCGAGTATACGGATCGTATTCGGACTCTTAGCGAAGATGATGTGACGCGTAACCAGTTCCTGGCCATGTTGGCGGCGACCGGGCAATCCGAGGCCAATTACGACCCGAGTCCCGGGACGGACTCGCGGAATGCCGCCGATGCCTGGCTGGCTACACAACCTGAGGGTGGTGCTTCGGGAAACATATTCCGCAATCCCGACACCGCCAAGGTCGAGTTCGTATTGATCCAGTCTGATAATGTGGCGGCCTTCGATGTGGAGCTGGTGGACTTTAAATTGAACTATCAGTTCACACCTGGTGATCTGGGTACGTTCAATACCAGGTTAAATGCGTCAATTTATACCGACTACATTTTCTCTGACGAGAGGCAGGGTGGAACAGTCGACGTGCTCGGCAATCAGAATGCGTTGACCAATATCGCGCCGCCACTGCCAGAGGTGAATGTGAACTGGGTAACCAACTGGTTCCGCGACAACCACAGCGCTTCGATAAGCGCGAACTGGTGGAGTGCTGTCGACCGAGATAACAATGTAATCAATTTGTTCCCGTTCGATCCGTTCACCGCTCCCGATGAAATCACCACGGATCCAATCGTGGATGCGCGCTACACTTATCTGTTTCAAGATTTCTTCAACACAGAGGTTACGGCGACGATCGGGGTGAATAATCTATTCGACTTCAAACCGGTTCTGACCGGGCAGATCGGAGGATTTGAGACGAGGCTGTCGGATAACTTCTATCGGCAGTACTACGTGTCTCTCGATTTTCGGTTCTAATGCTGAAGTCACGACAACCGACTGACCGGGCCTAGTGCCCGGTCTCTTCAATCCAAGAAGCCAGGGCAAGTGACTTGCCCTGGCTTTTTTATTGCGATTGCGGAATAGTGGTTAACAGGGTTCCAGTCTTCGCCTGATACGGCAGTAAGTCAGTCTGGTATTCTCAACTATTTCTGGAATCCGTTAGCCCTCACTCCTACCAATTTCATGTCCGACAAGATTCAATTCAGTGCTGCGCAGCTCCTCGAAATCGGCGTGGCTGGCTACCTGCATGAATTGCAGCACTTGTTACGCATCCTACAGGCTGAATCCACGGCGCAAACCCTCCCCCTGTTCAGGGATTACGGGCATTTTCTCAATCACGATTTGGATCGGATTTTTCCGAGCGACCTCAGACTACGATTGATGAACGGTAGCGACTGCATTGATGCAAGCCAGCTTCCTGAGCTCGGTGAGCTGCTGTTTAACTGCGCCAACCTGGCCGCAGCCTGCGAGCTTTTTCATGGGTGGACCATCGATGGCAGTCGAATCACGCCGAGCAACAGCACAGAATTTCTGCATGAAAACATGCGCGCTAGCGGCATGGATCCGGAGCAACTGGGTAAGATAATGTTAGTGCGGCTGAATCGGGGTGATGCCGTGCGCACGGCGCAACTAGTCAAACTTCTGGGCCTGCTGCCCGCCGATGCCAGCCACTTTAACCAACTGGCATTGGGAGCCTCCATGGCCCGCCGGGACCGGGAAGGGTTTCACCGCATACCGGGCATTGGCCCGGAACGTCCCGGTGCCGCATTTAGCGCGACGTCTCCACTGAATTACGCAGTGAAGTCCTGTACGCCGAAGTCCATAGTTATTATCGATAACGATCCTGAGTTGAATAAGGAGTACGCCCAGGTCAATCGTACGGAAGCTCCCACAGTGCAGGCGCTGAATCTGGATCTCTACGAGGGCCTGGAGCGTCTGGCTGCAGCGATTAAGCAGGGTGACTGCGAGCCCCGTAATCTGGTGACCCAGTACCGCCTCGAGCCCGATGCGTTACCGGATATCCCTCTCTTTCTCGCCAAGCTGTTCGGCGTAATCAACGACTCTGCCGCATTCGTTGCGACGATAGGCGCCGGCAACTCAATGACCGACTTTGCCGCTCGACAGCAAGCCCTTGACGAGCTGACGACTCAACTGCTGGTTCAGGGACTACGCCCGCTGCGGTTTATCCTGCACACGCCGCAAGCTCAGTCCACTGACACGCCAGGCCCCGTTTTTGGTCTGAGTGAGTACGCGTCCTTCGAAATCCTCTTCTGCCAGCTCGGCGGGCAAGTTAAGCTGCAGCGCCGACGACAGGCCAATGAGGCTGCAACCGACAAGCCCTTGCCGGAACTGAACCCGCACCTCTGGAGCAGTTTCCTGCCGACTAACCGTCTGCAGATGGCTCAGGGACTGACCGGATTTCTGCGTCAACAGGGACATCTCGCTGAGGAATCCGTGACGGTGCTTAATCTGGGTGCCGGCGTTGGAGAAACCTCCTCCTGCCTGGAGCAGGTTCATCCAGCGTTCTCCATCACCGACGTGGACCAGCTGCCCTACATTCGTGAGTCCATGCATCGTAACTACCTGCGTGCCGACATTGCCAGTCTGCCGATTCGCACCCATACCTTTGAAGCTCTGTTTTCGTCGTTTACCTTTTCTTATCTGGGCAGCAGTAAAGCAGTGATGCAAGAATGGTTGCGAGTGCTCGAACCGGGCGGGAATGCCTACTTTGTATTCCATGCGCCTCATTCCGCGTATCTCAATACGGGCAGGCAGAAACTGTCTGAGACTATCGCAACAGATTTTTTTCGGTTACTCCCCGGTTTCCCGGGAGAAGGCTTCAGTGGCCTCTATGACTGGTTCTGCCGGCAGAACTATGCCTGGAAAGTGGCTTTCGAGCAGGAGCACGAATTTCTGAGATTCGCTCATGAAATCCAGGTTTGCAAACACCTTGTGGAGCATGTGGCCGCTGTGATGTTCAGCTCTTCTGAGCAAATTGTCGGATTCTTCGCGGACCTGGGGATCCAGGACGTCTCGGTCAATGTCCTGGATGAGGCATTCAATGTGCACACAACTGAGGAGTGGGATGGCGAGACCATGCTGGGCTGGTTCGTCGTTCTGACCAAGGATTCTGACTAAGGCTGCGCGCGAGACAGCGAACTTAACCCTTAAACTTTATCGAGCGCGTTTCAGTCGACGGCGAAACGATACACTAACTTGCCCTCGAATGGACGCACAACATCGGTTTCCAGACTGAAACAAAGACGACGGAGTGGAGCCGCCGCTCCAGTTGTTCCAGATCCAGGTCATGCCCCTCCGCGCTCTCCAGCAGATCAAACTCCTGCACCACGCCCAGATGTGATTTGAGGGTTCCCTTTACCCAACGAGACCCTTTCAACAGCGTGTTCAGGCGAACATGCAACAAAGCATCATACTGTTCGCCGACGGCGACCTGCCCCAGGGTCGGTGCTATATACGGGAAGGGCACAACCGGTATTAGGTCAATCCATTCCTGTACCAGCAGATAACTGTCCGTGCTGGCTCCAGCATTAGTTTCGCCCTCTTGTTCTTGCTCCCGGGTGGCTCTCAGGGCTTGATCCACCGTGAAGTGAAAAACTGCAACCGATTGCAGGTAGAATTGCTTGATCAGTCCGTAGTAGAGATCGAGCCGCCTCAGATCTTGGACTCCCCATAGCGTCTTGCTAAATTCCAGTGCGACAAGATTGAGCTCTGCAGCTTCCCGATAGTGCCTGGCTTGCTCCTCGATGTCGTCTCCAGTCACACCGAGCGGGTGTAGTTTGCTGAGCTTGACCAGGTAACCAATGTGGTCAACCTCACCGAGGTCCGTTCTTTGCAGCAAGATCCACTTGACATAGCCCAGCGATTGGTTGACCGAGGACCAGTTGTTCGCTCTGGTATTGTTCAGAATCTTGGCGCCGAAAAGGAGGATTCGCTCATTGGCGAAAAGCCCGCCTCTCCGGCGTCTGACCTGACAAACTGATGTTCTCACAATCCGATGTTGTATTCATGAAGCAGCAGAGGTTTAGACGGCGCCCTACCGGATGGAATCGAGGCTCTTTGATTCTGCGCCGCCCGTATAGCGAGACGATTCAGTATTTCCGTGATGACCACGAATTCTAGCGGGCTTGCTTCCCTCGCCTCATCTTTGGGGGTGTGATCGTAGCCCAAGGTTTTCTGTTGAATGCGAACAAGCCGTGGAAGCGCTAGACGCTGGCTCGCTGGCTTGCCAGAATACGCTGTGGAAGGCGTTCAGCGATCGTGTACAACGTGTACAAATTAGTGTTTGGTTAAGAGGAATCGCCGGCCTGTAGACGGCAGTCAGTCGACAAGATGGCGTTGAACTAACGAAGCCAGGATCGATCCAGACCTGCTAAAACTCCTCAATAGTTACTCACGGCAAGTCCACCGCCGCTACGACCCTTTTCTGCGAATGCGGTTGCCTCAGGCCTGACCTTCGCATTCGGTTGAGTTCACAGCAGTTTCTGCGCATTATTGGCCGAAGATTGAACTACTGACACGCTGAGTTGATTGGCCTCGTCTCATCCCAGTTTGGCAATCACTCAAAGCAACTCATCTGGAACCCGAAATGGAACTCCGCATAAATCAAGCCCTGCACATTGAAAAACTGCCCCACGAGGATCCGGAAATCAGTGTCTTTCAGGTCGATGATTTTCTCGCCAATCCTGAAACCCTGATGGATTTCGCCTTTGAACACGCCTATTTCGGCGCCGTCGGCAACGATCGCACGGCTTACCCGGGGATCCGGGACCGGCTGCCCAAGCCCTACGAGCGCGTTCTGAGCCGTTTGCTTGAGTTGGTTTATGGCGAGTCCTCCCCCATTATTCACCGTTGTATGCTGTCCCTGACGACGCTCACGCCAGACACGTTGAGACTGGCCCAGAAGATGCCCCATGTCGATACCTTCGACGACGAACAATTTGCTGCCGTGCACTACCTCTGTGATCCACCGCATGGTGGCACGGCAATCTACCGCTATCGCCCAGAAGGTCAAGTTCGTTTGCGCGCGGAACAGCGACATTTGCTGGACACCATGCTCGCTGGAATCAAGAACAGCCCGGATGAGCACAACGGTTATCTCACCGGAGATACGAGCCTGTTTAAACAGGAACTGACCGTGGCAGCACGCTTCAATCGGCTGATCCTCTACCCCTCTAATTTGCTGCACTGCGCTATCCTCAACAATTCGAGAAGTCTGTCCCCGAATCCGCACACCGGCCGACTCACCGTGGCCTCTTTTTTTCGGCTGGATTCCGGATCCCGGCAAACACAAGAGGGAGGCCGATCACCCTTGGGCGGCGGCAATTAAAACTGCCGGCTTAAACTGGGCAATTCAAAAGCAGGAAGACAGTCATGAGTGACAATACACCTCTGAATTCAGAGCAGCACGGGCATCTTCGTGAGACACCGGACCTCGACCTGAGACGCTACCGGGAGCATCATTTCGTTCCTATCGTGCTGCAGGATTTCTACACCCTGGCTACAGAGTTCGTACTGCCGTTCGTTCGCGCCGGAGAAACCGGCGAATTCGTTCCCGTTGCGATGATGGGCTTGAACAAGGGCAGCAATCTCTATTGCCAGGAGGATCGCTGGCCAGTGCATGTCGTGCCGATCGGTTTTACACTGGATCCACTCGCCGTCACCAGGTTCGACCCGGAAACCAACGAGGCTGTAATCGCCATCGACGAATCCAGTCCGCGCCTCAGTCACTCTGAGGGTGAGGCTTTGTACGATGCCGATGGCAACCAGACGGCGTACCTGCAGCGGCGTATTGAAAGGCTGATCGACGTCGCCAGACAGTCCTTGCAGACGCAGTCGCTCTGCCGCTATCTGGCCGCACACAAATTGTTCAAGCAGCAGCCCATCACCCTGCAGCACCGTGACGACGGGCCTCGCTATGAGATTGAGGGGGTGTACACGATCGATGAGGAGCGAATGAGGCAGCTTTCAGGTGACGAGTTCCAGGAATTGCGTATGAGAGGCCTATTGCCCATCATCTATTCCCACCTCACTTCTCTGCAGCAACTGAACCGGCTTTCTGGGCTGCAGTACCGCGCAGATAAGGCGGCCAGTCAGAGCGCCGCCGGTCAATCCGCTGTCCCCTGATCAAGCAGCGATCACGCAGTGTTTCAAGCTGTAACGCCGCCGCTTCAGACTGGCCCGATGTCGCTTATGCAGGCGATCTAAACCTTCAGTCCGCCTCGGCCTGGCTCCGATCAGTGCGGCTCGAATATTTATGAACGTTCGTTTTGATGCGTTGGGATTATACAGTGTCTTACTTCTGTGCCAGCCAACCGGTTAGATATTGAATTGCGGTATTTCTAGATCATGGTCTGACCTGTATCTGATCATTAATTGCTAAGCTGCCTAGAGGCAATTGGCTCCAGATAAATTCTACAAATTCGGGATTTAAAGCAGACCTGGATTGAACCAAAATTGTGACAGAATTTTGATTCACAAAATTGCCCATCCATCGCTAGATCGCTAGAACTTCTCTTTCAATCTAGCGAAATAAGTCCATTTAGCTAATGCTTCAGAAACTAGAACGCTCAAAAAAGCGGAGAAACTATCAATCAATATTGCTGGAAGATTTCCTCAAGCTCGTTACGACTACTGGACTGACTAAGCGCAAGCATCAGCAGAATTCTCGCTTTTTGTGGAGTCAATAGACGCGCAGGCAAGTGCCAAATCCATTTTCCTTCCCAACGAGGGTCATCAACGAGTTCAGAGCAAGGTTTCCGCACCCAATCAGGTACCAAGTCCTCTATGGGACGCAACCGTCGAACGCTCTGCCCAGTCGGAAGTGCCACAACGATTGGGACCTCCTGCCTGGCGATCACTTGTAAGGCCAGACGCTCCTCACAGGTTGTTCCAGTCGTAGCAAGGACTATGCCCGCCGGAAGTTTGTCATAGTGTGGTCCGACGTTGCCAGAGTAAGTAATCAACATATCTACAGCGGGCAATGTTACTGTAAAGGGGACAGATTTATTTTAAGGATTTTTCCCAGGCTTCATGTAAAGGGGACAGATTTATTTTAAGGATTTTTCCCAGGCTTGATTTCCGATTTTACGATCGGTACACCGCTCAACCTCGTTTACATAGCGTGGACACGCCAAAAGTTGTTTTCGGGTCGTCGTTTCTTGCATAATATAAATTTGTCCCCTGTAGCGGACCCCTTTAGCGTTCGTTATACATCGCGCGATACTTGCGGTATATAGTCGTCAGGGTATGGGTTATACAGGTACCATGTGACTGCAGCGAGCAGCATCATTCCAATTAGTTTCCCATACTTGAATGCATCCGGTTCGGGACGAATGCGTTCCCACATGAACGAATAACCCCAGGAAAAAGCTATATTGCCCTGCTCAGTGGGTGTTGGCCAATTGAAGTGATAACGCCAAGCTGCGCCAACGAATGCCACTAAGATCATCCCAAGCAGCCATTGCCACCCCGGTCTCAACAGACGCTTTTTGGCCTGGATGACAGTAAGGACGATAAGCAGGGGAGCGGTCAGGTGAAGTATCATAAATGCCACGACTTCAAATACTATCTTGTATATCAATGGGACCTCCGCACCCGGCGTATAATCCAATAGGGGCGTAAACAAATTCAATGTTGCTAGGCCTCCAATAAATAGAAGCATAACTCCAAACCAGATGAGTAGCGGTCCGGCCAGTAACGCGGGTCCAGTATGCCTTGAGAGCCAGGATCTCAGCTCCGGCTTGGCTAGCACTTCATTGATCAAAGTCTGTTCCTCACCGATTTGTTGTTGTACCCATTCAGCAGCGGATTCCGGGGGCATATCCCTATTGGTCGCCTGTTGTCTCAACTCATCGATATGATCTCCTAATTCGAGGATTGTCCTGTTGGCATAATGTGGCGCAACGCCGCCAAGAATCAGCTGCCGCCTTATCCTTTCTAGATTGATAGTCTTCATACCGATTCCCCAATAATGGATGTGAGGGCTTTAGTAATCCGCCGCCATTCTGCGGTAAGCCCCTGCAGTTGTTTTTTTCCCGTGGAGGTAGTGCGGTAGTAAATTCGGTTTCGGCCCAAGACTTGGCGCTTAACTGATTTCAGGTGGCCGCGTTGCTCTAGGCTGTGTAACAACGGATAAATCACACCCTCTGCCGGGGTCAGCCGCTCATTGGAAGCAAGCCTGATTGCCTTGACCAGTTCGTAACCATACATCTCCCGGTCCGAGAGTAGCCGGAGCACGACCAACTCCGGTACGCTGGACATGAATGCTGCGTTGGGTTTGGCCATGGCAACTGCCCCCTGCTTGGTTGATGGCATTCTGAAATACTACCTAGTACTAATAGGTATGACCAAGAGCTTTCGGAAAGGTTCCAAGTTGAGGGAAATAGGGACAGATTTATTCAGGGAAATAGGGACAGATTTATTTATTGGCGACATAAGGTTGCTCAGACTGGAATTGCCATCGAGAAAGCGCCAACGACAGACAGCTTCTCGACTCAGCGATCAATATGAGTGGAAAGAAATGTCATAAGGAAGAGCCAGCAAAGATCGCTATATGAGAGGCGATCCGGATAATAAATCCGTTGCCCTTTTTTGAAATAAATCCGTCCCCTTTTTTCGGATAATAAATCCGTCCCCTTTATTGTCCCCTTTATTCGGGCCTGGGTCATGGTGATATGGCGTTTAGGAAGGCTTTTGCCATTCGCAATGAAATCTTTGATACAATTGAAGGAATATCCGATTTCGAGACAACTCAATACTGGGAAATCACCAGACCGGCTAATTGGTTCTTTTTATTTTCAGCGAAATGCTTTTGCTTCCTCTTAGGTATCAACCAGGCTGCTGGCAGTCGTACAGGCTCTTAATGCACTTGTCGTCCGGTTCAGGAACATGAAGTCAGCAACCAGAATTGCCGTTGGAGTGCTTATCGGGATCGGTGCCATCCTGATTGTGATGTTTATCGCAGCACTATTTCTGATCGGAAACTATGATTACGAAACATACGAAGAAATAGAATCCACAGAAAGAGAATAAGCGGCCACCAAGTTATGAACAAAATCCAGTGAATAATGAATTCATAGAGAACTCTGAGGAAAAAAAACAATCCCGATCACCGGCTGACCAGGATGAGCAAAGCTTTCGCCGGGTTGTTTCCAGCGGCATTGTAATATTAGTAGTTCTTGCAGTTTTTTTACTTTTCGTACTTTTGCTGGCTGTGCAATTTGGCCAGGGATTCTGGCTCAATATAGCACTCAATCATTTTCCAGTGATCATCGGTTTACCCGTATCAGCAGCGGGCGCCTTCCTCATAGTTATGCTATTAAGGAATACCGAAGGACCGCTTGAATTCGAGGGACTGGGCTTCAAATTCAAGGGTGCATCCGGACCAGTAGTATTATGGGCCATGTGCTTTCTTGTAATAGCGAGCGCCATTCGGATGCTGTGGCCATTGAGTACTCATTGGGGTGGTTAGGTGAAAACCATAGCCTACTTATTTCTGACCTCTTCATAGAGCTCACCTTGTGCCCGCAATACTGCGCCGGCCAAGATACCCCTCACTCATGGCAATCGCCGACTGCACTTTTATTGAAAGAGATGTTCCATCCGGCACAGCTTGCCCCCCGAGGGACCGGCTGGACCGGTCAGAACCTCCAGGCCAGTCCTGCCGATATCATGTTCAGACTTTCCGCTCCCTCTATATCGTACATCTCTAATTCTCCACGCAATTCCAGAGAGCCCAGCAAGAGCTTGGCACCAATGCCGTAGGCCAGATCAGTGCCGTCATCGCTAATTGACTCCCGAGATTCACCCACCGATGAACCGCTGACGTCCCAGGCTATATAGCCGACTTTAGCGAAAAACCCGATCGGGCCAATGTCTAATCCTGCTATGCCCCACAGATTCCAGCTGTCCGAATCCAGAGTATAGGAGACTACATCTATCGAGGTCGAAGGACTGACAAAGTCCACGAAGTAGAACAAAAGGTCTGCCGGGAATGAGAGATTGTTCGGATTCGTGAGTGTATGCTCGTTGAAGCCCGTTAACCTTCCTGACTCTTGAGGAAATCGATGACTTTCGCTCCTTAATGCGACACCAATACCCATTCAGGACTGGCTGAGGACTGGCTGAGTTCTGCCAGAGTCGCCACTAGGCCGCGAGCCGCCGCCACCCTTCCCTGGCAGACTGTCATCTTCCTGCATACTCTTGAGTTGAATCAGGATTCATCAAACAACCCGATCTGTGGCGGCGGCCGCTCCGGCGGTAGCCGGGCCTGTGAAGCGGTATTTTCCCTGTTTCGCAAATGCTCCAGAATCTGCCGGATCACCGCTAGGTCTCTTATGCAGGCAATTATCCGCACCGGACCCTGACACTGCTCACAGGTTTAGATATCAATGTTGAACACCCGTTCAGGCGCTGGGCCCAGGTCATAGCGGCGTGGCGTTCGGCTGGGGTTCTGCCATCGACGTTGTCACCGGACTGTCTGGCCTGCTTGCTCCCCTACCCCGCCCAGCGGGCGTGACCAGAGCCCGGCGCCTGCTGTTAGGTCCAGGGATGGACGGTATGCACAAGATGCAGGAGCATTTTGTAGTGGCCTGAGTCGTCCTGCACAAAGACTCCAACCAGAAACAGCATAGCTCGATCGCAAGGGCAGGAGGATTAACCGGCGCCGGTAGCATTGCCGGCTCCGCCCGGCGCCACTTGCAACACCTTCTGCTGGCAAGCACAATGCCGAGACTGTTACCGGTGCCGTTGCGACGACCGTCGGAACCGGTGGCGGCATGACTGTTGACAAAAAATAAAGAAGGTTTAACGAGTCTTCCAATGACAAGGTTCTTCTGGCTCAAATTTTTTACCGTTGCACTGCTTATCCTGGTGCTGGTTCCGCCGCTGATTTTCCTGCTGCTCATGTTGCTGGAGGGAATGAATCCGGGAGCGGCCCTGGCTGCGGTCACGGAACAATACGCAGGTCGTCGACAGAATCCCCTGGCCAATACTGTACTTGGCGCGGTTGCAGTCGTACCGCTGGCTCTCATCGTGCTGATTTACAGGCTACGCAAGGGCGCGGCCGGCAGCACAGCACTGGCCTTCGGCGGCGGCGTCGGGATCGTATTGACGCAGCTCTGGGCCAATCTGGAATTCTGGCCGAATTTTCTTCCCGGTCGGGAATATCCCGGTTTCCCTCATGGTCTGGAAATCGTAATCGGTTCATTGTTTTTCGCGCCGGTAGCGATGCTGGTTGGCGTAGTCATCGCCGCCCTGTGGCTCAGAGGCGCCGTACAATCATGAAACAGATCGCACTTGTCGCCGTAGCGGTTTGCATCCTGACCACAGGACTGCCGGCCGAGGCCTGCCGTTGTGCCCAGCGTACCCTTGCGGACTATTTCGATGGAGCGGATCTGGTTGCGTTCGGTACCGTGGCAGGCAATCAACAACAGGGAAACCAGCGCAATCTGACTTTTACGCTGGTGGATAACGCCTTCAAGGGAGCATTGCTCCAAGGACAATCCGCGCAGCTGGTGTCGGCTCTGGATACGGCAGCCTGTGGCATCGATCCGTTACCGGACACGGTCTATGTACTGTTCGGAATAGTGGATCCGGCAGCGCCGGGACGGCTGCGCATCGATACCTGTTCCGGAACCCGACCACTGGCGGGTGACGAAGATGGATTCATTGATGTCCCGGAACGATTCGTGGACTCGCAGCTGACCGCCTTGCAGGGCATGGAGATACTGACCGCGTATTCCGCATCTCAGGCCGCTACTGATCAGTCGGAGGATGCCACACTAATCGGTCTGCTCGATTTGGAGCCGCTGGCACATGGCGGTGTGGTCAGCCTGCGGCAGACGCCTGACGATAATGCTGCGGTGCTGGCCCGCGTCAAAGAGATTTCCGAGCTGGTCAATCGAGAGGTCAGTTATGAATTCTCGGCGGCCGCTGTTTACGGGCGCAATGCTTATGGCTATCGCCTACAGTTAAGCGACGGTCGTTTCGGCTGGATAACACAGGAAGAAGGCGGTGCCTGGTGGCCCTATGAATCGTTGGTAGTGCAACGACTGAATTACACGGTTGCCGGCTGGCATGGCCTGCTGTGGCCCGATCCGGGCGCCGGAATCCCCATGCGTCTGCGCAATCACCGCGGGCAGAGCAAGGCAGCCAGAGTGCTGGAAAGCACGCGGCTTGCTGGCAGCCTCTGGTTGCGGATCGAAGTGCTGGACACCGACGGCTGCGAAGGCGATGAGGCCAGAGTACAGTTGAGTGGCTGGACACCGGCCTTCTTGTCGTCCGGCGAACCCGCCGTCTGGTATCACAGCCGCGGTTGCTGAATCGGTCCTTCATCAAAAAGACAAAAAAACTCCGAAGAGAGAGCTCGAGAAAGCCCGCAAACGAAAGAAGGAGTTTTGAAATGAACAGACCTACTTTGAAGTCCTTTAAGAAAGAGGCCCTTAAAAAAGAAAGGAGTAAAAGATCGATATACAGATCTAGCTCCCGCTTATGAGATTCGTAAAAAGCTGATTGCGCTGCGCCAGGAAGCCGGTCTCCAGACGACCGCACTTGAGGTAGTCGGTGAACTCCCGCTGCACGTAGTCGGGCAGTTTAAGGGTGGCTCTAACCCATTAACAGGATATGGGCATTCATGCCGAACCGATTGATTATCCCATCTCGCCCGCAGTGGGTCAGCGCTCTCAATCGATGTTTCTCGGCCCAGGCAGGCCATTTGTGGCGTTTCGAAAACAGCATGCCGACGGTTATAGATTGTCCAGCGGACTGACTGTGCCCGCATAATGCCGTCCCAGCACGTGTGTATAGATTTGTGTGGTACTCACGTCGTTATGGCCCAGTAGTTCCTTCACCGTGCGCAAATCAGTGCCATTGGCAAGCAGGTGCGTGGCAAACGAATGCCTGAAAGTATGGGGACTAACATTTTTTTTGATTCCCGCAACTTTTACGAGTTCTTTAATAATGGTAAAAACCATTACCCGTGTCATTTTTTTTCCTCTCCTGTTCAGGAACAATATGTCCGCACTTTCTTTATCAATATTTCCCAAACTATTCCTTACCGGCATGTAGAATTCTATTTCAGCAAGTGCTTTGTTTCCAATTGGTACTAATCTTTCCTTGCTTCCTTTTCCTTCAACTTTTATAAAACCCTGTTTACGAAAGATATTGCTGATTTTCAGGTTAATTAATTCCGATACCCTCAAACCACAACTATAAAGTACTTCAATCATGGCTTTATTCCGGTGTCCCTCTGGTTTACTCAAATCAATAGCTGAAAGAATAGAATCAATTTCCACGATGGACAGTACCTCGGGAAGTTTTCTCGCCATCCTGGGAGACTCCAACAATTCTGATGGATCATTGACCAATTTGTCTTCCATCAACAAGAATTTAAAAAAACCCTTTATACCGGAAATAATCCTGGCCTGACTTGTAGCGGTCATTCCCAGTTCATTGATCCAACCAATAAAATCTTCAAGCTGATACAGCTCTACATTTAAAGGTTTTACTTCAAGCTTCTTTAGCTGAAAATATACCTGAAGTTTTTTTGTGTCACTCACGTATGCTTGTATCGAATTTTCCGAGAGTGATTTTTCCAACCTTAGGAAGTTTTCAAATTCTTTAATTCCGGATTCCCAATCCATTTCTTGTGTAACTAATAATTACAGAACTCGACTTGTAAAGGTATTGATAATTCCGTTGTTGTACCAATAAATGAAATTAGGTTCTGAAAATATAAAAAATATATAAGTTCAAATTAATTGAATTAAAACATAAAGATTCTACTTTTGCAGGCTCAAAAAAATGATGTAATGATGAAGATGAAAAAAACGAAAATTGTAGCCACCATTTCTGATAGACGGTGTGATGTTGATTTTATTAAAAAACTTTATGATTCAGGGATGGATGTTGTCCGTTTAAACACGGCTCACCAGTCACCCGAAGATACACTACAAACGATAAAAAACATCCGCGAGGTCTCTTATAAAATCGCTATTCTTCTTGACACCAAGGGACCAGAAATCCGGACTACCATGTTCAATACCCCGTTAGAGGTAACCAAGGGACAGGTTATAAGAATTGGAGGTGATAGGTTCATGGAATCATGCAATGAATGCATTTATGTGAGCCATGATGATTTTGTTAATGAAGTAGAAATTGGCAAGAAAATACTTATAGATGATGGTGAAGTAGAAATAGTTGTTCAAGGGAAAGAAAAAGATTTTTTAATTGGTGAAATACAAAACAAGGGCACAATAGCATCCAGGAAAAGCGTGAATGTGCCCGATCAATCTTTTTCGCTGCCGGCTTTAAGTGATAAGGATAGGCAATACGTTCATTTCGCTATTGAAAACGGTATTGATTTCATCGCCCATTCATTCGTGAGAAGCAAGGAAGATGTTCTGGAGATACAAAATATTTTAGACGAGCAAAACTCTAAAATTAAAATTATAGCGAAAATAGAAAACCAGGAAGGTGTAAACAACCTGGATGAAATCCTCTCTCATGTTTATGGAATCATGGTGGCCAGGGGCGATTTAGCCATTGAAATTCCCTATGAAAAAATCCCGGGAATTCAAAAGCATATCATCAACCGTTGTATCGAGAGCCGCAAACCAGTGATCATAGCCACTCAGATGCTTCATTCCATGATAAAAAATCCACGCCCCACCCGTGCTGAAGTGAGTGATATAGCCAATGCCATTTATAGTAAAGCCGATGCCATCATGCTGAGTGGCGAGACGGCATATGGTGATTACCCTGTCGAGTCGGTAGATACGATGGCCAAGGTTGCCGCGGAGGTTGAAAAATCTCGGGGTGATATCCA
>Ga0207419_1001820_pt1 | contig 15152 bp, 9 predicted proteins | sample ElkSloMetagenome_4_FD_184723 | JGI IMG/M metagenome (GOLD analysis project Ga0207419, IMG submission 184723) | Hot spring microbial communities from Elkhorn Slough, Monterey Bay, USA - MD2A (version 2) | ecosystem: Environmental > Aquatic > Marine > Intertidal zone > Estuary: Microbial mat ...
AGCCTGACAGATCAAACTGGCGAAACCATTACGCAGAATGATTTTAAGGGCAAGGTCTACGTAGCTGATTTCTTCTTTGCTACTTGCCCGAGTATTTGTCCGATTATGAGTGCCAATATTGCTCAATTGCAGGAAGAGTTCAAGGGCACTCCTGAAGTGGCATTCCTGTCGCACTCTGTAACTCCAGTAATGGATTCAGTGGCGGTACTGGCAGAATACGGCGAACGATACCAGGCCAACCCGGAAGTATGGCACCTTACAACCGGCGATAAAAAACATATTTATGAGCTGGCTCGCAAAAGCTATTTTGCCGTGCTGGATGAAGGTGATGGCGGTGTCCAGGATTTTATTCATACGGAGAACTTTATCCTGGTAGATACGAAGAAGCGTATTCGCGGATATTACGATGGAACCAGCGAGAAAGACATGGAACGACTGGCCGATGAAATTCGCATATTACTAGCCGAAGAATACCCTGAAAAATACGGTTAAGTTACTCAACTCTAATACCTTTAAATACTTTAATGCCGGGTATATCGCTACATTATTTCAAAGATCGGACCAGGCCTGAAGGTGAAAATCAAGGCTTTAAAACCCTCTATTCTCGCCCGGAATTTGAGCTCATCATCAGAGCTGATAAAGACTACCCCATAAGACAAATAGACACGCCAGATTTTCTGGCTTTTGTTGAAGGAAAAATATACGGCAATAGCAATCTACTTACTGACGCGCTCATCAACCTTTGGAATAGCGAAGCCAATTCAGCAGATTACTTTTGGAGTCTGGATGGTGAATTTGTCATCTTTCTGGTTTCTAAGACAACAGACAGGGTTATTTTTATCAATGACTTTCTGGGTAGGCTACCTGTTTATATGCACAATGGTAGCACGTTTATCCTTTCAAGAGATTTGTTAACTCTTAACAAGTTAAAGGGTTATATGGAGTTTGATCCGAGCGGAATCTACCAATATTTACGGCTCGGTTTCCCGCTAGGAAAAAGAACCTTGTATCAGGGAGTAGAAAGAGTTCGATACAAATCAGTACTTCAGATCCACGGAGGAAATGTGAAGAAAGAACTCGGACCCGAATGGAATATTCACGGCAAAGAGCCTGCGAGTCCTCAGATAGTTGATGAACTCTGCCAGTGCTTTAGATCTGCGGTCAAAACCAGGGCAGAAAGTGGTGGTGAAATTGGCCTTTCGCTTAGCGGTGGTCTCGATTCGCGTGCCATATTGGGTGCCCTTGAAAAAGAAAAATCTAATTATGAGCTACATACTTTTCACTATTCAAACCTAATTATTGACAGGGATCTTCAAGCTTCGCAAAAGCTGGCTGAACTTTATGGCAGAAAATTAAACCGAGTACATCTAGATGAGTGGAGCCCACTAAATTTCCATCCGCTCATTAAGGCAAAAATGGGTATGAATTACCTGGGGATGGCTTTTATTTACGAGTTTCTAGAAACATTTAAGAACGTAGATTTGATGTTAACCGGCGATGGTGGGGACAAAACCCTTGCTCCATTATTACCGCTGCTAGATCTAAGTGAAAAGAAGTTTGTACGGCATCTTCTTTCTGAAAACGAAATTGCTTCTAAGGAAGAATTAGAAAGTATTCTCAACATTGATATTGAAGAAGAAGAAAAATTCATAATTGACCATTTATCCCAATTACCCGGTACAAATTCAAAAGAGAAATACAAATCCTTTCTCTTCTTTGAAAAAAGTGTGAATTGGCTTTTTGAAGGTGAAGACCGAAATAGAGATACTCTTTGGAGCACGAGCCCTTTCTACAATCCCGGGTTTTTTAAAATTGCCCACAGCATATCAGAAAGGGATAAGACCAACTATTCACTTTTCAAATCATTTATGGATAAAATAGACCCGGCACTAAATCACATTTCCAATGCAAATTGGAATATTTCATTAGCTGAAAAATCAAGGGTCAGACAATTATTTCTGAAGCAAAAAATAAAGCAAGTTGTAAAGAAATTTTATCGAAAAAAATCACCAGGTGAGCAACCGGAGAATGCAATGCGTAAAAGGCTAGTAAACCACCTCAGAGAATTAGATTTCCAGGCTAAACTTCCATTCGTAAAAAAATATGGAAATGAAATGAACACAGAACTGGCCTGGCATATTTTGACTCTGGTCTATTTATCACCTGAAATAAAAGACAAATAATTTTTTTAATAGATTTCGAAACACTCCATTTGCACAGTGAATATCCTCTCGGTTGAAAATATTTCGAAGCGCTACGGTCCGCGACTTCTTTTTGAGAATTTTTCTTTTGGCCTGGCCAAGGGTGAAAAAATGGCCATTGTTGCGCCCAATGGTAGCGGTAAGACGACTATGCTCAGAGCCATAGCCGGCGTGGAACCTCCTGATACCGGTGAGATCACCTTCCGAACCGGGACGCGGGTGGGATACCTTCCACAGGATCCACAGTTCAAAGCAGGACTGTCGCTTACTGAAGCCATCATGGAAACAGACAATCCCATGCACAGGGCTGTTTTGGCTTATGAAAAAGCACTGGAAAATCCCGACAATTCCGATGAACTACAGAAATGCATGGATCAGATGGATAAAGAAAATGCCTGGGATTACGAGGCTCGGGTACGGGAAGTTCTTGGCCAACTGGGAATTGACAATACGGAGCTTAAAGTAAATGCAGCTTCGGGTGGGCAGCGAAAGCGCGCGGCCCTGGCAAAAGTCATGTTAGAAGAACCCGACCTGATCATCCTGGATGAGCCTACTAACCACTTGGATTTGGATACCATAGAGTGGCTGGAAAAATGGCTGGCAGGCGGACAGTTTACGCTACTAATGGTGACGCACGACCGCTATTTCCTGGATCGGGTGTGCTCGGATATTTTGGAGATAGATCGCGGAGAATTGGTTCGATACACTGGCAATTACTCCTATTTCCTGGAAAAGAAAGCCGAACGCAGAGCCATGGAACTGGCCAGTATAGACAAGGCGAAAAACCTGATGCGAACAGAATTAGAATGGATGCGCAGAATGCCTAAGGCTCGTGGAACCAAAGCCAAATCAAGAGTAGATTCATTCGACGGTTTGAAAAAAGAAGCAAGTAAACGTATTGAAGATAAATCAGTTGAGCTGCAGGTCAAAACAGAGAGACTGGGATCCAAGATTGTAGAGTTTCACAAGGTTTCCAAAGCTTTTGACGATATAAAGATCACCGAAGATTTCAGCTATACATTTAATAGGAAAGAGAAGCTTGGAATTGTCGGTAAAAACGGAACGGGAAAGTCAACATTCATCAAAATGATGTTGGGTGAAATAGAACCGGATACCGGAAAAATTGTGCAGGGTGAAACGGTGAAGTTTGGACACTACGACCAGGAAGGACTCATTGATGCTGATGGTAAGCGCCTGATTGAAGTAGTAACCGATATTGCCGAGGTCATTGAGCTGGCAAAGGGCCACAAGCTAACAGCTGCTCAGTTGTTGGAGCGCTTTTTATTTGATCGCGATAAGCAGTGGCAATACGTTTCCACACTCAGTGGTGGCGAAAAACGAAGGCTCTATCTCTGTACGGTGCTGATGGCAAATCCAAATTTTCTGGTCTTAGATGAGCCGACGAATGATCTGGATATCGACACCCTTCAGGTTTTGGAAGATTACCTACAAAGCTATTCGGGTTGCCTGGTGGTGGTAAGTCACGACCGTTTCTTTATGGATAAAGTAGTTGATCATCTTTTCGTTTTCCAGGGACAGGCAGCTATTAGAGATTTCCCGGGAAATTATAGCCAATACCGCGAGAAAAAAGGCGTGGAAGATAAGGCCACCAAACAGGCAGAACTCAAGGCTAAGTCAGCAGCCCAGGATAATAAGGAAAACAAGCCCAAAGAGAAAACCAAACTCACTTACGGCGAAAGGCTCGAATTTGAAAAACTGGAGGGTGAGATTTTTGAGCTGGAAACCAAAAAGGTAGAATTGGCAGAGCAGTTATCTCAAACCTCATCAAACGACGAGTTGATGAAAACATCTGAAGAATTGGATGCGCTGGTAAAACAGATTGAATCTAAAACCGAACGGTGGATGGAACTGGCGCAGTGGGCGGAGTGATTATGCCAAGCTCCAAAAAAATCGTATCTTCATAATTCTGGCGATGGTAATGTTTCCGTTCATAAGACATATCAAATTAATTTTTCTTTTTGGGTTCATGCTCATTTTAAGCTCCTCGTGCGAAAAGGAAAAGGAGCCTGAAATCATCTATCCCAATCCATATTACCCTGTTTATCCAGGATCTTATTGGGTTTATGAAGTTCTTGATCGAGTAACAATCGGAACCGATGAATACACTTATGATACTACCATTGTAGAAATAACCACTTCAGATTCTTATCAAACTCATTCCTACATCACAGGTAGGGATTCTGATAAAGATGTTTATTCCGATGAAGCATTGGTACCCTTCGTTTATAATTCGTCAGAGCATGAAATTTTTTATTCAGGCCCGATATACGGCTATGATAGAATAGATATAAGAACAACACCACCCTTTGGGCACACAGCTCATAAAAAGTACAGATTTCTGCACTTCAATGAAGGTCAAGAATACAGAGCATCATGGTCAGACCCCAGATACGAGTTCTCCGGCCCTAATTATACAGTTGTAGACCATTCTACAAATAATGTGGGTGAATCAATATTGACTCTCAAAGCTCATTACCTCTCTATAGTTTGGTGGAAGCTCGAATGGTTTTATTTTAAAAAAGACGTAGGACTGATAGAGAAATACGAGTTAGTTGACGGAGTTGGTCCGGGTATAGATGGTGACACGGTAAAAATTTACAAGTTAATAGACTACTCGATCAAAAAATAAAGTCTCTAGCGATACTAGAAAAAGCCAAAAAATCCCATCAATATTTCAATACTCTCATTAACGCTTTTTTACCTTTTTTCTCCTGAACGGTGAGCAAATATATGCCCGGATTTAAGTCTTGTATATTGAGGGAAATGACTTTCCCAGAGGCTCTATTAATTTCAAGAACATTCTTGCCTTGCACATCTTGTATAGACACGGAAATATTTTCATAAATCTTACCTAAATCTATATCCAGGGGGCCAATAGTTGGATTGGGGAAAATATTAATATCTGTTTCAAAAGAATTATTAACGATACCCAGTGATGAAAGGTCATACACCCTTACATGACCGGCATCAGGAGCTTCTTCATCGTTTGTTTCAGCCCCAATGGCAACTGTATTTGCATCACCCATAGCAATTCTAGAACCCGAGAGATCGGCATCATTCTCGCCGATTATGTCGGCTATAACTGTCCACTCTGATCCGGTCCATGAAAAAACCCTCACCTGACCTTCATCAATGAATTCTCCGGAATGTCCAGTTGCGCCCACAGCCAGTGTATTATCGTCAGGCATATAAACCTTACCACCGGCACGATCAGCTTCCTCTTCACCAACCATATCAAGCCCCTTTTGACTCCATGATGTTCCATCCCATGAAAACACTCTTGCAAGTCCAAAATTTGCCGAATTATCCTGACCATTATCAAAGCCAAATGCGCCAACGGCAATCGTATTAACATCGGGCATCGCAATTGATGATCCGAACTTGTCATCTTCTGCATCGCCAAAAAGGCTATTACCTAATTGTGACCACTCTGTTCCGGTCCATTCGTAGACTTGCACTTTACCAGAACCACTTCCATTAGTGCTATTGAATGGTGCACCAATTCCCACAGTATTTGCATCAGGCATACTCACCGACCAGCCTAAATAATCTGTCGCTTCCTCTCCATCAATATCACCACCACGCTGCACCCAGGTTGTACCATTCCAATCATAAATTCTTACATGGCCACTGCTAGGAGCACCGCCATCGTTTAAGTAGCCCCCTATGGCAACCGTATTCGCATCAGGCATGCTTAAGGCGAAGCCAAAATAATCTTGCTCCGCTTCACCATCCAAATCCGTACCTTTTTGAACCCATTCTTCTCCATCCCAAATAAATATTCGGGCATGACCCGCATTGGTTCCGGCTGCATCGTTATATACGGCTCCAACACCAACTGTATTCACATCAGGCATACAAACTGAAGCTCCAAAATAATCGTTGGATGCTTCTCCAAGAATATCCTGGCCTTTTTGAATCCAGTCACTTCCATCAAACTCAAAAATCCTGACGCGGCCAATATCTTGAACTTCACCATCATATTGTGCTGAACCCACTGCAATCGTATTCCCATCAGGCATGCTAATATCTGAAGGAGTTCGTTCAAACATTTCTTCTCCGTAAATATCATCTCCTTTTTGAATCTGAGCATTTAACTCGAACTGAACGGTCAGAGCCATTAGTCCTAATGTGATCCACTTAACAAGTACTAATTCGTATTTCATCCTGAGTTTATTATTTAGTCGTTATAAAGTTGTAAGTATACCTTTGTAAATACTTATCGAGACAGACGGATAAAGTGAACAACCTGGGAAAAATTATGCATTACATTTTATGGTTGAAATAGACTTAGCCTTGTCATCTTCGGAAACTCTTCTCGACTCTTATCAAAGAAAAAATAAGTTGAAACCGAACCCAACCTTTTCGGTTTTGCATACGTGAGTAGGACAAAACTGAAATCATGAAAAAATTCTTCTTATTTACTTTTTTAAGCCTTATCGGTGTTTTTGGGATTGCCCAGAGTGTTGATGTGTCGGGAACCGTAACGGATGACGGAGAACCGGTTGCTAATGCTGATGTATTTATTATGACCATTAGTAATGTGGTTGAACCCGTTGATACAATTGGCACTACAACAACTGACGAGATAGGGGCATTTAGCCTTACCGTTGAACTTGAAGGAGACAGTTTATTTCTCGTTGCGTCTTCATCTGCATGTCCTGCCGTGTTTTCAGGTTTTTTAGTTCAGAATGACGAAGCATTTGTAAACATTGAATGTGAAGATGATCTTCCAGGAGATTCAATACCTGAGTCACTCTACATTGGAGGAGTACCTGTAAACTTTGAAGGAGATGAATGGTATTTCTTCTCTAGTGTTTTCGGTGAAACAAGTTCTTACAATTGGACGATTGACGGCAATAATTTTAATACACCAGAAGTCAGCTATGAATTTCCAGGGCCTGGCACATACTCAGTTTCCCTTGATGTGGAAATGGTGAGTGGAAACGTTCTCTCTGATGAAATGGAAGTAAATGTTATTGAAATCCCGAATTGCGTGGCACTGTTCTTTCCTTTTGTGGATAGCCTGAATACCGATGAGTTAGTCTTTATAAATGCTTCTATTGGCGATAATCTTTCCTACTTCTGGGATTTTGGTGATGGAAGTACGAGTACTGAGCAATTTCCAACTTACCAGTACGAAGACTCTCTGGAATACGAAGTCTGCCTGACCGTTACAGGAGAAGACTGCGAGGACACTTTTTGCCTTACATTATCGCAGGGAAATGTTATTGATTGGACAGGGTCAGGAATAATCGCCGGAAGAGGCCACAGCCAGGCAAAAGATGGAGATGGATTTGAGTTTGTGGTTGTTCCACCACCCGGTGATCCCCTATCCACTAGAAATTTAGAATTTGATGTAGAACTCAATATGTATCCAAACCCCACAGACGGAAATGCTTTTATAAATTTCACTTCAGCAAAAAGCGAATCTGCACAACTCAGGGTTATGGATATAACAGGAAAATTGGTTCTACAAGAGAACTTTGGAATCAATTCAGGAGAAAATCAACACAGTCTTGACTTCAGTAAACTTACTGAAGGAGTTTATATCATGTTCTTTGAAAGCGCTTCCAAGCAACGAGGAGTTACGAAAATTGTAATTCAGTGATCGTTATTTAATCCACCAAAAGCCACGGTGCCCCGAGGAATAATCTCGGGGCACTTGTTGGTATGTAAATGGCAATTAGTGCAAAAACCATAAAAGCCTGCAAGAAGGGAGATAGAAAAGCCATAAAGGCACTCTATGAAGATTGCTCTGGGTGGATGTTAGGGATTTCTCAGCGATATATAACTGATAGAAATGAAGCCATGAGTGTGGTAAATATGAGCCTGATTGCAGCTCTTGATGGATTGAAAAATTACGACGAGAATAGATCCGAGCATATTGAAGCGTGGCTGAAAAAAATACTGGTTCGCAAAGCGATAGACTATTTGAGAAAAGAAAAAATGGCATCTGAAGAAATTTCGGAAACAAACCAAGGGGTAATCAACCACGGTGAGTCAAACAGGAGAAAAGATGAGTTGATGGCTATGGTCAACTCCCTTCCTCCGAAGACCCGAGCAGTTTTTAATCTCTTTGCCATTGAAGGTTATAAACACAAGGAAATTGCTAATATGCTTGAAATTTCAGATGGTACAAGTAAGTGGCATCTAAATGAAGCGCGCAAATTGCTCCGCCGGAAACTTGAGCAATTAGACAAGATATTACCAGCAAGATGAAGGAAGAGGATATAGATAAGATATTCAGAGATGCCCTGGCAGATCACAAAGCTCCAACAGAGGAGAGCGATTGGGCCACATTTGAAGGAATTTTAGATTCTAAAAGAACAGGTTTGTCTAAGTGGACTGTTCTGATTGCTCTATTCATTTTAATTTGTGGCAGCTCTGCAGCTTATATTTTTCTTTCTAATGCCCAAGCTGAGTATATACCCAGAGCTCAAAATTCCAAATCCTTGACTGTAAAGAATAAAAATGCTGAACAAATAGGTGCCCAGGCTGATGGTAAGGATGAAAAGCTTACTCAATCATCAATCGCTAATACGGACAGAGTCCGGAAAGAACAAAATTCCGAACAACTTTATTCTATAAATAAACTAGAACAATCGGAATCTTCTTCTTCACAAAATGGACAATCTTCATCGCAATTTGGAATATCCAAGAATGAAGGCGACCATAAAGCCAATTCGGCTCAACCTTCATCAGGAATAGACTACCCTGGTGATGAAGAGTCTTATCAGAAAGTTGACGCAGATGAGAACCTGAGCCGTTCAATGGCATCTTCTGAATCATTCCAATCAGAAAATCCAGCCCTTATAGACGCTAAAGCTGATACGTTGAATGATTTTAAACATCAGGAAACTTCGACCAGACTTTTAGAAGTAGGTTCAACAACTGCTGCGAATAAAGATTTAGGATCTTCTGGTTTCGAACTGGGAGAATTAAAATTTATGTCTGCTCTGGATGCAGAACTTGAGAAAAAAGTATCAGCGAAACTGGTGAATGAAAAAAGATCAATTGAGCATTCTAAAACAAAACTTTTCAGTTCATTCATCTATTTCAAATTGGAGCAGAGTAATGTATTCCAAACGTCTCCAGCACTTGGACTAGGTTTAGAAAGAAGTTTCCCTTTTAAGGGGAAAGGAGCCATTGCCATTCAAGGAGCAATTGGATATCAAAGAACAGGACGACTTGCCTGGGAACAGACCAGCCAAAATGTGGTTTATGGATTTGATCGTTATGTAGAAGAGTCAAATTTAAAGACCAATAATCTGGGAATGATTCAAATACCCATTCGTGTGGCTTATCAAACCGGTGTGCATCGCATATTCGCAGGAGCAGAAATGAATTGGGTTGTTAACGCTTCGCAAGAATTCAGGCAAAATCCGGAAGGAGAAATTAGCGAAGGGTACTTATACGATAGCGGTGCTCCTAATTCCATACTTTTCTTTCAAATGGGATATGGGTACGCACTAAATGAAAAATTTCAATTTGAAGCAGGCTTAAATATCGGCGACTACAGCTGGGTGGTGGTTGACAAAAGGCCAGTCGGCGGATTTATCAGACTTAATTACTTTATAAGATGAAAAGACTAGGAATTGTATTTCTCATTCTGGTTCTGGCAGCTTGTAAAAAAGATGAGTTACCAGAAAACAGTATTGGAACGCCTGTATTTATCAGCGAGGTTAATTTCAACGGAAACGATTATTCCTTGATTGCGGGCGAAAACGGACTTGTTTTAAATCCATCTGTTGCGGTAACAGATAGCTCTGTTGAATTCGTGTCAGATCTTTCTAATCCATACTGCGAGGAATGTGGTCCTGAAATCAAATTGAGCATTGCATCCCCTCAAACTTATGACCCCAATACAGCCGTAAATTGGATAGGAGATTTGGAAAATTGGAATTATGCCCTGGAGCTTGAAGTCGCCGATAGCAGCGAGGTTTTACAGATACTTGCCAGCAACGGAAACAATATATCAGACGGACATTGGTTTCTCGATGGGGAGCAGATCAGCTCAGTGGAATCCAGTTCCATTGAGCTTACATTGGAAGAACAGGGTTCTTACGAACTCAGTTATTCTGATGATGACTCCGATTGTGTTCCTGGTGAGCCAATAAATATTAATTACAATGGTGGCGAGATTCCCTGTTATGGAAGCATTTCGCAGAGTATGATAGACCCGAATCTCTTTATTGCGCAACCCGGCCCCGCCTACGATCCGGTTAATACAGCCTATATCTGGTTCGTAGATGGCTCGATAATAGCCACTGGAGAAAATACGATAACAGCAGATGCAAATACAGTAAGCCAGGTGAGTGTAATTATGCTTGGTGGATTCGGGTGCATGGATACTGTAAATTACATCCCACAAAACAATTTTATACCCTGTGCCAATAATCTGAGAATAGACTCTAGTGAGTTTGTAACAATTGTACCTGAGCCTTCTGACGTATCGTTCGTAACGATTGAATTTACTGGATCTGACGGTTCCGAATATTCCAGTACAGGCGGCCAGGAAAACTCAACCATTCAATTAATCGCCATTGATCCTTACGAAGAGCCAACACGCCCAGGAGAATCCTTTGCCGAAGTAATCTTTGAAGTGAGTTGTAATCTTTACGATGAAGGAGGCCAGGCCTTTCCTTTTAGTGGTCAAATTAATATGGCTCTGAAGTTGCCTAATTAGACGAATTGCACTTGACAGTCTTAAGAATTTCTTAATTGGAACTAGCTGAAGTTTGCGATCCAGCTGAGTAATTTGGCTGGCATTAAGATCATTTTGAGACTTCTAAGACAAAGGTTACTTTTTTCACTGACTACGACCTTTCTTGCTATACAATTCTCCTACTCGCAGCCAGCAGAAAATGATACTAAGATCACGGCTTACTTCAGTTTCGTGCATCCCATACTCACAATTAATAACGATGAAACAATCTATAATTTCCAGCAGAGATATGTAGTGGGATTTCCTTTCGGGGTGAATTTTATCGAGAGTGAAAAGATTGCATTTAGTTTTGAATTTGTTCCGGGTATTACTGCGCAAAACGGGAAAAGTGAAATGAGTGGTCTGCTTATACATCCCGGGGTAATTTACCGGGATATCTGGGGTTTTAATTTCCTGACGCGATTGGCTTTTAATACGAATGGTAGATATGGATTTACCCTTGTAGCCAATCACGCTTTGGTAAAAACTGACACAAAAACTTACTTCATCGCTATGCCCATTCCCTTTAGATTTGGGAATGAGCAATCAGCATCTGTAACAGTGGGGCTTCAATTTGGAATAGCTTTTTGATTAAAAACAACCCCTTATCCAACCTGTACCACTGAATGTAGCTTTTCATTTTAGCCTATCTGTAAAAAGGAAATACAAAGGCTAGATTCAAAACCAAAATCGGCTGCAATCATAACAGTAAAATGCAGTTATCTAATCAAGGTCAAAGTCCCAAAAATTTCTCTTTTTTCAGTCGATAGATTTTCCTTTACGGTTATTTGCCAGGCATAAACCCCATTGGGAACGTAGTATCCGGATGCAGCATCTGGTCTGGATGTAGAGCGACCTCCGTTCCAACGTTTGTTGATATCGGTGGTTTCAAAAACCAGTTCACCCCAGCGATTGAATATAAGCATCTCAAAATCTGCAATATCTCCTCCTGAAATAACAGGTCCGAAGAGGTCGTTAATCCCGTCCTCATTCGGTGTAAATGAATTGGGGACATGGATAATTAACTCTTCGCCAACCCGCAAGAAGACCCTAAACTTGTCAGAGCAAAACTCATTCTCAACAATCAGCTCTATGGGGTAAACTCCAGGTGATTCGTAAGAGTGCACAACATTTTGATTAATCGAAGTTGTTCCATCACCTAAATCCCAATTCCACGAGGTGGCTCCCACTGACTCATCATTAAATTGAACATTTTGAAATGTGACAGGGGTAGCGGGCGTAATATTGAAAAATGCTTCAGGCGAAGGGAAAACTTCTACCTGTATATTCTCAGTAAAACTGTCTTGACAATTGAAGGCGTCTGCTACAGTTAGTGTAACCGAATAATTCCCTGCGGCTCCATATTCATAAGAAGGGTTTTGCGCTCCAGATGAAGAGCCATCTCCAAAATCCCAGGACCAGTTGATCAGACTATTCGTTGAACTTTGCGATTGGTCTGAAAAATTAATAGGAGCTATTTCACAAAGTACCGTATCCGTCTTGGTAAAGGATGCTACAATCTCACTGAGCGAGATAGTTATGGTATCACTTGCCACACAACCTTCAACAGAGGCGGTAACATAGTAGGTGCCCGGGGCAAAGGGAGAGTAAAACTGGCTAGTCGTGCCGTCCTGCCATAGATACTCCAGCGCATCATCGCCGGCATCGAGAAGAATTCCATCTACAGCGCAAACAGTTGTATCGTTTCCCAGATCAACTTGCAGTGCGTTGAAATCAACACTAATTGTATCTGATGCTGAACACCCTTCAACACTTACATCAACTGAGTATTCGCCACTTGTATTTACCAGAAAGGTTTGATTAATCGACCCATCCTGCCAGGAAAAACTTGCCCCGATATTTCCAGCATCAAGTTCGAGCTGCTCACCCGCACAAAGACTCGTGTCCGGTCCCAGATTTACCTCCGGAAAAGGAACTACCGTAACGATTAAAGAATCTGTCGAAACATCCCCATTACTGTCCTGAACACTCACAACGTAGGTGGTTGTAGAGTCGGGGCAAACTTCAATTTCAGGCTCGTTGCCTGAAACTCCATTACTCCATTCATAAAATACCGGCTCTGCCACCGTTCCAGATAATTCTGCTGTAATTGTAAGGCACTCTCCTTCACAAATAATTTGGTCGTTCAAATTAACCTGAATGGAGCAGAAATCCGAATCAATTTCTTCAACAAAAACGGAGTCAACATATTGATTGGTATAGCAACCTTTAGATTCAAAGATTTTGACTTGATTCCAACCCGCACAAAGCCCACTCGTGCTGAAGCCGGTCTCGCCATTGCTCATCCATTCAACAGTAATATTATCGAGTGAATCTAGCTCTCCGCAAAACTCAATACTCGTTTGACCCACGCAGAGGCCGCAAGAGTCGGGCTCCTGAGAGAATTGCCACGGACTCAGACTTTCGGGGATATCAATGGATTGTATATTGAAATCTTGGGCTACATATATTTTATTTCCGAAAATTTCAATGTCCTGGGGCATGCCATCAAGGGGAATGGTGGTTAATGGAGTAAGCAATGAATCAAAAACCCGAATTTCATTGGCAGCACCTACGTACACATTTCCGCATAAATCTACGTCAATACCTTCAGCCCTTCCCGAGTTTTGAAAGAAGGAGTAAATTTCCAGGTCATTTAAGATGGAGCCATCTGCCTTGTCCCACCGAAGGAGATTAGAGCCATTCATTCCATAAACGGAACTTTTACCGCAAGCCAGAGATTCGTAGTGCATTCTTCCAAAATTACTTTGAATAATTCCTACCGAGTGCATAGCCAATTCAACCAGATATAGGAATTCACCATTGGTCTGCCATATTTGATTTACATTAACCGGATCGGTTCTCACTAGAGCACGATCTTCTGTAAAGCCTGAGAATGTCCTCAATAAAAAAAGCATGAAATAGTCTCCACTGTAGGGATCGATCAGGACGTCAATATTGTCATTGAAAGGGAGAACATCCGGGAGGCTCTCGGAGAGGTCATAAGCAAAAGAGTAATCCACCTCACCGGTGAACACCGGCTCTGTAGTGGCTATGAACGATCCTATTTCTTCATTATCCCCGCCAAGGCCCAGAATCAACTTGTCCTGACAGTGATCGTATTGCATGGAGATGAGCTCTTCAATATTTTCGGGTAGCTCGTTTATTGCAAGAACATCTGTAGTTGTTCCATCCGCCGCCAGATACAATAAGTTTGAAAAGAGCCGGCTTGAATAAAAGTTCTGAGACACCTTATTTACCGTAATGTCTGTACATATGGCATACTCGTCTCCTTGCTCTACGGTAAAGATGAGTTCCCCTTCCGGATTAAACTTGTGTATATATCTGCCGACTGCGTAAAAATCATCGATACCAAATTCACTGGAACTCTCGTAAAACAAACATGGAATCTGAGAGAGGTAGATATTTCCTTCCGTATCATAATCAATCTGAACCCGGTTGTAGGCATTGTCTAGCCCTGTTCCAACCAGTGGGTCGCCAAAAGGACTGATCCAAAGTGAATCTGCCGGATCCGGGAGGTCATCGTAGCTTGTAATAGCAGGAATTAAGGCTATCCACGGGTCGATTACTGTAGGAGTAGTTATTTCATTTTCATCTAAGTGGAAGCTGAGAATTCCGTCGTTTAATTCGTAGGATGATTTTATAGATTGGGCACCCGCGAAAGAAACAGGAGCGTGCTCAACCCATTTTCCAAGGGGACTCGAAACAAGCAGGTCTCCATCAATTAAAGTGAGTTCTTGGGCAGCGGAATAATCTAATTGAATGTCATTTACATCGGCCCCCGGATCAAGGTGAATATCGTACTTGATCCCACCTTTTTCTGGTATAGTAAACTCAATGTGGATATTCGGCCAGACATTTCGATAGATAATTCGGTCAAAACAAGCCTGTTTAATCTTGTCGTGCTGAATCACGTAGTTTGATTTACGACCAGCAGCTTCTATATACAGACTGTCTGAAGGATTGACAAAGGGTACAGAAAAAGATTCGTCGAAGGTCACAATCTTGCGCGGACCTTCATCTGGTAGCTCACCTTCCTTATCTTCTTCTTTTTTTGTGCGGTGGAGCCCGTGTACAGAATATTTTAAGCCTACTGTGGTAAAGTCTACCTGAAGGCCGTTAATTTCTGTTCTGTAGGGAGCAGATTGGGATTGCGATCCATGAGAATCGCTATTTTCAATAAATCCAATTCTATTGTAAGA